>Ga0310695_10012200_pt1 | contig 12093 bp, 8 predicted proteins | sample RumenRJG_04DNA_FD_203882 | JGI IMG/M metagenome (GOLD analysis project Ga0310695, IMG submission 203882) | Bovine rumen microbial communities from Lethbridge, Alberta, Canada - RJG_04 (v2) (version 2) | ecosystem: Host-associated > Mammals > Digestive system > Stomach > Rumen | place: Canada... | reverse complement strand
TTAAGGACAGCCCCAAAAGCAAAGCGAGAATTTTGCAAGGCAAAATTCTCGTCAGGAATCCACAAATCCATGGATGGATTTGTGGTTCCATGTTTTCGGCAATGGAAATGAAAAGTTGTCAGAAAAGTACAAAAACTTTTTTGAAGAAGATGCTTTATCAACTACGAGGATGTTTTTTTATACAGGAAAAGCCGCCCAGCCGTGGAACCCCGAAGTTCTGGAGCGAACGGAGTGAGCGGAAGAATGAGCGGTAGCGAAGGGTGGAAGGGCGCAAGCTGGTGGGGCTGCGTGGTGAAAACTGTAAGATTGTCGTCCAAGCGGAATTTCTGTGACCTTACAAAAATTTGTTGCTCGTCCAAGCACTAAGTCTGCAAAATCACAAAAAAAACACGCTCACTTAAATGTGGGCGTGTTTGTAATGCTCGCTGGGGTTAGTTTCTGATTCGGCTTGCAATTTCTGCTGCGATTGCTGTTTTTTGCTGCTTTGTCAGATAGGCTTCGTTGCTCAGACCTGGTAGCGGTACTGCTGTGGCGGCAATCCAGTATCGGGCATCATCAGCCTGTTTGTCCGGGATTCGGCACTGTGCCAGAACTGGGGCCAGGCCTGTCGCGCGGCTCAATGCTTCTTGTGATTCTGGGGTCACTAGCTCGCTCAGGATTTTCTCGGCCTTTGTTGACTTTAAGAGCGGTATTGCATAATAAGTTTTGCCTGTGAAAATCCGGGAATTTGCGCCATGCTCCGATGGAAAATAAATTGATGTGTATCGTGAGATTGTTTTTTGTGCGCAGGTGCGGTGATTCTCAAGAGACATGAATAAAACGCTTGAAAGTCTGCTTGATGCGAAAGCTTCAACGTCATTTTGCTGGAGGGAGAATGTTCCTGGATGAATAAAGCCGAGCTTATACCAGGATTTAAGCTGCTTTACGCTTGTTGCGAGCGGGGAATTCGGTTCGTCACAGAGTTTTATCGCAGCTTTTACAGGATTTTCCGTGGTACGGATAATTTTTGCAGCTTCGGCGTAGGATTCCGTGCCGTCGATTGATTCTGCCATTGCTCCCATGATGTCCAGCAATGTGTCGGCGTTTCCGCCTGCGAAAATCATCGGCGATTCTTTTTTACGTTTTTGCTCGCGCATGAACTTTTCTACGTCGTTCCATGTGTTGATGTATTTTGTGTTTGAATTTTGGAATTCCGCAAGATCGATGTCCACTTCAAAGTGGCTTGAAAGAATCGGAAGGGCTGTGATTTTGCCTTCTCTTTGCTTGATGCCGGAGCGCATTGAAGATGTCATGCCTTGTGAAAGTCCCGGCGGGAGGCTGGCCTTTTTTGAAGCCTTTTCCACTGCTGTTTCAAGCGCAAATCCTGATGTCGTTAGGACAATGTTCGGCTTTTTTGTTAATGGAAGTTCATTTTTGATGGATTTTTCGGAATTATACTCAACGTAAGTGACTTGAATATTATTTTTGGCGGCGATGTCATTGATTACTTGGGTGATGCCCTGTCGTTGTTTTTCATCTATTCTATAGAAAGCAACTGTAAAATTTTTTGATGGTGTGAACAGAAATATTCCGCCTGCAATCAGCAGAAGTAAGATTCCTGCTGCAGTACAAATCAAAATCTTCTTGCTCTTTTGATTTAATTTTTTCTCCGACTTTTTTGATTTTTTATTTTTCATTCAAAAAACTCCTGCACTTATTATCGAATAAAAATTCTCAGAATTCAAGACATGATTTTGTGAATTCTGAACGTGGAATTTCCGATATTTTAGATATGCGCATATTATTTTCTATTTGTCTTTTTTTAATTTCTTTGAGCTCCTGTATGGCTACGGCACAAAATGATGCTAATTCTATTTATAAGCTTCCCGAAGTGACTGCTGAATCTAAGAGCGATTCGCCGTCTTCCGGCTTTATTCTTGCGGGAAGTGAATCGGGCCTTTATAAAATAAATGCCAGCAAGACCGCAATTCCTCTCTGGCAGGGCGGCAAAGTCTCAAAAATCGTTCGGGCTGATGACAAATCTTCTGGAAAAACTCTTTGGTATCTTCTTACGAACGAAGGAATCCTTTTTTCTGATGATTTGGAGTCTTTTGAATTCCGCAATGAAGGTCTTCCTTTCCTTACCATTAAACAATATGACGGCACGAACACTTCATTCTTGAAGCAGCCTGCACAGCTTAAAGACCTGTCTGTTCATCCAATGAGTCCGAATATCCTTGTCACCGCAACAAAGGATGATGTCTATATCACTTACGACGGCGGTGTTAAGTGGAAATCTCTCGGCTCAACTTCTGCATCGACTTCAGGAATCAAGGCTGTCGCTGTCTGTGATATGAACAGGGCGAACACTGGAAAGCCTGCCGTAACGAACGCGGACGGAACCGTAACTCCTGCCGAGGCTCCTCAGACTGATTTGGTCGTCTTTATGGCGCATACAATCTTCGGATTCTCATACTGTAAGCCTCTTGCTAAAAAAATCGCATGGAAAGACTGCAACGGCGGATTTGAGAACATGAGGACTCAGACTTACCCGGACGAAATCGCAGACATTTTGCCTGTAGTTTTCTCGGATGAGAACGGTTTCCCAATTACAGAAGTTTTTGTCTCTCAGTCTTACCTTCCGCGAATCTACCGCTTTGACTGGAAAAAGGACAGGGGAGAGCTTTTGTATTCTGGAACAGAGCCTGTTGAGACAATCGACTCGCTTTTCTGGGATGGCTCAAAGCTTCTTTATACAAAAACTGGCGAAGTTTCGGCATATAATCCGGTCTCAAAGGCGACTGATTCTCTTCCGCCGGAATATGACAAATGGAAGTCTTGTTTTAACGCGCTCGGAAAATCGGATACTCTTTACACTGCATGGATTCCTTCGAATGACGAGAAAAAGCCTGGAATTACTTTGAGCGAGCTTTGGCTTTTGTATCCTAACGACGTTAACAACAAATATGCCTCAAAAGCACTCGACCGAAAGGCTGTCTACGTACAGGCTCACAAACTCATGACCGAAAAGGGAATCAACCAGTATAAAAAGATCATCAGTGACAACAAGCTTGACGCAATGGTCATCGACATGAAGGACGATTACGGCGGAATCCGTTTTGACCCGAAAGATCCTCTGATTCAGAAAAAAGGCTATATCTCACGTTACAAGATTGACATCGACACCTTTGTTCCCGCAATGAAAGAGCAGGGAATCTACCTCGTTGCCCGAATCGTTACTTTTAAGGACAAAAATCTTGCCGGCTACGATAAAAAGCAGTACGCGGTCTGGGACAAGTCTCTCAACCGTCCGTGGATGGGAATTCAGGGCTGGGAGAAAGTGAAGGACGAGGAAGGAAACGAAACAGGCGAGACAAAAACTCTCTATTACGATGAGGCTTGGGTTGACCCGTATTCACCGGAAGTCTGGGAATACAACGTTCACATCGCTCAGGAACTTATTGCCCGCGGCTTCGACGAGATTCAGTTTGACTACATCCGCTTCCCGACTGACGGAAAAAATATGTCGAACGCACAGTTCCGTTGGCGAAGTGAGGGCATGGACAAAGAGAGTGCTTTGGTTTCATTCCTGCGATATGCCCGCGCAAATATTGACGCTCCGATTGGAATCGATATTTACGGCGCAAACGGCTGGTACCGCTCAGGCACACGCACAGGCCAGGACGTTGAGCTTCTTGCTGAATATGTTGACGTTGTTTGTCCGATGTTCTATCCTAGCCATTTCGAGCAGTCTTTCTTGAATTATGCACCTGCTAGTGAGAGACCGTACCGCGTTTACTACTATGGAACTTACAGAAATACTGTAATCGGACGCAACAAGCTGATTATTCGTCCGTGGATTCAGGCATTCTATCTCAATGTAAGCTATGACCGTGCATGGTACAACAAAAATTACGTGACCCAGCAGGTTTACGGCGTTCGAGACAGCGTGAACCGTGGCTACATGTACTGGAACGGAATGTGCCGCTACGACGACATTTCACCGGACGTGGGCGACACAAAATATCCGGGACCTTCTTATGAAGCCGACGCAAAATACAAAAAGCCGGCTCTTTCCGGCGGCTCAAAATCGGACGAGCTTTTGATGAATGACGGCCAGACCCGCACAACAAAAACAAGTGACACAGCCGCCTGGGATTCAATTCGTGCGCAGGAGGAGCGTGACAAACAAAAAGAAAATGCCGGCTTTCCCAAGCTGAGTGATGTCAAAAAACTCTGGCAGGCGTACTCAGAGAGTTGAAAACGGAAAGTGGAAAACGGAAAGTTAGGAAAATATGACGAACCTAAAATATACGCCCGAAGAACCTATTGCGGCGATTGCGACGGCCCTTGCTCCAAGCGCGCTTGGAATCGTCCGTTGTTCAGGAAAAAACAGCATCGAACTTCTCTCAAAAGTCTTTTCAAGACCAAAAGCCCTGCTTGAAGCGGCGGGAAACACGATTGTCTACGGCTGGATTCAGAAAGCTGAAAACGGAAAACGGAAAACGGAAAGTTTTGAATCTGGTACCAATGTGAATGAATCGTGCGAATCAGACACAGATACGCTTTCCACTTTCCACTTTCCACTTTCCACTCGAATCGATGAAGTTCTGGTTTCTGTTTTCCGTGGGCCTCGTTCTTTTACTGGCGAGGACATGGTTGAAATTTCCTGCCACGGTGGCGTCCATGTCGTTCAGACTGTCTATAATCTTCTATTAAATAGTGGTTTTCGGGCGGCGGAGAAGGGCGAATTTACTTTCCGTGCTTACATCAATGGAAAGGCTGATTTGACTAAAGCCGAGGCTGTCCGCGAAATTATTGACTCAAAGACTGATGCAAGTCAGAGCAGAGCTTGTGGTCGCTTGGCTGGAAATCTTTACGAGACGATTGACGGCGTTAAAAAGCATATTGTTGATACGCTCGCGGCGATTGAAGTTGAAATTGAATATCCCGAAGACGAAGAGACGATTGCGGATTCCTTTGATTCCACCGAACTCAAAAAAGCCGAAAGCATTCTGGAAGAACTTGCATCATCCTGGAAAAGCGAGAAAATTTATCAGGACGGAGCCAGGGTCGTGCTTTGCGGCCGAACGAATGCCGGAAAATCATCTTTGTTCAACGCGCTTCTCAAAGAGGACCGTGCGATTGTCAGCGACATCGAAGGAACAACACGGGATTTTATCGAAAGCTGGATTGATTTTGCAGGAATCCCGGCCCGGCTTTTTGATACGGCAGGATTGCGTGAGACAAGCGATGTGATTGAGGCTGTTGGTGTTGAGCGCACCCGCGATTTGAGCGAGGAAGCTGACTTGATTCTCTATCTTGTTGACTCAAAATCCGGCCTCAACGATGAGGACAAGGCATTTATCCTGGAGCATATTTCTCAAGGCCACTCAAAAATTCCTATAATTCTTGTCTGGAACAAATGCGATGTAGAAGATTATCGGGTCAAGCCCGATAATGACAAATTTGAAGAGTTCGGTAAGGACAAATCTGGAAAGTTTGGTAACGACAAGTCCGGGAAGCCCGATAATGACAAATTCGGGGAGCTGGACTCTGGCATGACCGGCAATCAGAATGTGTCATTGCCGGACTTGATCCGGCAATCTGTACCGCAAGTCCGAATCTCTGCCAAAAAAGGAATCGGGCTTGGGGAACTTAGTGAGGCCGTTCGTTCGGCTCTTTCTGTTGGAGGAGCTTCCGAGCGAAACAGCACCGGTCTTGGATCTGAGCGGCAGAAAATTTCGGTAGAAAAGGCTTTGGAGAGCGTTCGGCATGCGCTTGCACTTTCCGAAGATTATGCTTTGGATGCGGTTGTTCAGGATTTGGAGGATTCTCTGGACGCGCTGGGAGAAGTCACAGGTGATGTCACCCCTGACGATGTTCTTGGTTCAATTTTCTCTCACTTCTGTGTCGGAAAATAAATAAATGAATCTCCAAAATATCAAAAAAATGGTAAAAACTGACTTTGTAAGATATGCCCTATAAAAACATAAGTTGCGAAATCAGATTTTGTTTGATAAAATAGGGTTATCTGCCACAAAGAGGATGATTGTTGTGTCTGTTATAAATAAATACCGTAAAATACTGGCAGTTTTTGTCAGTTTGGTTTGTATTTTCTCAGCTTTTGCTCAAACAACAGATGATGTTGGTGCTGTATTCAAAAGAATTGATATGGCAATCGCTGCAAAATCAGCAGATACTATTTCTAAAATCTTGTCTGAGCAAAGAAAATCACCGGATTATCCTTTAATCGAAAATTATACTCTCAAAAAGACACGGCAACTCATCATCACAGACAATTTGGAGCTTGCCCGCCAAACTTCTCTTGCCGTAATCGACAATAATATCGAGAATTTTGATGCCGTTGAGTTGTATTCCTATATTGATAAGGCGATTCTTAATCAGCAGGCTGCAAATCAGGCTGCCGAGAACCGCAAGCGTCTTGAAGAAGAACGTATTGCTGCCCGAAATGCCAAGTCAAAGCAGCAGCTTGCAAGCCGTGGCAACTATCAGGTTGTCAGCACGGCTTCTGGCCATGAGGTTTATGTCAATGAGCAGAAGTCTTCTTTCTCTTCTTGGATTTGGACTGTAAAGCTCTGCCTTGCTGATTTTAATTTCCAGAAGGTTTCGGAGCCTGATTATTCAAGCCTCAAATACGGCCTGGGGCTTGGCGCAAATATTTTCAGACCTTCGGAGCGTATTATTCTTGGTGCTGATTTCTTTGCGGACGCTCATATCGTTACGTTCATGACATCTGGTGGAAACTCTAAAACTTCTACTTCAAGCTCAAACCGTGACAATGGCAAAACTCAGGAATTCTTTATGTCGGCTCGTTTTGTCCCGGAGATTGCTTTTGCTGATTTCAGCAAGCATTTCTTCCTTCGTGCAGGTCTTGCGGGGCACCTTCTTGCTTCAAATGACAGGGATGTAACAGGTTCAGCCACAACTTTCTTCTCTCCTGTTGTTGGGGTTGCACTTGACAACCTTCATCTTGGCGAGGCTCAGTTCAGGGCTTTCTGTGATTATGATGTAGGTTCTGTTCTTTATAAAGATATAAATATGGCCATGGAATTAGGAGGCGCAATCTTGCTTCCAATGGCTGTTAACGATAAAACCAAGTTCGGTCTGGAACTCGGAGTGCAGGATTTGCTTCTTATGAAAAATGCTGCTGACGACGGAAGTTCTGGAAGCGGAATGGAAAATCGTGTAAAATTCACATTCGCAATTGGAGTTGGAAATGTTACAAAATAAAATCTTTTGCAAAAAATCTTTATTGGCTGTCCTGCTTTGTATTTTTGCGGCAGGATTTGTTTTCGCACAGTCGTCTGCTTCGACATCAGATTTGACGAAACGTTTTCTTCAGAAAGCTGATGATCAATATACGAACATGCAGTATGAAGATGCGTTCAAGACAATCAATGCGGCTCTCAAACTCTCAGAAAAAGATGAGATTCCTGGCAATGTTTATCTTCTTGCAACTCAGATTTATACAAAGTTGCTTGAAAAAATGACCAAAACAAAGGATTACACTTATTTCAACGATGTAATCATGAATCTGCAAACATATCCAAAGATTAATGATGATCCGAAGATTCAAAAATTTATCCGTATGGTTCAGCAGCAGCAGGCAGATCAAAAAGACGCTGCCCGTGATGCTGAGACTCGAAAAACTATGGAGTCTATTGCGGCACAAAGTCAGGCTAATAATGAAGAAATGGTAAAAAATATTACCGCAAGTCAGCAGGAAACTAGCAAGCAGATGTTGGAATCATTTTCTGCTCAGCAGCAGGCAAGTCAAGAAGAAATGGTGAAAACTTTTACCACTACAATTGATAAAATGGATGAACGAGCCGATGCTCGCTCTAAAGAGCAGCATGCAGATAACAAAAAAATTATTATTATTATCGCTGTTGGTGCTGGTGTTATCTTCGTGATTGTATTCATCCTTGTTTTCCTCGGAATCCGTGCTTCTGCCCGCTCTTCTGCAATGCAGGCTGAGCAGCTTGATTCAACTCTCAAACTTATCGCAGGTATGCAGCAGGCTAACAATCAGCTTCTTCTTGGTGGCGTTACTGATTTTGGCGGCATGGGATTGAAGTCTGCTGGCAGTTCTCGTTGGGGTGTTGACGCGCTCCCTGCACCAGAAATGAGCGATGATGAAAAAACTGAGCTTAAGCAGCTTGTTATTGATTGTGAAAAGCTTGGAAGTGAAATTGATGCCGTAACAAAACGAAAAAACAATTCCAAGAACGTAAGTGAATTGGTTTACAAACTTGCGATGCAGCTTGGTCTTAACCAGAATTCTTCTATGATTTACTTCGCCGCTTCAATGGTTTATGATGCTGGCTTCCTTGCAGTTCCACAGGAACTTCTTGAAGCTGAGAACTTAACTGATGAGCAGCGTGTTCAGCTTCGTGACCATGTAAATCAGTATGAGCAGTATCTTGGTTTCGTTCCAAAGAAATACTGGCACATTTTTGAAGAGGCTGCGAAATATCATCATGAAAATACAGACGGAAGCGGTTATCATGGATTGGAAGGTTCTGATATTCCTCAGATTGCACGTCTTATCCATGTTGCAGAAAGCTACAACTCTCTTATCAGCCGCCGCAACTACAAGCAGATTATGGATAAAGAAACTGCAATTCAGGAGCTTGAATCGAAGCCAAACCTTTATGACATTGATGTAGTCAAAGTTTTGGACGCGATTGTTTAGTTCAAAAATGGAGTTCAATGTATAAAAGTTGTTACCCATGTTTGCATTTTGCGGCATGGGTATCTTTTTTTTTATCAAAATTGTATAATTCTTTGTTATAAAAACATAATTTGAGGTGAATCTATGTGTGGAATCGTTGGATATGTTGGTGCAAAGCAGGCAACTCCAGTTCTTATTAATGGTCTTAAAAAACTTGAATATCGTGGCTATGACTCTGCCGGTGTTGCGGTTATGTCAGAAAGTGCCGATGAAATCCTTGTGCGCAAATCAAAGGGCGCGCTCAAATTCCTAGTAGAAAAAATTACGGATGAAGTCATAAAAAATTCAAAAGACATGAGCGACACTGAAGCTGAGAAACGACTCGGTGAACTCATTGAAAAATCTGGAACAATCGTAAAAGGTCATGTCGGAATTGGTCATACTCGCTGGGCAACTCATGGTGAGCCAAGTGATCTCAATTCTCATCCGCACACAAATGTTTCCGGCACAATCGCCGTCGTTCACAACGGAATCATCGAAAACTATGCTAAGCTCAAGGCATGGCTCCAGGATCAGGGCGTTGTTTTTAAGAGCCAGACCGACACTGAGGTTATCGCTCATCTTATCAATTATTTCTATGAAAAAACTGGCGAAATCTTCAAATCTGTTTTGGAGACTTTGCATCGTCTGGAAGGAAGCTATGCTCTCGGCGTTCTCTGCACAAAATATCCCGACCGCTTGATTGCGGCCCGCAAAGAAAGCCCTCTTATCGTAGGTCTTGGCAAAAACGAGAATTTCATCGCTTCGGACGTTCCTGCTGTTCTTGAATACACACGCGACGTTTACTATCTCAATCAGAACGAGCTTGCAGTTCTTTACAATGACCATGTTGACTTGTTTAACTCTGATGGTCAGAAGGTTGTCCGCGAGCCGTCTCACGTTGAATGGGATATGGCAAGCGCAGAGAAGGGCGGATATGCTCACTTCATGCTCAAAGAAATCCACGAGCAGCCAAAAGCTCTCACTGACACACTCCGTCCGCGCCTTGTTTTTGAAGGTGACAAGCCAACAGACATTCAGTTTGATGAAATCAACTTCGGTGAGGACTGGAAACAGGCTGGTCGCATCGTAATCACAGCTTGTGGTACGGCCTATCATGCTGGCGTTGTTGGAAAATACGCTTTCGAGAAGTTCGCTCGCATTCCGGTCGCTGTTGATGTTGCTTCTGAGTTCCGATACCGAAATCCAATTCTCAACAAGAACGACATTTTCATCGTAATTTCTCAGTCTGGCGAGACCGCTGACACTTTGGCCGCTCTTCGCTTGGCAAAACAGGCTGGAGCGAAAGTCATCGCAATCACAAACTGCGTCGGCTCAACCGTAAGCCGTGAGGCCGATGAAGTCATTTACACTTGGGCAGGCCCGGAGATTGCCGTCGCTTCTACAAAAGCTTACACAACTCAGCTCATGTGTCTCTATCTTTTGGCAATCAAACTTGGCAAAGAGCGCGGAATTATTTCTGATTCAGACTATGCAAAACTTCTTGCAGAAATTTCGCAGGTTCCAGCAAAAGCTCAGGAAATCGTTGATAATCAGAGCGAGATTCAGAAATTCGCAAGCCAGCAGTTCAATAAATCAAAAATCTTCTATATTGGCCGCCTGTTCGACTCAGCTTCTTCCCTTGAAAGCGCGCTCAAACTCAAAGAAGTCAGCTACATGCATTGTGAGGCTTTTGCCGCTGGTGAGCTCAAGCATGGACCTATTGCCCTTGTTGACCCGGACACACTCGTAGTTGCAATTGCGACAGAGCCGGAGCTTTACGAAAAGCTTGCTTCAAACATCGTTGAGGTTAAGAGCCGCGGTGCCACAACAATGGCTATCACACTCGACAAAAAAGGCTCGTTCGACAATTGCTGTAACTCAGTAATCACAATCCCTGATTCTGATCCGGCACTTGCTTCAATGCTTTCGATTATCCCTGCCCAGCTTTTTGCATATTATTGTTCTATTTTGCGTGGTAACGATCCTGACAAACCTCGTAACCTTGCTAAATCTGTAACGGTTGAGTAATATGCGGATTCTTTGTCTCGGTGACAGCATAATGCAGTATAATGACTTCTCCACCTTTCCTCAGACCGGATGGGTGCAGGAGCTAGCCCGCTTTTTTCCTGTAAGCACTCAGTGGCTTAATTTTGCGCGGAACGGCCGGAGCACAAAGTCTTTCATTGATGAAGGCCGCTTTATGCGAGTCATGGCCGAGGCTGAGGAAGGGGACTTTGCCCTGATTCAGTTTGCCCACAACGACGAAAAGGATGACCCGCTCCGTCACACGGGTGCAGAAAAAGGCGGTTCATTTCGTAAAAATCTTACATATTTTGTACGCGAGCTAAAAGGAAAGGGCGTTCTCCCAGTTTTGTTCACACCAATGGCCCGCCGAATGTTTGAGAACGGCAAGGCAAAGGACAGCCATGGAGAATATGCGCTTGCAATCATTGAGACTGCCGCTGAAGAAAATATTCCCTGCATCGACATGAACGCTCTTACACTCGATTTTCTTTCAAAAACAGGTGAAGAAGCCAGTCGCCGGTTTTACATGAACTTTGACGCAAATCTATTTGAAAATTTCCCGGAAGGCCGGAGCGACAACAGCCATCTCCGCCCTGAAGGTGCAAATGCATATTCAAAAATCGCCGCCACGCAAATCAAAAAAATTGCAGAAAGTTTCCCTAAATATACCAAGTTGTCCGATTTCTGCATGTGTGGCACAGAAAGTCTGTTTATGGAAGTCGAATCCGAAAACGGCGAAATTGATGATGAATACACAGTGTTTCAAAAATAATTAGGAATATTATTTAATGAAGATTGACCCAAGAGACTAATTTCTGATATAATAAACGCACTTCTTCATTGAAGCTTGGGATATTAGCTCAGCGGTTAGAGCAGAGGACTCATAATCCTTTGGTCCTTGGTTCAAATCCAAGATGTCCCAGTATTTTCGTAACGAAGTGAGAAAATACAAGTAAATCACTTCCAATAGGACAAACGAAAAAAGCCTTTCCACTTTTGGAAGGGCTTTTTTTATCTCCAGAAGATGCTCCACAAAAAAAGCCAGATGAAGCACATTACCGTGATGATTTTAAGTCCTGTGCCGAGCAAAAATCCTTTGAATGCTCCGAACGCAGCTTTTAGTGCTCTTTTTGAATCCGAAGAATCGTGAATCATTTCGCCCACAAAAGCACCAACGAAAGGCCCAATTAGGATGAAAATCGGTCCCAAGAAGAAAGCTGCTATTAGGCCGATTGTACAGCCCCATGTCGCGGCTTTGCTTCCGCCTGCTTTTTTGGTCATTAGCGAAGGAAAAATGTTGTCGATTACTGTGACAAAAACAGCGGCAATTCCTGTCGCAATAAGAATCC
>Ga0310695_10012196_pt1 | contig 12095 bp, 8 predicted proteins | sample RumenRJG_04DNA_FD_203882 | JGI IMG/M metagenome (GOLD analysis project Ga0310695, IMG submission 203882) | Bovine rumen microbial communities from Lethbridge, Alberta, Canada - RJG_04 (v2) (version 2) | ecosystem: Host-associated > Mammals > Digestive system > Stomach > Rumen | place: Canada... | reverse complement strand
GCAAGATGGACTGCATCTTCCTTGGCGGTATGCTCGCCATGTCGAGTACCACCATTATCTATAAGGCTTTCGACGACCTCGGTCTGCGCCAGCAGCAGTTTGCCGGCATGGTTATGAGTGTGCTCATACTCGAGGATATCTTGGCCATTGTCATGATGGTGATGCTTAGCGCTCTGGCCAGCGGTTCCAATCCTGATGGCGGCCAGTTGCTAGAGTCGGTCATGCGCATCGGCTTCTTCCTGATACTTTGGCTTGTGGTGGGTATCTTTGCCATACCGCTGTTCCTGCGCCATGTGCGCAGCCTTATCAATAGCGAGGTGCTGCTGATTGTGTCGCTGGGCCTGTGTTGCGCCATGGCCGTATTCTCTACCAAGGTGGGCTTCAGCTCTGCGTTCGGAGCGTTTATCATGGGCAGCATCCTGGCCGAGACTATCGAGGCCGAGAGCATCGAGAAGCTGGTAGAGCCTGTCAAGAACCTTTTCGGAGCCGTGTTCTTCGTGTCGGTAGGTATGCTGGTCGACCCAAAGATCCTGGTAGAATACGCCCTGCCTATACTCTGCCTGGTGCTTACTATCCTGATAGGTCAGAGCCTGTTTGGCACCATATCGTTCATGTTGGGCGGACAGTCGCTTAAGTCAGCCATCCGTTGCGGATTCTCTATGGCGCAGATAGGTGAGTTCTCGTTCATCATCGCGTCGCTCGGATTGTCGCTTGGCGTTATCGGCAAGTTCCTCTATCCGGTAGTAGTGGCAGTGTCTGTCATCACCACCTTCCTTACCCCTTACATGATTCGTCTGGCCACACCAGCCTACAGCAAGCTCGAGAAGCACTTGCCCACCAAACTTATCAATTCGCTCAATCAGCTCACCATCGGCAATACGCATAGTCAGGAGGAAAGCAAGTGGAAGCGTCTGCTCACCCAGATGTCTATCAATACCATTGTTTACTCCATCCTTTCTTCTGCCACCATCGCGCTCATGTTTACCTTTGTGCTGCCGTTCACTCGCCGATTGCTGCCTGGTTGGGAGCTCCACTGGTATGCCAATGCCATCACGGGTGTGCTCACCGTCATGCTGATAGCCCCCTTCTTGCGTGCCATGGTCATGAAGAAGAATCACAGCGAAGAGTGGAAGGCACTATGGGCCGAGAGCAATCGCAACCGTCTGCCGCTCATGTTCACCATCTTGGTGCGCGTAGTGATAGCCGTCAGCTTCATCTTCTACATCTGCAATTACCTGAGCCGATTCACCAATGCGCTGATGATCACCATCGGTCTCATTGTCATCGTGCTCATCATATTCTCTCGTTGGACCAAGCATCGTTCCATCACTCTCGAGCGTCTGTTCATCCAGAACCTCCGTTCGCGCGATATCGAGGCCCAGGTTCACGGCAAGAAGCGTCCTCTCTACGAGGGCAAGCTGCTCGATCGCGATATCCACATCGCCGAGTTCCAAGTGCCTAACAATTCCAGTTGGATGGGCCAGACTCTGGCTCAGCTCAATCTTGGAAAGAAGTATGGTGTCCATGTCAGCAGCATTCTGCGTGGTGGTCGTCGCATCAATATCCCTGACGGATACAATATCCTGTTCCCAGGCGATGTGCTTCAGGTCATCGGTAGCGACCAGCAGTTCACTGCATTCCGCGAGGCCATCGAGAGCGAGCTTATTGGTCAGGACGTAGAACTCGAGAAGCGCGAGATGAAGCTGCGCCAGCTCATCATCGGTGCCGACAGCCCGTTTGTGGGCAAGACCCTCATCGAGAGCCGTATCCGCGATCTTTACAGTTGTATGGTGGTAGGATTAGAAGAGGGAAAGGAAAGCCTCTCCCCCTATAGTCCCAACCGTCGCTTCCGCGAGGGTGATATCATCTGGATTGTAGGCGAGCAAGAATCGCTCGACGCCCTGATTAAAGATTAAAGCCTGCTGTTAGCTCGCATATTTTTACGATTACCTGCTTGGCTTTTTCCATCGACTGGATGCTTACGAACTCGTAAGGTCCGTGGAAGTTCACTCCGCCAGCAAATATGTTAGGGCAGGGCAGCCCTTTGAATGATAGCTGTGCACCGTCCGTACCGCCACGTATCGGCTTCACCTTCGGTTCCACACCGCAGTCCTGCATAGCGTGCAGCACCAGGTCTATCACGTGCATCTGCGGGTCTATCTTCTCCTTCATATTGTAGTACTGGTCCTTTGTTTCCAGTGTCACTGTTCCCTCGCCATACTTCTCGTTCATTGCAGCCACCACGCTTGCTATTGTGCGCTTGCGGTCCTCAAATCGCTCGCGGTCGTGGTCGCGGATGATGTAGTGCATCTGTGCGCGCTCTACGTTGCCCTGCACACTCAGCAGATGGTAGAATCCCTGATAACCCTCGGTGGTCTCAGGTCGCTCGTCCTCGGGCAGCATTGCAGCCAGTTCCATAGCTAGCAGGTTGGCATTCGCCATCTTGCCCTTGGCATAGCCTGGATGCACGCTCACACCCTTTATGTGTATCTTAGCGCTGGCAGCGTTGAAGTTCTCAAACTCCAGTTCGCCCACGTCGCCTCCATCCATCGTGTAGGCCCACTCGCAACCGAACTTCTCCACATCAAAGTGGTGCGCGCCCATACCTATCTCCTCGTCGGGGTTAAACGCCACGCGTATGTCGCCGTGCTTTATCTCCTTATGATCGCGCAGATAGCACATCGCCTCCACTATCTCTGCTATTCCGGCCTTGTCGTCGGCACCCAGCAGCGTTGTTCCGTCAGTCACTATCAGGTCCTCGCCAGTGTGCTGCAGCAGCTCGGGGAATTTGCTTGGCGAGCTCACTATGCCCTCGCTCAGCAGAATGTCGCTTCCATCATAGTTATGCACGATGTGTGGCTTGATGTCGGCACCCGAACAGTCGGGGCTCGTATCATAGTGCGAAATAAATCCGATGGTAGGTATATCGTCTTTAGTGTTTGCCTTCAGTGTAGCGTAGATGTAGCCCTTGTCGTCCATCTCCACGTCGCTCAGCCCCTCATGCTCCAGCTCCTTCTTCAGGTATTCTGCAAACTCCAGCTGTTTCGCCGTACTAGGCATTGTCTCGCTATCCTCGCTCGACTGCGTGTCGAACTGTGTATAGTTTAAAAACCTTTCTGTAATATCCATACTTATTATATTAATCGGCTGTCTCTTTATTGACGATGCAAAGGTACTAAAAATATTTGAAACAACCAAACGTTTTGGTAAATATTTATAATGTAGTTTGCTCTATATAATTGGGCAAATCTGAAGACTAACTTTCGTGCTTCGGAAGTAGTATTTCTGACCGTAAGGAATACAATTTCTATCATTCTATCATCTGTCATTTGGGTGTTTTTTGGGGTAAAATAGTCGGAAACCTAGTAAAATGGCATTTAATTATATTATATATTATAATATAATATAATTAATACCCTTTTTTAGGGTGTTTCCGGAGATTTTTATAGTTTATAGTCCAAAATAGGTGATGATAGAATGATAGAATGATAGATTTTTGCTTCTTCACCATTTTTTTTTAGCAGTTTAAAACGGAAATACATATTTGCAACCAAGTTGCAGAAAACACTTACTACCTTTGCACCCAGAAAATGATAAAAGAATTAAAAATATGGCACATAATCACGAACACGATCATCACGATCACTGCGAGGCATGCAGTCATCACGAACACGAACATGAGCATCACCACGAGCACAACACTCGCGAGCAGCTCAGACTGATAATAATAACGGCAGTGCTGCTGGTAGGCGCTGTAATACTAGAGCATACATTGGCGCTGCCTACATGGCAACTGCTGCTGGTGTATCTTATACCTTATATAATAATAGGACACGACACGCTGAAAGAGGCGGCTGAGGGACTGATGGAGGGGGATCCGTTTAATGAGCACTTCCTGATGACGATAGCTACCATCGGTGCGCTGTGTATAGGATTTCTGCCAGGGGCTGAGACGCAATTCCCTGAGGCGGTATTCGTAATGCTATTCTTCCAGGTGGGCGAACTGTTTGAGGGGTATGCTGAGGGCAAGAGCCGCGACAGCATAGCGCATCTGATGGAGATAAAGCCGGACTATGCCACACTAGCTGATGGCGATCGCAGAGTATCGCCCGAAGAGGTGAAAGTGGGGGATACGATAGTGATACGTCCGGGCGAGAAGGTGCCGCTGGACGGAGTGGTGACGGAAGGACAGAGCGCGCTGAACACCGTGGCGCTGACTGGCGAATCGCTGCCCAGGGATGTGGCTACAGACGACGAGGTGATATCGGGATGCGTGAACATGAGCGGAGTGATACGCGTAAGGGTGACCAAGCCGTTCGGCGAGAGCACTGTGTCGAAGATAATCAGACTGGTGGAGAATGCCGGCGATCATAAGTCGCAGAGCGAGACGTTTATCGCGCGATTTGCACGTGTATATACGCCTGTGGTGGTGATGGCGGCAATAGCACTGGCTGTGGTGCCTACATTGTTGGGTGGAGAGCTGAGCACATGGCTGTATCGCGCACTGATGTTCCTGGTGGTATCGTGTCCGTGTGCACTGGTAATAAGCGTGCCGCTAACATTCTTTGGCGGTATCGGTGGTGCATCGCGTCGCGGAATACTTATCAAGGGTGCCAACTATATAGATGTATTGGCGAAGGTAAAAACGGTGGTGTTTGACAAGACTGGTACGCTTACTCACGGGCAGTTTGCCGTGACGGCTGTGCATCCTGACAGCTGCGACGAGCACCATCTGCTGCATCTGGCTGCGCATGTGGAGCACTTCTCTACACACCCGATAGGTGCTGCACTGAGGGATGCATTCCCTGATGAGGCTACCGACGGCTGCAAGATAAGCGATGTGCGCGAGGTGGCAGGGCAGGGCATAGTAGCGCGCGTGGGCGATAAAGAGGTGGCTGTGGGTAATACCAAACTGATGGATGCCGTAGGCGCAAAGTGGCACGACTGCCAGCACCTGGGCACCATAATACATGTGGCTATAGAAGGCGCATACGCAGGACATATAGTGATAAACGATCAGGTGAAACCAGACAGTGCCGAGGCTATCGCAGCACTGCGTGAGCTGGGCGTAGAGCGCACTGTGATGCTGACTGGCGATCGTCGAGAGGTGGCCGATAACGTGGCAAGCACGCTGGGATTGACGGAATATCACGCTGAGCTATTACCTGCCGACAAGGTGGTGCAAGTAGAGCAGCTGGGAGGTAATTTCGCCTTTGTTGGCGACGGCATAAACGATGCGCCCGTGCTGGCGCGTGCTGATGTGGGTATAGCTATGGGCGGACTGGGCAGCGATGCTGCAATAGAGGCTGCCGACGTGGTGCTGATGGACGACAAGCCATCGAAGATAGCACTGGCCATCCGTATAGCCCGTAGAACCATCGCAATAGCCCGACAGAACGTGGCATTTGCCATAGGCGTGAAGCTAGCTGTGCTGATACTGGCCGCACTGGGCATGGCCACCATGTGGATGGCTGTGTTTGCTGATGTGGGTGTGACTGTGATTGCTGTACTAAATGCTATGCGCGCACTACGTGCGTAGCATTTAGTGTACACCCGCACGGAATCGAACCGTGACCAACAGAACCGGAATCTGTTATTCTATCCATTAAACTACGGATGCATAGCTACTGAAAGCGGCCACAAAGGTACTGAAATAAAATTGATAATTGATAATAGATAACGGACAATTAGAATTTTTTAAGATTGTGACGTGGTGCAATTTGTTAGCTGAAATCAATAATTTTGTGTCATTTTGCAAAAATAATCGCGATTTTGCTTGCATAATTAAATAAAATGTGTATTTTTGCACGCAAATTTATCATAAACAATCAAAATGGGACAAGTAATCAAACCTGTGATGTACGAACCGCTGCTGGATATGAAGCAGACGGAACAGGGTATAAAACTGATAAAAGAGTTCTTCCAACAGAACCTCTCTACTGAGTTGAGACTGAGGCGCGTAACAGCACCTCTGTTTGTGTTGAAAGGATTGGGTATTAATGACGATCTGAACGGTGTGGAGCGCCCGGTGAGCTTCCCTATCAAGGATCTGGGAGATGCTAAGGCCGAAGTGGTGCACTCGCTGGCCAAGTGGAAGCGACTGAGTCTGGCTGAATACAAGATTGAGCCTGGATACGGTATCTACACAGATATGAACGCTATCCGTGCCGACGAGGAGCTTGACAATCTGCACTCGCTGTATGTGGACCAGTGGGACTGGGAGGCTGTAATCCGTAAGGAAGACCGCACACTGGCATTCCTTAAGAATATAGTGGAGCGCATCTATGCTGCCATCCGTCGCACAGAGTATCTTACCTGCGAGACATATCCGCAGATTAAGCCTTTCCTGCCCGAGAAGATACACTTTATACATGCTGAGGAACTGGTGCAGATGTATCCCGACAAGACTCCAAAGGAGCGCGAGGATGCTATCTGCGAGAAGTATGGTGCTGTGTTTGTGATCGGTATCGGCGGCAAGCTGAGCAACGGCGAGAAGCACGACGGACGTGCACCTGACTATGACGACTGGAGCACTATAGCCGAAGACGGACGCGCCGGACTGAACGGCGACATACTGATATGGTATCCTGTATTGGGTCGTAGTTTCGAACTGTCGAGCATGGGTATACGTGTGGACAAGGAGAGCCTGCTGCGCCAGCTTAAGATAGAGGGTAAGGAAGAGCGCGAACAGCTGTACTTCCACCAGCAGTTGCTGAACGACAAGCTGCCACTCTCGATAGGTGGTGGTATCGGCCAGAGCCGACTCTGTATGGTATTGCTGCATAAGGGACATATCGGCGAAATTCAGGCTAGCATCTGGCCTGAGGAAATGCGCAAGGCATGCAAGGCTCTAGGTATGAATCTTATCTGATAATCACCCTGCTAGCGATTATTATATCTGCCTGCGGAGGTCAGCGGCAGCCACGTGCCTATGGCGGTATGGAGATGACTGCCGACGACAGTGCGACCATACGTATGGGCCAGTGGGACCTGATAAAGTATCACAGCGACAAGCTGGGGATAGATATCAACTATCCCTCGTTTCTGTATCATCAGGACCTGAAGGGCGAGACGGCACAGGAGGTGTTTATGAGCGACGAGATGTCGATATCGGTGATGGTCGACTCGCTGAAAGGTACGCACCGCCCTGCCAGTCAGCTGATGCTAGCTATGGGTGCCGACCTGGTAGAGGTGGGTGATGACTACAGCATACAGGAGGGGTCGGACGAGGACTTTGACTATTACGGCAAGGTGATAGAGGACGACACCACAAGACTGGTGACTGTGCTGGCCAGATTCAAACCCGAATACAGCGAGGCTGCTGAGCCGCTACGCGAATGGGTGAGGAATTTCACGCTGAAATAATTGACCTATCATATTTTAACACGGATTAATCTAAATTTTCTTCAAGAAATGAAGGTTAATCCGTACTTTTTTTGTACCTTTGCGGCCGAATGTCGCTAAAGCGACTGAAGGAATGCATATATTTATAACGTTATAAGGATATAAAATGGCTGAAATTAAGAAGATTAAGACCGCACTGGTGTCTGTTTTTCACAAGGACGGACTGGATGAACTCTTGAAGAAACTGAATGATGAGGGTGTTAAGTTCCTGTCGACTGGTGGAACACAGCAGTTTATCGAGTCACTCGGCTACGAGTGTCAGAAAGTTGAGGATGTTACAACCTATCCATCTATTCTGGGTGGACGTGTAAAGACTCTGCATCCGAAGGTGTTCGGAGGTATTCTGGGTCGTCGCGACAATGAGGGCGATCAGGAGCAGATGAAGAAGTACGAGATTCCTGAGATTGATCTCGTAATCGTAGACCTCTATCCATTTGAGCAGACCGTAGCTAGTGGCGCTAGCGAGGCCGACATCATCGAGAAGATTGATATAGGTGGTATCTCGCTGATCCGTGCTGGAGCTAAGAACTTTAAGGATGTGGTTATCGTACCTAGCAAGGCTGAGTACAGCGTGCTGCTCGACATACTGAACAAGAAGGGCGCACAGACCGATATCGAGGATCGCCGTATGTTTGCTACACGCGCATTTGGCGTGAGCAGCCACTACGACACCGCTATCAACGCTTGGTTTGTAAAGACCGCTAAGTAATTTATATTTGAGAATTTTGAATTAAGAGATAAAAGAATGGGATTTTTTAGTTTCGTACAGGAAATAGCAATGGACCTGGGAACAGCCAACACTATCATCATCAGCGATGATAAGATTGTGGTTGACGAGCCTTCGGTAGTTGCTCTTGATCGCCGTACCGACAAGATGATTGCCGTAGGTAATGAGGCGAAGATGATGTATGAGAAGACTCACGAGAACATTCGTACCATCCGTCCGCTGCGCGATGGTGTGATTGCCGACTTCTCTGCTTGCGAGCAGATGATGCGTGGTCTGATTAAGATGGTTCACACTGGTAGCCGTCTGTTCTCGCCTTCACTGCGCATGGTGATTGGCGTACCTTCAGGTTCTACAGAGGTAGAGTTGCGTGCCGTTCGCGACTCAGCTGAGCATGCTGATGGACGCGATGTTTATCTGATTTTTGAGCCAATGGCTGCTGCCATCGGTATTGGTATAGATGTTGAGGCTCCAGAGGGTAACATGATCGTTGATATCGGTGGTGGTTCTACCGAGATCGCTGTTATCTCGCTGGGCGGTATCGTATCAAACAACTCTATACGTACTGCTGGTGACGATCTGACAGCTGATATCCAGGAATATATGTATCGCCAGCACAACGTGAAGGTTTCTGAGCGTATGGCTGAGCGCATCAAGATCAACGTAGGTTCGGCACTTACTGATCTGGGTGATGAGGCTCCTGAGGACTTCATAGTTCACGGACCTAACCGTATCACCGCACTCCCAATGGAGGTTCCTGTATGCTATCAGGAGATTGCTCACTGTCTGGACAAGACTGTGGCTAAGATTGAGAACGCCGTGCTTTCTGCACTCGAGAATACACCACCAGAGCTGTATGCTGATATCGTTAAGAACGGTATCTATCTCTCAGGAGGTGGCGCACTGCTGCGCGGTCTCGACAAGCGTCTCACCGAAAAGATGCACATTCCATTCCACGTGCCCGAGGATCCCTTGCACAGCGTAGCTAAGGGTGCCGGTATCGCACTGAAGAATGTGGATCGTTTCAATTTCTTGATGAGATAATCAAGTAAGGTAGTTTGGGCCGATGCGCAATCTGCTGGATTTCCTATATAAGTATCATCACTGGCTAGTTTTCGTATTGCTCGAAGTAGTCAGTGTTGTTCTGTTGTTTCAGTACAACAGTTATCAGGGTAGTGTGTGGTTCTCGAGTGCCAACGCTATGGCTGGCAAGGTGTACGAACTGGAGAGCACCATGACCAGCTATATAGGCATGCGCGAACTGAACGAGCAGCTCACCCTGCGTAATATGTATCAGGAGCGACAGCTGGACCAGTTGCGACGCCTGTATGCCGAGGCTACTAAGGACACTACCGATATGCAGCGCAAGGAGCTGGAGTTCTTGAGTCACTATCAGCTGATATCGGCCAAGGTGGTAGAGAACTCTATCCACAAGGCTGAGAACCTGATTACCATCGATAAGGGACGCAAGGATGGAGTAGAACCTGATATGGGTGTGGCCTGTGGTAACGGCATCGTTGGTGTTGTATACCTGGTTAGCGACCACTATTCGGTTGTTATCTCTGCCCTTAATGCTGCCTCGTCGCGCATCAGCTGTAGTATCCGCAATCGCGGCTACTTCGGCTATCTGCACTGGTATGGTGGCGATCCATCAGTAGCCTATGTAGAGGATGTGCCGCGTCATGCCAAGTTCAAGCTGGGCGAGTGGATGGAGACGAGCGGATTCTCATCGATCTTCCCTTCAGGTGTGCTCGTAGGTAAGATTGAGCAGGCATACAACTCTAGCGACGGACTGTCGTACAAGCTTAAGGTGCGCCTGAGTACCGACTTTGGTAATCTGCGCGATGTGGTGGTTCTCAGCGACAAGAGTATAGCCGAGCGTGCTGCACTGATGCAGGCCGCCCGCGACTCTATTAGTTTCAAACAGCGACAATAGTAAGTATGAAGATAGAACTGGTTAACAGATTGGTGATGTTTGTATCGCTGCTTGTGGTTCAAGTGCTTATCCTGAACCATGTGCATCTGTTGGGCGTTGGCACTCCGCTGCTCTACGTCTACTTTGCCATCACATTCCGTCGCAACTTTCCCAAGTGGCTCGTTCTGGTGTCATGCTTCATGCTGGGACTGATGATTGACATCTTCTCGAGCACTCCAGGTTTGGCATCGAGCGTGATGACTCTTGCTGGTCTGGCTCAGTGCTATCTGATGAACTTGATCGCACCACGCGATTCGGCTGAAGATCTGGAAGCATCGTTCAAGACATTGGGCTATAGTAAGTTTGCCACACTTAGCGGACTGCTTACTCTGCTCTATTGTATGCTGTTCTTCGCTCTTGAGGCATTCAACTTCTTTGACATGCTCATGTGGTTGGCTCGTTCTGTGGTTAGTGCAGTACTTACTATGGTGCTGATTTTAGCAATCGAAAGTGTTAGAAGCAGGTGAAGCAGAAAGACTTCGATCTTGAATATCGAAAATACGTGATTGGTGGGGTGGCCGCATTGATTGTGTTCATCTACATCATTCGTCTGTTTATGCTTCAGATTACCAGCGACGACTATAAGAAGAGTGCCGACTCAAACGCTTTCCTAAAGAAGATAGAATATCCATCGCGTGGAGCCATACTGGATCGTAAGGGCAAGTTGTTGGTTTACAATCAGCCCAGTTACGACATAATGGTGGTGATGAACGAAGTGAAGGACCGACTGGATACCCTCGACTTCTGTCAGGCTCTTGGTATCACCAAAGAAGAGTTTGATCGCCGTATGGCCACCATGAAGAATCGCAATAAGAATCCTGGTTACTCGCGATTCACTGAGCAGTTGTTTATGAGTCAGCTCAGCGACAAGGACTTTAGCGTGTTCCAGGAGAAAATGTATCGTTTCCCAGGCTTCTACATCCAGAAACGAAGTGTGCGACAGTATACATATAATATGGGCGCGCATGTGCTTGGCGATGTGGCTGAGGTGTCGCCTGCCGATATCGAGGAGGACGACTACTACCAGCCTGGCGACTATATCGGCAAGTTGGGTATAGAGCGTTCGTACGAGAAACAGCTTCGCGGACAGAAGGGTATACAGATACTGCTGCGCGATGCTCACGGACGTATACAGGGCCGCTATAAGAACGGAGCACTCGACCAGCGTGCCATACCAGGCAAGAACCTTACACTGGGTATAGATGCCGAACTACAGGCACTCGGCGAACGACTGATGGAGGGTAAGATAGGTGCTATCGTGGCTATCGAACCATCAACGGGTGAGGTGCTGTGTATGGTATCATCGCCTACGTATGATCCACGACAGATGGTGGGCCGACTGCGTAGTAAGAACCATCGCGCCCTGCAGATGGACGTGTGGAAACCACTGCTTAACCGTGCCATCATGGGACAGTATCCTCCTGGTTCTACATTCAAGACCACACAGGGATTGACATTTATGACCGAGGGTATAATCAATAGCCATACTATGTATCCATGCGGACATGGATTTAACTTCAAAGGTCTGCACGTGGGATGTCACGGACATGCTGCACCACTGCCGCTTGTGCCTGCACTCAGCACATCGTGTAACGGATTCTTCTGTTGGGGATTGTATCACATGATCAACACCAACATCAGCAAATACGGATCAGTTCAGAACGCCATGAACACCTGGCGCGACTATATGGTATCGATGGGATTCGGCTATCGTCTGGGTATCGACCTGCCTGGCGAGAAGCGTGGATTGATACCTAACGCCATGTTCTACGACAAGGCCTACAAGGGTTCGTGGAACGGACTTACCATCATATCAATCGCTATCGGACAGGGTGAGGTGAATGCCACTCCGCTGCAGATAGCCAACCTGGGCGCTACGATAGCCAATCGTGGCTATTTCTACACACCACACGTGGTTAAGCAGGTACAAGGCGAGAAACTTGACACGACTTACACACGCAAACACTTTACCAAGGCTAGTCGTGAGGCTTA
>Ga0310695_10012194_pt1 | contig 12098 bp, 10 predicted proteins | sample RumenRJG_04DNA_FD_203882 | JGI IMG/M metagenome (GOLD analysis project Ga0310695, IMG submission 203882) | Bovine rumen microbial communities from Lethbridge, Alberta, Canada - RJG_04 (v2) (version 2) | ecosystem: Host-associated > Mammals > Digestive system > Stomach > Rumen | place: Canada... | reverse complement strand
AACTTCATTCGTTCGTCTGGTGCATCAGAGGCATACGAGCATTGGAACTATCTCCAGACTCTTGTCAAGAAAGCAGCCCAGGCTCTGGCTGATTGGGCGCATAGCACAGCATCTATCTTCAGTCGTGATGTGGAGCAAACCATTGGTCAGGGCATCATTGCCCAATGTCAGCTTAACAATCTCAACCCTCACGTCGAGTCTGACCGACAGAAGGCAGCGAACAGTATCGCTGATATGGCAGATTCCTTAGTCGGCAGAATTGGCAAATTTCAGTGGGAAGTTGCCGTTGCCCGCATCGGTCAACTCGCCTCAGAAATGAGATTGTCAACGGGTGGTCAATCCATTGGTGGCAGTAATGGTAATGCAGATGAACTGACCAATTGGGATGGAACCAAGAAGAATGGGCTTGGGTGGTAATGAAGTACGAAACATACTTGAAAGATGCGGATAAATGCCGCATCTTTCATTTCCATAGACTTAATAAACTCTAAAAAACAAGCAAATATTATTTTGATTGAAGATTTTTCACTAACTTTACACCCAAACTATAAATTTGAAATGTATGCAAGACGTAAATCGCCTGAAATTAGTACTGGTAGAACAGAAGAAGACCAGCAAGTGGCTTTCTGAAGAACTGGGCGTGAGTCCATCTACAGTTTCCAAATGGTGTACTAACTCTTCACAACCAGACATTGAAACCCTTGCAAAGATAGCCAAGCTTCTCAATGTCGGAGTAGAAGAATTGTATAATAAAAAATTCATGGATTCTGTTCTAAGTTAAATTGTGCAAGAATGGCAACAGACATTCAGAAGAGACAGAAAAGCGAAAAGCGTTTTCCGAAGTTTGCTAACTTTGGAGAATACTTGTTCTGGTCGTATGCCAATTTGCAAATGCTTTGTGCAGCACTCAACATGGGGAAAGCGAAATACGACAAGTCATGCTACATGATACGCGCCAAGGCATTCAAGGCGTATAAGGAAGGACGTTGGAATATCCATGATTTGCTGGAGTTCAACGTGGCGAAGATTAAGGAGAACAACTATTGCTGGTATTGCGGCAAGGAGATGGAGCCATCGAAACTGACAAAAGACCATGTTTTCCCAAGAAGCAAAGGTGGAGCCAACGATATGGACAACATCATTATGGTTTGTAAGACGTGCAACTCCTCGAAGGGCAACATGGACTTGTTTGAATGGTATTGCGAAGTGCGTAAAGAATTGCCACCACTTAACATCCTCATTCATTATTTGAAGAATATCTATTTGTATAGCGTAGAAAACGGATTGATGGATAAACATGCGGAAGAATTGGATGCAATGAATTTGCCCTTCAAATGGCAATACATCCCTCTCGACTATCCACAACCAGAAATTTATTTGTATTAAAAGAAAGAAGTAACAACAAATATGAAGACCGAAAAACAAATAGCTGCTGCCGCTGCTGAATTTGCAGAGCGGTGGAAAGGCAGAGGATATGAAAGGGGCGAGTCTCAGCCTTTCTGGATTGACTTGCTTACAAATGTCTTTGGCATTGAAACACCATCCGATGGCTTTATCACTTTTGAAGACCATCGTATGGTCGATGCCTCCAACTTCATTGATGGTCGTATTCGCTCCACTAAAGTTCTGATAGAGCAGAAATCTTTAGGCAAGGATTTACGTGCTGGCATCCGTCAAAGCGACAATTCATTGCTGAACCCTTTCCAACAAGCCCGTCGCTATGTGGTCAGCCTGCCAGTTTCCGAACATCCACGATGGATTGTCACCTGCAACTTCTCTGAGTTCTTGGTCTATGATATGGAACAGCCAAACGGCGAACCTGAACAGATATTCTTGGAGAACTTAGGCAAAGAGTATTACCGCCTGATGTTCCTTGTTGATGCCAAGAATGAACATCTTAGCAAGGAAATAAAGGTGTCAAAGGAAGCAGGTGAGATTGTCGGAAATATTTATGAGGCTCTATTGGAGCAATACGATGATAACAGCCCCGAAGCCCTGCGTTGGCTCAACATCCTGTGTGTCCGCATCGTGTTCTGCCTTTATGCTGAGGATGCAGAAATATTTACGCATGACCAATTTCATGATTTCCTTGTTCGCTATGAGGCCGAGGATATGCGCAGAGCGTTACGTGACCTCTTTGAAGTGTTGAACACACCGATAGAGAAGCGCAGTAAGTATCTGAAAGACGATTTGAAAGCCTTTCCTTACACCAACGGAGGATTGTTTGAAGAAGAAATAGAAATCCCTCAATTCACCGAAGAACTTAGGACGGCTCTTTTGCAGAATGCCAGCCTTGACTTTGACTGGTCGGAAATATCTCCGACCATCTTTGGAGCCGTGTTTGAAAGTACGCTTAACCCTGAAACACGTCGAAGCGGTGGTATGCACTACACATCTATTGAGAACATCCACAAGGTTATTGACCCGCTGTTCTTGAATGATTTGCGCCGTGAATTGGACGGGATACTGGAAGAAAAGGTTGAGCGACAACGGCAGAAGAAACTCGATGCTTACCAAGATCGTTTGGCTTCGCTTACTTTCTTAGACCCTGCTTGCGGCTCTGGTAACTTCCTTACAGAGACTTATCTTTCACTACGTCGTTTGGAGAATGAGTGCATCCGTGAACGCTATCATGGTCAGGCATTCCTCGGCTTTGAGGAAGTGAATCCTGTCAAAGTTAGCATTCATCAGTTTTACGGCATCGAGATTAACGACTTTGCCGTTACCGTCGCCACTACTGCCCTTTGGATTTCAGAGGCTCAGATGCTTCGAGAGACAGAGAAGATTATCAAACGCGATATAAAATTCTTGCCGTTAAAATCCTATTCCAATATTATAGAGGGTAATGCTCTTCGTGTTGATTGGCAAAGTGTAGTGCCAAAGGAGAAGTTAAACTTCATTATAGGCAATCCTCCGTTTGTAGGTCAAGCAATGCGTACAAAAGAGCAAACTGAAGATTTGAAAGATGTCTTTGCTCCATCTAAGGATTATGGCAAACTGGATTATGTGGCAGGATGGTTTAAGAAAGCATCGGACTTAATTGAAGGCACTGATGCCGAAGCCGCATTCGTTTCTTCAAATTCCATTTGCCAGGGTGAGTCCGTTAACCTGTTTTGGCAGAAACTACTTGGTAACTGCCTTTACATCAACTTTGCGCATAATACTTTCATGTGGACGAGTGAAGCAAAAACGAAGGCAGCAGTTATGTGCGTAATTGTAGGCTTTTCATATAAAGAACGGAAAGGCAAACTGCTTTTCAATGGTGACAAATACGAAATAGTTGAGCATATTAATGGCTACCTAAAAGCCGCTCCAGATGTTTTCATTACTAATCGCAGTAAGAGTATCAATGAAGGGTTGGCAAAAGTCGTACAAGGCAGTCCTCCTGCTGATGATGGACGTTTGCTTTTCAGTAAGTCAGAACGTGAGGAACTTGTTACTCGTTATCCAGAACTTAATGATGTTCTGTTACCCTTTGTTGGCAGTCGTGAGTTTATCAATGATACAGAATATACTCGCTATTGTCTATGGCTTGTTGGTAAACGACCAGCCGACTATGCACATATTCCAGAGTTAACAGAACGATTCCGCTATATAAGTGAGTATCGTAAGAATAGTCCTGTAGATAGGATTCAAAAGACAGCGAACAAACCATACCTATTCACACAAAACAGACAGCCAGAGACAGACTATCTGATAATTCCTCGTGTATCTTCTTCATCACGGCGATATATCCCAGTTGGTTTCTTGTCCCCCAAAGTAATTGCCAGTGATTCTGCGGTTCTTGTATATAATGCTTCTCTTGTAGACTTTGGAATAATCTGTTCTAATGTTCATAATGCTTGGATGCGAGTTGTTGCAGGGCGCTTGAAGAATGATTATCGTTATGCGCCATCTGTTTACTATAATTTCCCAATGCCATCACCTACGGAGGAACAGAAGCAAAGGATTGAAGAAACGGCACAGGCAATCATTGAGGCAAGAAAGCTCTATCCAGACAAGAGCCTTGCCGATATGTATGGAGAGAATATGTATCTCTATCCCGAACTTCTGACAGCCCATCAAGAGAACGACCGTGCTGTGATGCAAGCCTACGGTTTTCCTGTGAAGTCCTCCTTTACGGAAAGCCAGTGTGTGGCTGAGTTGTTTAAGTTGTATAAGGAAAAGACGAAATAAGAATAAGAAGTATCAAAACATCGGATATGAAAAGAAATAGTTTTCACTTGCAAATAAATCTTTATAAAGAAAGTAAGGATTTTCCTTTAAGCGGAGTTGATATGCCCATCTATTATGAGGAGCGTACTATCAAAAGAATTGTGGAGGTTTTAAAACCGCTGTTTAACAAGACGACAAATGTAGTTATTGATTCGTCTCAAAAGAGCCATGTGTTTATAAAGGATATTGTTCTATTTTGCAAGACAGAAGTCATTGATTACGGGAAAGTAATGTCTTGGACAGTACAAATAGAAAGCAGAGAGAATAATATAATCTCAATTGTCTTTAATAAGGGAGTCTATGAAGATGTTTATACCATAAATATATAAGTTTGGATGTTCTATTCAGCAAGGAATTAAAATATGGAAAACGGAATAGTTTATCTTTTAACCAATCCTATTTAGGTCTCAATAAGGAGTTAAATCAATATGAAAATAGGTTTTTGCCCTTTGTTCGACAATGAGACGGAGTTATGCGAGTCGCATATCTTTCCAAAGTTTGCATATAAAGATCTCAGATGGAACAATCAGTCGAGATTTGTTACGTGGGAAAAGGAATGCCCACCTATGCAGACTGGCTATAAGGTTCCGTTGCTGGGCAGGAAGGCAGAAAACCTATTTTCGAAATATGAGAATTGGTTCGCGCAACATATCTACAGACCGTTTAGGAATGGAGAGCTGAAAGGGACTTTCTGCTATAGCGAGAAATTATATTACTTTGCAGCGCTACAAACATGGCGCGGATGTCTCTACGCCACCAAACAGCATGGCAGGGATAGATTCGCAGATGGATTGTATGATAGTTTAATAAGTGCGATGGACGAATGGAAGAATTATTTGGTCAACGGAGTCATTCCTCCTGAACACGATGCGTTCTATCTGATGCCTTTGGGGAAAGAACATGTAAGGCTCCCACTTTTTCTGGAGGTGGAGTTTTATATGAGAAGAATCTTTGAGTTTAACATCATGATGACGGAAGCAGGAAATGCGGTCTATAGCAAATTGCCTTCCTTTGTCGTCTGGGCTCCTCTGGGACGGCAGCCACAAATCGATTATGGATTCAAGATAATGCCAGAAGGAGGCACGTTTGATTTTTCCGACTATGTGATAACAGATTCGGAAGTTATGGATTATTTCCTCTACAAAATCGAAAAAACGGTTGAATGGAGAAAGAACGTAGCTTTGGCAAATCCACAGAAAATTAAGGAGAACCAAGAGAAGATGGCTGCAGATAAAGAATTCCAGAAAAGCGAATTAGCCGAGATATTGTCCAGACCATCCCTGTCTGAGATGCAATTAAATGGAGAAGATTATACGATGAGCATTATATATTAAATAGGAAAGAAACAATTATGAAGGGAACAGCATCACATCTATTGGAGTTCCTCGAAGGAGCCAGAAAGAGATTCATCATACCAGTATACCAAAGGAATTACGACTGGAAACGGGAGAACTGCAAACAGTTGTTCGATGACCTCGTTAGTGTTATTAAAGAGGGTAAATCTACCCACTTCTTTGGCAGTATAGTGTCGTATGCTCATAGCAGGGACGAAGTGATCCTCATAGACGGACAGCAACGCATCACCACCATCTCGCTGATTCTTATTGCGATGATAAATGCCATGAAGAAGGGTATATGTATTCCAGAAGATTCAAGGTTGCCAGAGATTCTAGAGGATACGTATATCATAGATAAGTATAGGAGGGATGAAAGGAAAGTCAGACTGAAGCCCTTCCGTGATGACTGTACGGCTTTTGATCGGTTGATATATAACGATGAGACGGAATATATTCAAGACTCTAAGGTTACCATCAACTACAAGTATTTCTACGATAGGATTGTGCAGATACGTGAACTGACACCAGACGAATTGTACAGGGCCATTGATAGTCTTGAAATCATTGATATAGAGTTGGAACCGCAGCATGGCGACAATCCACAGTTGATATTCGAGAGTCTGAACTCTACTGGCCTTGACTTGACGGAGGCAGATAAGATTAGAAACTTCGTACTGATGAATTTGGCTCCCAATATTCAGGAACAATTCTACGACAAGTATTGGAATAAGATAGAAAAATGCAGCGGTAATGAGTTGGACGGTTTCGTTAGGAATTATCTGACAATTAAGCAAGGTACTATTCCTAATCAAAGGAAGATATACTTCGCTTTTAAGGAATTTACCAAGCGTTATGACGGCATAGAGGAAGTGCTGCAGGAAATGCTGGTTTATGCCAATACCTATCGTGACATCAAGGCATTTCAAGTGGGTGACAAAGATACCAATGAGATCGCCAAACGTTTGGATCTGCTGGATATGACAGTCGCCTATCCCTTCCTTATGGCGTTTCTCGTTTATGCAAAAGAGGTGGAGTTACCGTTGACAGAAATATATAAAGTATTCTCGTGTATCGAGACCTTCATCTTCCGTCGCCTGATGTGCGACTTGCCAACCAATGCGCTGAACAAGATATTTGCCACACTTCATGATGCTGTTCTGAAGAACAAGAAGGAAACGGACAATTACTCGGCTGTTTTGATTTATATCCTTGAAAGTAAGAAATTGTCGAGCGCATTCCCAAAGGACGAGGAGTTTATCAACGGCTTCACTACAAAGAAGGTTTATTCTATGCAGGCCAAGAATAAGATGTATATTTTCGAGCGGCTGGAGAATGGAAGTAGCAAAGAGAAGAACGATGTGGTGGAGAATATTGAGGAAGGCATCTTAACAATAGAGCACATCATGCCTCAGACACTGAGTAATGCCTGGAAACAAGAACTTGGCGCTGAATGGGAAACCATACAAGAAAAATGGCTACATACTATATCAAACCTTACTCTGACAGGCTATAACATCAAGTACAGCAACAGACCTTTCGCTGAAAAGCGAGATATGGAGAACGGCTTTAAGCAGAGTGGACTGAGGATGAACCATTACATCGCCCAGTTTGACAAATGGACAGAAGATGAACTGGAACAACGAAAGCAAGAACTGTCACGTTTGGCAAAAGCTATATGGAGCTATCCAGAAACAGACTTCGAACCAGAAGTGCAGGATGATGATGTTGTCAGTCTATCAGAAGACAACGGTATTTCAACTGGACGCAAGATTCAGTACTACATCTTCCAAGAAGAAAGGGAGGATGTGGATGAATGGTCTGAAATGATGTGGGCGGTTATCAACAAACTGTTTGCCATCAATCCTGTTCTGTTGTATGAGGAAGCTAAAAGTAACAGAAATGTTTGGTTCTCTACTACTGAGGCAAGTAAGCACTACAAGAAGATTGCTGAAGGATTGTACTACTGTCCGTCAAGAAGCAGCACATGGAACAAAATGGCCATTTTGAAGAATCTTTTTCGTCTATATCAGATTGACGAAGATGATCTCCAATTTGGATTGAAACCGTTAAAGCAATGAAACATAGAAACCTGACATACGAATTAGTAACGCGATTATCCCGACAATATTCGTCAAGATTTGAGTTCCAGAAAGGTGATAAAGCCGCCTATAATAAAGCATTAAAAGAGGGATGGATCGAGTCTTACACATGGCTTGGAGTGCCAGTTCGAAAAATTCATGATAGTTTAGACAGAGTACATGTTGTCTATGCATATTTGGACGAAGAAAACAAAGTGGCATATATCGGGAGAACTAATAATATCCGCAAACGTCATTCACAACATAACAGATTATCGTACAAATATAAAAAATATGATGTTGTAAAGCAATATTTTATATCTATAGGAATGCTTGATAAATTGCCAGACCCATTTGTTGTTGAGACTGGGTTAACATTAATAGAGTCCCAAGAAAAGGAAGATTATTATATTAATGAATACAGGAGTAATGGTTGGAAAATCCTGAATAGAGGTAAAACTGGCGCTAATATTTCTTCAACTGGTTCATATGTTATCAAATGGACCTACGATAATTGTAAGGATCTTGCTTTGTCATGTAAAACAAGGAAAGAATTTGAAACGAAAAGTCCAGCAGCATATGCGGTTTCCAAAGAAAAAGGTTGGATTGACAAATGGCTACCAGTATCCGCTAATTACCATGAAGCGGAATATTCATGGACGAAGGAATTATGTGTTGAAAAAGCAAAAAAATATACGTCTTTCCCCGATTTTCGTAAGCAAGAACCTCAAGCATATAATGCTGCATTGCGAAGGGGTTGGCTAAAAGAGTTGAACTGGTTAATAAAAGCAAAACGAACAGATATTACAAAAGATGAAATACTCCAATTAGCAAAGGGTTATAAATATGCCTCTGATTTCAAAAAAGCATACCCTAGCCACTATCATTGTGCAATAAGATTAGGGGTGTTGAAAGAATTAGCATTTGAGGTCAAAGACACAAGAAAATGGACTTACGACACTTGCCATGCAGAGGCATTAAAATACTCTACCCAGATAGAGTTTAGGAAAGCTAGTCCTGTCGCATATAATGTTAGTTTATCCAATGGTTGGATTAATGATTGGCTCCCTAAGACTATTATAATACGCAGTAATGGCGAGTTGCTTGAAGAAGCAAAGAAATTCAAGACTATAAATGACTTACGGAGAAGCGACAATTCCCTCTACTGCTTGATTTTGACTAGAGGTTTATTGGAACAGACAGGTTTGCAATATCTTAGAAAGCAATGGACTAAAGAAAAAGTAAGAGAAGAAGCCGCTCGTTACAATACAAGACTTGCTTTTCAGAAAGGAAGTAAGGGTGCCTATAATTATGCATTAAAGAATAAACTTATTGACGAACTTTTCCCTAAGACAAAATAACTATTTTCAAATAATTAAGGTATATTTATGTATAAAATACAAAGCATTGACGATCTGAAGACTCTGATAGCTGATGCAACAGAGGAATCTACAGAATTGGAGTTTAAACTTAACTTCGGAATGCCAGAAGACGAAATAATTATAATAGATAAAGACAAACAAGGTAAAAAGAAGAAAGATTGGAAGACCGAGCTTGCGAAGGACGTGAGTGCCATGGCCAATTCTGCTGGTGGAACAATTATTTTTGGAATTTCAGAAGAGAAAAATGAAAATGATAAGAATATTGCTTCTGAACTAGTTCCCATATCTAACAGCAAGATGGATAAAGACCGTTTGACCCGTCTACTCATAGAAAACATAAGACCAGAAATTTGTTTTGAGATAACCCATATAAAAGCAGAATCAGAAAACGCTGGATTTTTTATAGTCAACATTCCTCAGGGCACAACCGCATATCAAAACAAAAGAGACCATCGGTATTATATACGTCATAATGCAATAGTAGAATCAATGGAGGATTACCAAATACGTGATATAATGAATCGAATTAAGGAACCTTTGATTGATTTGGAATTTTACTTGGTTCGGACAAAAGTTTATCCTCGTAAAAATTTACTAGGAATGAAGGGAGTAAAGAACGAGAAACTGTTAATGGAAGGGGGATATGCATATTCTCTGCATTATAAGTTGGTAAATAAAGGCCCTGTTTATGCAAAGTATATTAACTATTTCATTTTTGTTCCTCAAACCATTATTAAAGACGGCAACTATACATGCAAAGACGGATGCGTTGTTCTGTACGGAGAAAACAGGGAAGACAATATTGGCTACACTCCACTCCTGCCACACATGAAAAGTAAGGAAAAAAGCATTTCACTTGACATTGAAGATGAAGTGATTAGCAACGATGTTTATATCGAATATGAGATTCATGCTGATAACTCAGAAGTTAGACGGATGAAAATTAAATTATGTGAGATTAAATGTGAGAATAAAGAAGGTTGGAAAGATGAAGATTTTGTTATAAGTGAAGATATAAAAGAGAAGATAAATTCAATCACCTCCGATAGTTTATTAAGAGCTGACATTGGAGTTTTGAAAATGTAACAACAACTGTACGAGAACGTAAAAAGAAAACAAAGATCAATATGGCACTGGCAATAGACATAGAAGACCTGCTGAACAAGCAGAAGATTGAGTCCAGCAGGATTGAGTTTAAGAAAGGTTGGAATCCTGCAAAAAAATCACGGGGACAGGTAAAAAATCACGGGGACAGATACTGTTTTCTAATCAATGAGTAAAAAACAGAAAGATTTGATTAACTTTGCAGACGATATGAACGAGAAAACAATAAGAGAAGCATTGCTGAAAGGTGAGCGAGTGACCTTGGAGTGCAAACGGGCGAAGGCTGAGGTGCCAAAATCTATATGGCAAACCTATTCGGCTTTTGCTAACACCATTGGCGGACTGATTCTGCTGGGCGTGGATGAAGACTTGCAGGAGAAGGACGTTAGTAAGCGATTCCAGATAATTGGTGTGGACGAACCAAGTAAGATTATCACTGACTTCTGGAATACCCTCAACAGCGACAAGGTGAACGAGAATATTCTTCTTGACAGCGATGTGGAGGTGGTGAATATGGATGGGAGGCAGATTGTCTGCATCCATGTTCCTCAGGCAGACTGGATGGCAAAGCCAATCTACCTGAATGGCAATGTATATAAAGGTACGTATAGGCGCAACAACGAAGGTGACTATCATTGTACAGAGGCTCAGGTAAAGGCTATGATACGCGACTCTAATGCTGATGGAAACGATAGTATCCTGATAGAGTACTATGGCATGGATGATATTGATCCGGATTCTTTGCGTCAGTATCGCACAGAGTTCAGGCTGGAGAATAATACCCATGTCTGGAATAGGGTTGATGACAAGACTTTCCTCAGAAACTTAGGTGGCTATACTGAGGACAGGCAGACTGGTAGAGAGGGCTTAACATTGGCAGGACTGATGATGTTTGGCAAAGGACTCGCCATTAGAGACAGATTTGCAAACTTCCGCATGGACTACCTGGACATGAGTCATCTGGTGGGTGATGAGCGTTATCACGACCGACTGACATACGATGGACTTTGGGAGAATAACTTGTACCAATTCTTCCGCATTGTCTCGCCAAAGATCCAGTTTGATCTGCCAAAGCCATTCAAACTGGAGAAAGGTTGGAAGAGAAAAGACGACACGCCACAACGTGAAGCAGTGCGCGAAGCCTTTACGAATGCCATTATCCACTGCGATCTGATGATGGATGCTGGTATTCTGAGAATAGAGAAACATGACGACCGTCTCTGTTTCCGTAATCCAGGTTTGTTAAAGTTGCCCGTAGAGACCATCTATCGGGGTGGTAACTCTAAGGCACGTAATCCGAAGATACAGAATATGCTTCGCATGATAGGCTTTGGTGAGAATGTCGGTTCTGGATTCCCAAAGATAATCGCTGCATGGAAGGAAACCAATTGGGGTGAACCGCAACTGTTGAACAAACTGGATGTTGACGAAGTTGAACTGGTGCTGCCTGTGCCTTCACCTAAGGCAAGTTCTGTAAATGCCCCTGTAAATGCCCCTGTAAATGCCCCTGTAAATGCCCCTGCAAATGCCCCTGCAAATGCCCCTGCAAATGCCCCTGCAAATGCATCTGTAAAACTGAATAAGACTCAATTAGCCATTATAAAAGTTTTATTGAAGGATAATAGAGCTACTTATGAGGATTTAGCTAAAATCATCGGAGTGGACAGGACTACTATTAGACGTAATATTGCAGTTTTAAAGGAAAAAGGTGTCATTCGTCGTGTTGGTGAAGATAAAAATGGCTATTGGGAAGTGCTATTAGACATTAAGATTGTTGATTAGTGGGCCTTATTTGGTGGTGCAAATGTGGTGCATGTGATAAATAGAAAAATCCGCAAGAAGCTGGTATTCAGAATCTTGCGGATTTAAAGAAGTGATCCCGTTGGGATTCAAACCCAAGACCTTCAGAACCGGAATCTGACGCTCTATTCAGCTAAGCTACGGGACCTTTGTTCAAAAAAGCGATGCAAAGGTACAAATAG
>Ga0310695_10012192_pt1 | contig 12099 bp, 10 predicted proteins | sample RumenRJG_04DNA_FD_203882 | JGI IMG/M metagenome (GOLD analysis project Ga0310695, IMG submission 203882) | Bovine rumen microbial communities from Lethbridge, Alberta, Canada - RJG_04 (v2) (version 2) | ecosystem: Host-associated > Mammals > Digestive system > Stomach > Rumen | place: Canada... | reverse complement strand
AAAAAAATAAGATTTTTGGAATTTTCTCAGAATTTTGAAGTAATTCCCATAATTATGCTTGCTCTTGCATAAATATCTCATCAATAATACTTCTATAGATATAGGAGTTCAGGTCATGAAAAAAATGTTAAAGCTTGTTTCTGCAGTTGCAGGTTTAATAATTGCATCAAATGCATTTGCAGATGCAAATCATGCAAAGGTTTCCATTAACTTCCCAACAGCATCAGCCTCTGGTGCCTTGTACGCTGTTGGAGCGGCTATAACACATCTGTGGGATGAGAAAATTGATTATGTAAGTGCCTCAAGTCAGGCTTCTGCAGGTGGAATAGATAATCTTAACCAGGTTGCTGAAGGAGAGGCTCAGGTATCAATCGCTATTTCAAGCAACTGCTATCAGGCTTTAAACGGAACTGACAGTTTTGAAGGCTTCGCGTATCCTGATCTGAAGGTTATCGCAGGTTTGTATTTCAATCCTAATCAGGTTGTGGTTACGGCTAAATCAGGAATTAAATCCTTAGAGGATATTAAGGGCAAGCATTTTGCTGTAGCTTCAGCCGGTTCCAGTGTCTACGGCGAATGCCAGAATCACTTTGAGGCTGCCGGTTTAAAATTTCCTGATGACTTAAATGCTGAGTACATAACTTTTACCGACGCTGCTGATATGCTTCAGAACAATACCATTGATGGCGCATGGATTATGTCGGGGGTTCCTACCTCTGCTGTTACTCAGGCTTTAAGTTCTGGCAGCAAACTTATTCCAGTTGAAGATGAGATTCTTGAGACTCTGAAAGGAAAGTTCCCTTGGTATGCTTCCTATACAATTCCAGCAGAAACTTATCCTGGACAGGATAATGATGTAAAGACAACTGCTATAAAGATGGTGATGTTCTGTCGCGGTGATCTTGATGAGCAGACTGTTTACGATCTGACCAAGACTTTCTGGAATAACATAAAAGAGTTAGGTCAGGCTCAGTCTAATCTTCGTGGACTTGAGCCAAAGAACGCAGTAAAGGATATAGCTAATCTTCCACTTCACAGCGGAGCCGAGAAATTCTATAAAGAAATCGGTGCTCTATAATTTTTTTCGGGCATCTGAATTTTCAGATGCCTGTAAATCCACCACTTTTCCTCCACTCTTACTCTTCCTATTCAATTGCATTGAAATATCGCATAAATAAGCCAATCTTGTGACTTGCTCTGCATTTACACAAAGATCTTGGAGTAGTTATATCTGTCAAATATATTTAACTTACTGTTTTTTATCTTAAAACTAATTCTTACCTAATTTATTTTTCCTTGAAAAACTGCTATCTTTTGATAAACTTAATGGGTGAAAGTGGGATTTTGTGGGGATATTGTTTCTTCCTCATAAGGAATGTGGATGTTTGCTGGCCTTCTCTTAAGTGGCACCAATGATGTCAGCCTTGATCTTAAAGGTAGAATGGCTATTCCTGCCCGTTACAAGGATGTAATAAAAGATGAGTCTGATGGTCAGCTGATTGTCACCAGATCTCTTTTTGATAAATGCCTTTGGATTTATCCAACTTCCGAGTGGGAGAATGTGGTGGAATCTCTCGGGGCTCTCCCAACAATTACCGATCCGCTTTGCCGCACTATTCAGCGTATTGTACTTGGAAGTGCCGTTTTCTGTAGCCTTGATGCTCAGGGAAGAATTCTTATTCCACAGGAATTAAGAGCTGAGGCATCACTAGAGAAAAAAGCATTTCTGATTGGCTTTAACAATAAATTTGAGCTTTGGTCCGAAGAAAACTTTAAAGCTCAGCGAGAGATTGATAATAACCTGCTTATGGATGCCTGTAAATCAATGGAATCCCATAGCCTGCTGGCAAATCTCAAGCTGTAACTTAACGAATGAAGGTTGTAGATGGCTTTTTCTCATATTCCTGTTTTATTAAATGAAGTCTTAGATGGTCTTGATATCAAGCCGGACGGGATATATGTGGATGCTACTTTTGGCAGGGGAGGGCATTCAAGAAAGATCTTAGAAAGACTTGGACCTTCAGGAAGATTATACGGACTGGACAGAGATTTAACTGCCGTAGAAGCTGCTAAAGAGATTAAAGACGAACGTTTCTGCATCACTCACAGTGCCTTCTCAAATATTCTTGAGGTCTGTGAAAGACTTGGAATAGCAGGTAAGGTTGACGGTATTCTGATGGACATAGGTGTTTCCTCTCCTCAGATAGATGATCCCTCACGAGGATTCTCCTTTGAAAAGGACGGTCCATTGGATATGAGAATGGATCAGAGTGCAAAACTGGATGCAAAGACCATCGTCAATACCTATTCAAAACAGGATCTGGCATATATTTTCAAGGTATACGGTGAGGAGAACTTTGCATCAAAGGTTGCTGCCGCAATTGTAAGAGACCGAGAGAAGAAACCTTTTGAAACCACATTGGAACTTTCGGAGTTCATTAAAAGAGTAATCGGTGGTAAGCCTACTCCTAAACACAAGGCTACCCGCTGTTTCCAGGCATTGAGAATTGCCGTAAACGGGGAGCTTGATGAACTTAAAAAAGCTCTGGACAGCAGTCTGGAGGTGTTAGCTGACAATGGAAGATTATGTGTAATCAGCTTCCATTCACTAGAAGACAGAATTGTAAAAACATTTATAAAAGATAAGTCTCAGGGGCAGAAGGTTCCTAACGGATTACCTCTGACTTTTGAAGAAACAGAAAAAATGAGACTAGCTACAGCAAAGGTGGAGCCCGTTGGAGGTGCCATAAAGGCAACCGCAGAAGAAATAGAGTCAAATGTAAGATCTCGAAGTGCAACTTTGAGAGTATGCAGGCGACTTAAGAGGCAACCTTAAATGCAAGAGTCATCAGCATTACGAAAATTAGAAGAAGACAATCTGCCTGTTGAGGAAGAAAAAGAGCCCCAATTTGGCGATAGATCGACTCACAAACATAAAGCTAACAGTAAATTACAGGCTCCTGATGTAGCAAAGATTCAGATCTCTGCTCCTAAGGAAGAAAAGAAAGAAGAAAAAACTGTTGTAACCGAGGTTACAGAGCAGAGAATTCTTCGTATCGCCAATGCAGACAGTCAAAATGACGACCTGTCCCCAGAAATTTTAGCAATACCCTTATACACTGGTCAGCTTGATTCTGCTAAGAAATCGGCATTGGTGCCAACAATACTGAAAGACGTTTTCGCACATTCTTTATCTTTTGTGTTAATCTTAGTAGCGACATGTTTATCGGTTTATAAGGTACATATCGTTCAGCAGACCCGTGATATTACAATTCAGCTGAATGAAGTAACCTCAAAGAATGAACTGATGCATAGGGAATGGCTTTCATTGCTTTCTGAGAGAGAAGTCCTGACAGAGTATTCTGTAGTCAGAAAGTCTGCTATTAAAAAACTAGCCATGGTTCAGCCAAAAACAGAAGACGAAGTTGTAATTGATTTAAGATAAAATGGCCCTAATCCACGAACAAGGGAGCAGTCGCCTACAAATAAGCAAATTCCGCATTTTCAGCGTGTGGAGTATTGCTTTTTTATTTATGGCAGCCTTAATTGGAAGGCTACTGTGGATCCAGATCCTATATCCTGAAAAACTAATCGCTGAAGGAAATGCTCGTGTTGTAAGAAACTATCACTATGAGCCTCCTCGCGGTCTTATCACAGACAGAAACGGCAGAATTCTGGCTATTTCTGTTCCTGTCAAAACAGTAGATGCTGATCCTAAATTCCTTCATGAGGAAGGTGTTTATGCTGATAAAAAGAAAATGGCAGAGATTGCCAAGATTCTTGAAATCGATGTTAACGCTTTATATAAGAAGACAGCAGATCAGACAAGACGTTTTGTTCACTTAAAACGCTATCTTGATGTTGATAAGGCTAAAAAGCTCAAGGCCTTAGGTAAAAACGGAATTATTCTTGGTGACAGCTACCGTCGACACTATCCTACAGGAGCTATGAATGCCACTCTCATCGGTATTTTAAACGGTGAAGGTGCCGGTGTTTATGGTGTGGAGCAGAGCTTTAACTCATTTCTGACCTCAACCGCTTCTACCCGACTTGCCAAAAAGGATAAATTCAATCATATCGTTGAAAATCTTGGAACGGTAAAAAAGGGAACTCAGGGTGGTAGTCTGGTGCTGAGTATTGATAACAGACTTCAGGAAGTTGCTTTTGCTGCTTTGGAGAATACTGTAAAAGAGAATGATGCGGACAGTGGTACTGCTGTTCTGATGGATGTTAAAACCGGTGAGGTTCTGGCGATTGCTAACTCACCATCCTTTGATCCTAACGACAGAAAGAAATTCGACAGTACTAACGCCAAAAACAGAGCTGTAACAGATATTTTTGAGCCAGGCTCAACCATGAAACCTCTAGTGGCTCTGGCGGCTTTAGAGGCTAAAACAACCAATTGGAATGAAGTTTTTGATACCCGACCATTTATAGTTGATGGTAAAATGGTAAGGGATTCTCATGCCATGAGTCAGGGAACTCTTGCTGATATTATCAAGTATTCATCAAATACCGGTATGGCCCGTATTTCTATGAGGCTTGGACCTCATAAGATCATGTCTGTACTGGATAGATTCGGTTTTGGAAGTAAAACTGCATCAGGTCTTGCAGGAGAAAGTCCAGGAAGACTTAATGAAAACAGACCTTTCTGGTCCGAGATTGATAAGGCCACACTTGGTTTCGGTTACGGTGTTGCAGTTACAAATATTCAGCTGACTTCAGCATATGCCACACTGGCTAATGGCGGAAACAGATTACCTGTATCAATTCTAAGAGTTCCTAAGGTTCCGGAGAGTACAAACGTAATGTCTCCAAAGCTGGTGGTAAATATGCAGCGAGCCCTGGAATCTGTAGTTAACAACGGTACCGGTGGCAAAGCGGCAATTGATCGCTATCGAGTTGCGGGTAAGACTGGTACAGCAAAAATTGCATCAGGTGGAACTTACGGTAAGTTCTATATGGCAACTTTCGCCGGATTTGCTCCGATTTCAAATCCTCGATTTGCTCTTGTTGTAGTTATCAATGCGCCTAAGGCAGGTAAGTTCTACGGTGGTACCGTTTCAGGTCCTGCCTTCAGTGAGATTATGTCCAGAGCTCTGCAGCTATATAACATTAAGCCGGATGTACCTCTGGAAAAAGAAAATATTAAGAAAGACAAGTAAAAATGAAAAAATTAAAACAGATTGTAAGCTTCCTTGGTTTAAAGAAAAAGGTCGAGGATATAGATGTTCTCGATCTTGAAATAGATTCAAGAAAGATAAAGGAAGGTTCAGCATTTTTAGCTTTAAAGGGAACCAGAACCAACGGACTAAAATATATGCGTTCTGCCCAGGAGGCAGGTGCTGCAGCCATTTTATATCAGGATAAGAATCCTCCATCAGATGAGGATTTAGAAGGAGTAACCATCCCTGTCATCAAGATCCCTAAGGATAAGAAAATAGGTCTTCTGGCAAGCTGGTTCTACGATAATCCTTCAAATAAAATCGGACTTATCGGAATTACCGGTACCAACGGCAAGAGCACCATTACTCAGCTAATTGCCCAGTGGCTTTCTTTTGGAATGGATACCAAGTGTGCTGTTTTAGGTACCTTAGGTTTCGGTTTTCTTCCAGATCTTCAGAAAAGCTCAAATACCACTCTGGATGCAGTGACTCTGCAGAAAACCTTAAATCAGATGGTTCATCAGGGCGCTCACTACGCAGCTTTGGAGGTCTCTTCAATAGGTGCTGTTGAAGGACGAATTGATGGCTGCAGTTTCAGTGCCGCAGGCTATACCAATCTGACACGTGATCATCTTGATTATCACAAGACCATGGAAAAATATGCCGAGGCTAAGCTGAACTTCCTAAAGAGAGTTTCTCCTAAGCGTATAGTTCTGAATGTTGATAATGAGCAGGGCATAAAGTACAGTGAAGAGCTTCACGGCTGTGTAGCATACAGCTGCAAGAGCGATTTCTTCAGCTCAACCAATTCCCTTTTATTCAACCGCTACGTATGGATCAAATCCGCTACCTATAAGGCACATTCCATTGTTATCGAGGTTGAATCAAGCTATGGCTCAGGCAAGTGCGAAATCGGTCTTTTAGGCGGATTCAATGTTGAAAATTTTGCATGTGCCTTAACTGTTCTTCTGAATCTTGGTTTCCCTCTGGATAAGCTTTTAGCCACAGCTTCAAAGCTTAAGCCAATCAAGGGTAGAATGGAGTGCTTTACCGCAGAACACAAGCCTCATATTGTTGTTGACTATGCTCATACTCCTGATGGTGTCGAGCAGGTTCTTCGTGGCGTAAGAGAACATCATCCTGACGGTGAGATCTGGTGTGTATTAGGATGTGGCGGTGACAGAGATAAAGGAAAGCGTCCGATTATGGCAATCAAGGCCTCTGTTTTTGCGGATCATGCAGTTTTCACCTCAGATAACCCTAGAACTGAAGATCCTAAGTCTATTTTAGATGATATGCAGAACGGTGTAATTGCCGAAGCTCATAATTATGTCTGCATAGAGGATCGAGAGAAGGCTATCAAGTATGCCTTTGAGCACGCAACTGAAAAGGACTGCATCGTGATTGCCGGAAAAGGTCACGAGGATTATCAGATTTTTAAGGACAAGACCATTCATTTCTCAGACAGAGAGGTCGCCTGCAAGCTTTTAGGAGTTAAATGTGATTAGTTTTAAATTAAGTGAGCTTGCAGTATACGCAAACTATAAGCTTCTTGGCGCTGACAGAGAAATCAGTGCCGTAAGCACAGATTCCCGTAACTGTAAGGATGCTCTTTTTGTTGCTCTTGTCGGAGAGCGTTTTGACGGTCATGACTTTATTGAAAAGGCAATTGATAATGGTGCGGTCGCAGTTGTTTCCTCAAAGGTTCTTCCTGAGAATGTCGTCAATAAGGTTCCTGTAGTACTGTGTAATGATACCCAGAAGGCATTAGGCTACTGCGGTTATCTGGTAAGACGTCAGTCAAAGGCTAAAATTGCTAGTCTTACCGGTTCATGTGGAAAGACCACAGTTAAGGAATTTACTCACTCAATTCTTTCACTCTGTGGCAAGAGTATGTGCACCAACGGAAATTTCAATAATGACATTGGTGTTCCTCTAACTCTTTTGCGTTTGGAGAAAGATACAGAGTTTGCTGTTATTGAACAGGGCGCCAGTCATCTCTTTGATATAGCCCATACCTGTGAGTTCGTCAAGGCTGACACTGCTATCATCAACAATGTTGGTGGAGCTCATATTGAAGGTTTCGGCTCATATGACGGAGTCTACAAGGGAAAGTCTGAAATTCTTGAGGATGTTCTGGCCCGTGGCGGTATGGCTGCAGTTCCATCTGACAACAAGTATTTTGAACGCTGGAAGTCTGATTATAAGTCAGCTTTTGCAAGTGGAAAACTTCTGTCCTTTGGTTCCCATGAATTTGACTTTGTACGTTTCTCCAATGTTAAGAATTCTGCTGATGGCCTGAGTTTCACCTTAACCTGTCCTAATCAGAGTTTTGATATCAGTATGAATGTAATGGGTGCCCACAATGCTTCTAATGCAGCCGCCGCCTGTACTCTGGCTCTAATCAGCGGAGCTGATGAGGCAAAGCTGAAGGAAGGCCTGCTTTCTGCAGGTGCTATCAAGGGGCGTCTATTTGCCAACACCTTCAGTAACATGAGTGTTATTGATGATGCCTACAATGCAAGCTATAACGCTGTGATTGCAGCTCTTGATACCTTAAATCTTCAGACAGGTCATAAGGTTATGATTTTTGGTGACATGGGTGAGCTTGGAGATGCTGCGATTGAGCTTCACGAAAGTGTAGGTGAGCATGCAGCCTCTAAAGTTGATGAGCTTTTATGTGTTGGTCCTCTAACTGAACACACCTGCAAAAAGGCAGGAAATAAAGCAAAGCATTTTAATTGTCACGCAGATCTCGTAAAATATGCACGCACTGTAATTAACAATCACCCATATACAAGCTTTTTAGTAAAAGGCTCACATTCTATGCATATGGAAGAGATTACCAAGGAACTTATCGCTCTAGGGGCAAAATAAATGATAGTTTTTTTATCAGATTACTTAAGTCAGTACATTTCATCATTTCGTGTTTTTGAGTACCTGACATTCAGAGCTGTACTGTCACTGTTTACAGCTTTATTCCTTTCTCTGTTTTTCGGTTCATATGTAATCAGAAAACTGCAGCTATTACATTTTGGTCAGGTTGTTAGAAATGATGGCCCTGAGTCTCATCTGAAAAAGAACGGTACTCCAACCATGGGCGGTATTCTGATTATAGGCTCAATTGCCTTATCAATGCTTCTATGGTGTAAGCTTGATAATGTCTATGTATGGTATACCCTGGCAACCCTTATCTGCTATTCCTGCATCGGTTTTGCTGATGACTATCTTAAGGTAGTTCGTCACGACCCTCATGGACTTAGAGCTAAATATAAGTATTTCTGGCAGTCAGCCTGTGCAATCACCCTAGCCTGCTGCATTTACGGAACAGCATCCACTCCTGCAGAAACAACCTTAGTGGTTCCTTTCTTTAAGGATTTTATGCCTGATTTAGGATTCCTGATTATCCCTCTGGCCTATTTTGTGCTTACCGGTTCCTCAAATGCGGTTAATCTTACTGACGGTCTTGATGGACTTGCAATCATCACTACCATTACCGTGGCCTCTGGTCTTGCTTTTGTCGCTTGGGTAACCTCAAATTCAAACTTTGCAAGCTATCTATATATTCCTTATGTTCCAAAGGCTTCAGAAATCACCATTGCCTGTACTGCAATCATCGGTGCAGGTTTAGGGTTCCTATGGTTTAACTCATATCCAGCTCAGGTATTCATGGGTGATGTTGGCTCCTTATCTTTGGGTGCTGTTTTAGGTATTATCGCAATTCTGATCAGACAGGAATTCCTGCTGTTCATTATGGGCGGTATCTTTGTTCTTGAGACTGTCAGTGTGATCCTGCAGGTAGGCTCCTACAAGTGGAGAGGTCGCAGAATCTTCAGAATGGCACCAATTCATCATCATTTTGAAAAGGGGGGCTGGCCTGAGCCTCGAGTAATGGCTCGTTTCTGGATTATTACCATAGTGCTGGTTCTGATCGGTATTATCACCTTGAAATTAAGATAATTATTAGAAATAAAAATGAATAAGAATTTAGACGGAAAGAAAATAGCTGTAATAGGTTTAGGTATTTCAAATATTTCAGCTATTAAATATCTAATCAAACATGACCTTAAGGTTCTGACTGTTTTTGATACCAGACACAATCCTCCTCACGTAGGAGATCTTCCAACTGGAATTGACTTAAGATTAGGTCCAATCAGTGCCGATGTTCTGGTTGAGTATGACATGGTTGTCATCAGCCCTGGTATCAGTATCTATGACGAGGAAATTTCCAAGGTTATTAATGCCGGAGTTGAAGTTGTCGGTGATATTGAGCTTTTTGCAAGAGAAGCTAAGGCTCCTGTTATTGGTATTACTGGTTCAAACGGCAAATCAACCGTTACTGCATTAACTGGCTTCATGGCTGATACTGCGGGAATTAAGGTTGCAGTCGGAGCAAATATCGGTGTTCCTGTATTTGATATTCTTGCAGATGATGTTGAACTGTATGTGCTTGAGCTTTCAAGTTTCGAGCTGGAAACCACAAAGTCTCTGAAGCTTGCTGCATGTACAATTCTTAACGTATCTGAGGATCACCTCGATAGATATCACGGCGATATTGAAGAATACGCTCTAGCTAAAAAGGCTATCTTCAAGAACTGCAAGAATGTAATTGTTAACCGTGAAGATCCTCGTACCTATCCACTTGAATCTGAGCAGGGCAAATACAACATCATTTCCTTCGGCCTTGATAACAAAGGTACTTACGGTATTGAAAGAGCCCGCGATGGAGTCTTTCTGACCAAAAACAAACAGCGTATCATCAACGTAAATGAGCTTCGTATCTATGGAGTTCACAACTATCTGAATGTACTTGCCTGTCTGGCTTTAACAGAGTGTGTAAATGTTTCAAAGGCATCTCAGATCAGAGCATTACGTCGCTTTACAGGTCTTCCTCACCGCTGTCAGCTGGTTAAGACCATTAAAAAAGTCTGTTACTACAACGATTCTAAGGCAACTAATGTAGCCTCATCCGAGGCAGCAATCATTGGACTTCGTGACATCCACAGCAAGGGCATTCTTCTTTTGGCAGGTGGTCTTGGAAAAGGTCAGGACTTTACACCGCTTAAGAAGTACATAGGTAATGAAGTAAAGGCTGTTTTCTGCTTTGGTAAGGATAAGCAGAAGCTTTTGGATCTGAATCCTGAGCTGTGCATTAATGTTGAAACCATGGAAGAAGGTCTGAACAGAGCTTATGAGATGGCAACAGAAGGGCAGGCAATTCTGTTATCTCCTGCATGTGCTTCTTTTGATCAGTTCAAGGGCTTTGAGGATCGCGGACAGGTATTTGTTGAGCTGGTAGGTAAACTTCAAGAGTAGTAAATGCAGTTATTCAAAAGGGGCAATCCCGGATACGACAGAGTTTTACTGCTTACAACTGTAATTCTTCTGGCGCTGGGCGTTGTGATTATCAGTTCTGCTTCAATTATGGAGTCAACCATGAAATACGGAGACTCCATGTATCAGACTAAACGACACCTTTTCGGTATCGCCATTGCTCTTTTCTGTGCTCTTGTTGCGACCATGACTCCAACAGCATTCTGGAAGAAGCGCTCTTTGGTCTGTCTGTCATTTGTTCTGTGTCTGATGATTCTTGTTCTGATAGTCGGACGAGAGATTAACGGTGCAAAACGCTGGCTGAATCTTGGTCTGATGAATCTTCAGCCTGCAGAGCTGTTAAAACTCATCTGGATCCTTTATTTTTCAGATTATGTAAGCAGAAAGATTGAGGCTATTTCCAAAACAATTCAGGGCTTTCTAAGACCGATTGTCTTTCTCGCAATAATGACAGTTCTGCTGTTATTGCAGCCGGATATGGGCTCTTTCTTTGTTCTGGCTGCAATTACCTTTGCCATCATGTTTGTGGCGGGTGTAGGTCTTTTAAAGTACATCTTTGTCGGTCTTATTATGGGGCTTATCTGTGTTCTGTTAATTAAATTCTCCCCATACAGAGCAAGACGTGTGACCTCATTTTTAGATCCCTGGTCAGATGAGTTTGGCTCCGGCTATCAGCTGACTCAGTCTCTGATGGCATACGGCAGAGGTGGAGTTTATGGTGAAGGTCTTGGTAACTCCTATCAGAAATTAGGTTATCTTCCTGAAGCCCACACTGACTTTGTGACAGCGATTTTTGGAGAGGAATTCGGCTTTGTGGGAATGTGTATTCTCATTCTGCTTGAATTTGTGATTGTTTACAAAGCTATATCTCTTGGAATTAAGATCCTTAAAGAGGATGCTATTTATCAGGGATATGTTGCAATAGGAATCGGAACCTGGCTGGCCCTGCAGACATTCATCAATATCGGTGCTGCCTCTGGAGGTCTGCCAACAAAAGGTCTGACTCTGCCATTCATCAGTTACGGTGGTTCATCTCTGCTGGTGTTCTGTACCGCTATTGGAATTCTTTTAAGAATAGACTACGAATGGCGTAATAAGGTTATATCGAATAAAAGATAAGATTTAAGCGCGTATATTATGAAAGCGAAGAAAGTATTGGTCATGGCCGGCGGTACTGGCGGTCATGTTTTCCCTGCAATTGCAATTGCAAAGAAAATGCAGGATGAAGGAGCTCAGATTCTGTGGCTTGGAACCCGTGGCAGAATGGAAGAACAGCTTGTTCCAAAGCATGGGTTTGATATCAGATACATTGATGTAAAGGGTATCAGACGTAACGGTATCAAGCGTTTAATCGGTGCACCTTTCATGATTATGAAGGCTGTTCTACAGGCTCGTGCCGTGATAAAGGAATTCAAGCCGGATGTTGTTTTAGGCATGGGCGGATATGCTTCAGGACCAGGTGGTCTGGCAGCCTATCTGCAGAAGATTCCTGTAGTGCTGCATGAGCAGAACGCTGCAGCAGGAATGACCAACAAGCTTTTATACAAGGTCGCTTCCTCTGTTATGCTGGGATTCCCTGGAGCCTTCAGTGGAGATAAAG
>Ga0310695_10012191_pt1 | contig 12099 bp, 16 predicted proteins | sample RumenRJG_04DNA_FD_203882 | JGI IMG/M metagenome (GOLD analysis project Ga0310695, IMG submission 203882) | Bovine rumen microbial communities from Lethbridge, Alberta, Canada - RJG_04 (v2) (version 2) | ecosystem: Host-associated > Mammals > Digestive system > Stomach > Rumen | place: Canada... | reverse complement strand
ATATCACATTTTAGCAAATGTACTTTTACAAATGCGGGGATGGTGGAATTGGTAGACACGCTAGCTTGAGGTGCTAGTGGCGCAAGCTGTGCCTGTTCAAGTCAGGTTCTCCGCACTTAAGGACTGTCAGTTTTGGCAGTCCTTTTTTTATGCCCGGAAGGGAGTGGGGTTTGGCAGACCTTTGCAATAGGGGGCGGCTAAAGCCGTCGGCTGTTCTGCACTTCGCTAACGCTTATCCTCCTCGCTTCACTGCGGTGGAGTTTGCAACTTTGCCGTGCTCTATAGCCTGACGCAAGGAAAATCTATGAAACAATATGAAGCTGTTATTCAAACATTAGAAGAACTCGGTGGAGTTGCAACGCTAGGACAATTAAATCAAGAAGTTTTCAAAATCAAAGACTGTGAATGGAAAACAAAAACTCCCTTCGCTTCAATTCGGCGCATAGTCCAAGAAAATGAAAATATCTACAAAATAAAACCGGGGTTATGGGCATTAAAATCTCACAAAAAAGAGTTAGAGCAAAAAGGCATTATTGTTGAGACAGAAAAGAATAAAAATTCAAAAGAAGTTATAGAGTTTAATCATTCATATTATCAGGGCTTGCTTGTTTCAATTGGAAATTTAAAAAAATTAGGTACTTTTGTGCCAAATCAAGACAAAAACAAACTGTTTTTGCATAAAAAATTAGGAGATTTAAGAACTGTAAAGGAATTGCCAAGTTATTCATATGATAGTTTTGTTTCAAGAAGTTCAACAATTGATGTTATTTGGTTTAATGACCGAAATATGCCCGATTCCTTTTTTGAGGTGGAACATTCAACTGACATTCAAAACTCTCTGATGAAATTTTATGATTTGCAAGATTTTTATACACGTATGTTTATTGTTGCTGATGAGAGACGTCATGAGGAGTACAATAAAAAGTTAGGTTATTCTTCTTTTGCAAAACTGAAAAATGATAAGCGTGTAAAATTTCTTAGTTATGATGAATTGGAGCGACAATATAGACAAACTATTGAACTAAAATATATTCATACGCTTATAGTTTAGCTACTTGATTTATTTATAAATTCGATCAATAGTTTTCTTATGAAAAGATATGAAATAATTATAGAAGAAACTGTTGATGAAACTTTTTCATTTGAAGTTCCTGATAATGTTGATATTTATGAATATGTTCGAGAAAACTATTACAATGGAAAAATTGTACTTGAACCAGGAGAATGTCAATTTAGACAAATGGAAATCCATGATTTATCTGATAATTCATGGACTGATTGGCAGGAATTTTAATCGGGCGTTGCGTGGTGTTCCCGCAGAAAGGGTATTGGAGCTTCATGCGGATGTTCCATATTTTGGAATAGATTTGCCTGTTGCGGATTAAGATGAACGAAATGGGAGAAAGGGTAATTGGACTTGGCAAGGAAAAATTCAAAAGATGGCGGTGAATGCATGGCCTGGGTTGCAGACGAGGGGGGCAGGCTGGATGCTTTTCTTAGGAAGGTGCTGCCTGTGGCCCTTGGCGCGGAGGTTTCTAATTCCAAGGTTAGGAGGCTGATTGTTGCGGGGGCGGTAAGGGTGAATTCCCGCGAGTGCAGAATTCCGGCCTTTGTTCTTGCTCCGGGTTCAAGGGTGAGCGCCATGGTTAGCGAGGAAAGGCTTTTTTACGAGAAGAAGCCGGATGACGTTGACTTTCTTCTTACGGACAAGGACGTTCTTTTTGAGGACGAGAGCATAATCTGCGTGAACAAGCCCGCCTTTTTGCCCACGGAAGAGACAATCGTAAAGGGCAGGGGAAATCTTCATGACTGCGTTGTAAAATATCTTTGGGAAAAGAATCCTTCTCTTAGGAATCCGCCCTATGCAGGAATAATGCACCGCTTGGACAGGGAAACGAGTGGAGTCATTCTTTTTACAAAGACACGAAGCGTTAATGCGGCTGTTCACGCAATGTTTGAAAATCATACGGCTCAAAAGACTTACCGCGCTGTGTGCTCTCCTGCATCATCTGCTTCTCCTGCATTTTTGGCAGGTCTAAAAGTGAATGAAGTTTTTGACTCTGAGAATTTTATTGGCCGCATAAGCGCAAAAAGTTCTGCCTGCAAGATAGGCCTGCTTGCAGAAGGAAGGGGCGGGCAGTTTGCAAAGACACATTTTCTTCTTGCTGCAAAAAAAGATTCTTTGCTTTATGTGGACGCTTTTCCAATGACAGGCAGGACGCACCAGATTAGGGTTCATCTTTCGCAGAGGGGCATTCCCATTATTGGGGACAGTCTTTATGGCGGCAGGGAAGGCTTTAGTGATCTTGGGGGAAGGATAATGCTTCACGCATCATGCCTTGAGTTTCCGCATCCTGTTACGGGAGAGGTGATGGCTGTAAGGGCGGCACTTCCTAAAGGCTTTGAACCCTAGGAAGCGGAAGCTTTCTTTTCAATAAAGCCGACGATATTGTCCATGAAGATTTTTTCCCGCCTAAAATAATCTTCCTCTGAATCTGTTTTTTGGTTGCAGGCTTGCACAATCAATTCTTCATATTTTTCCGGGAGTTTTTGCAGGCTGTGGGAATAATAAATTGCCCTGTCTTCCGCTGGAGAATAAAAGCCGTTCAAATAATATAAAGCGCGGATTCCTGCACGGATTGCTGTGTTCAGGTTTTCGTGCAACTGGATGAATGCACCACGCCTGTACCAGCGGTCTTTTTTGTAATCTGAAAGAAGATAATGAATGTAGCCCAAGGAATTGTTCAGGCTGTTCTTTAAATCTTCTCTTGCATACTCCTTTATTTTTTCAAGTTCATTTTTATAGGAACCATTCGGATCATATAAAATCTGAGATTCCAATACGGAAAATTTTTTTGGCTCATCGTAGCTTGTAAATGTATCTGCATCAATAAAATCAGTGAATAAAATTTCATACCACAAATTATTGACTTTTACGCAATGGAAAGGAATTGGCGGTTCCTGGTCCGGGCCAAAAACATCTTCCGCTTTTATACTGCTTCCTTTTTTGCGCATTACGATTAAATCGACCATTCCGTCAATATCGCCGCCGTCTTTAATTCGGGGAAAAAAATCACCTCGGGAAAGGCTCCCGGAAAGGAGTATTGTTTCGATTTCCGATTTGTCGATTGAATTTATAAAATCAGAAACTTTGTTTTTTATCTCCTGAATAAATTCCTTTTGTCGTTCAATTATTGCTTCTTTATTTTTCATATATTTAACAAGTTTAATCCGTCATAAAAAAGTCAGTCTTCCCAGGTTCCGTTCTTCATTTCTGAGCAGATGCGCTTCCAGCTGTCGTAGCGGAGTGGGCTTATGTTTCCTTCTTCTACGGCTTGGGTGATGGCGCAGCCTTTTTCCTGCATGTGGGAGCAGCTCATTCCGAATGCGCATTTGCCAAGGTAGGGCTTGAAGTCGCGGAAGTAGAGGGCCAGGTCGTCTGCATCTATTCCGTGCAGGATGAAGCGCCTTACTCCGGGTGTGTCGATTATGTCTGCGCAGGCTCCGACTATTCCTCCGATTAGGGCTTCGTCTATCTGTATGTGCATCAGGGAGCCTTTTGTGGTTGTGTGTTTTCCGCGGCCGTATTTTTGGCTTAGGCTTCCGGTTTTTAGTACTACGTCGTTGTCAAGCACGTTGATTATGGAACTTTTTCCAACCCCGCTTTGGCCTACGAGGGCAGAAAGGTGGTTTTCCAAAAGGGATGCAAGTTCTACCATGCCTTCCCCGGTTTTTGCGCTAAGGCGGATTACTTTGTAGCCTATGTCTTCCCAGTTTTTGAGCCTTTCCTGTACTTCTTCGTCCTGGGCGGCTGCAAGGTCGTACTTGTTGCAGACTATGACAGGCGTTATGTTCTGGTTTTCCGCTTGTGCCAGTGCCCTGTCTATGAAGCGGGGCCTGAATGGCGGTTCGTCTGGCGTTGTTACGATAAGAAGGTAGTCAAGGTTGCAGGCCATGAGCTGGGGTAGCTTTTTCTTTATGTTCCAGCGCACAAATTCATTTCTGCGCTCCTGTACGCGTATGATGCGTCCTTTTTTTTCTTCCAGAGATGCCTCTTCCAGTTCTACGATGTCTCCCGGAGCAATGGGGTTGTAGTAGTCTTTGTCCGACTTAAGGATTTTGCCCTTTATTGAACAGTCGCGTGTGAGTCCGTCTTCGCATTCAACTTCAAATACATTTTTGCTGCCGTTTAATATTAACCCGTGCATATTGCTAAATTTTGAATGAAAATTTGCTGTCTGTCAAGATGGGGAGAGCGTTTTTAGGGAGGGCGTTTTTGGGGCAGGGAGTTTTTCTTATTTTTTATAGACTTTTTTTACTGGAATGTGTCAGATTGTGAACTTTTAAAGCAAATATATATATGTGGGCTTGAGAACTTTGCTTTTTGGGCTTTGCGACTTTTACTTTGCGGAGGTTTCAATGGTTTATATTCAGAGTTCTTCTTGGGAAGACGCAACGCTTGCAAACCGCTTTATGTTTTACAAAATTTTTACGCATTATCCTCTTGTGTGTAAACGGTTGCTTGAGATTCTGCTGCATATAGAGATTGAGCGGATTGAACCGCCTTACGGGGAGGCAGACTTTGAGGTGGACTTTGACTCAAAGGGGATTAGGCTTGATGTCTACACAAAATCGGATGGCCGCAGGTTTGACATTGAGCTTCAGAATGTGGATACCAAGGAGCTTGCAAAGCGTGCCCGCTACTACCAGGCTCTGATGGACATAGATACTTTGAAGCGAGGTGAGCCTTACTCCAGTTTGCCTGAGTCATACGTGCTCTTTTTGTGTCTGGATGACATTTTTGGCTGCGGTCTGCCTGTCTATTCATTCCAGAATGTCTGTACAAATGACAGCCGGATAAAAATGAATGACGGAACATATAAAATCTTTTTTAATGCAAAAAAATATGATATAATGCCTACAGAGGAAGAAAGGGAATTCTTTAAATTTTTGTGTGGCGGCGGTGCGGGGTCTGCATTTACAAAAGACCTTGACATGCTTGTTGCGTCTGCCCGCCACAATGCGCAATGGAGGCAGCAGTTTATGACTTGGGAGCAGGAAGTCCAGCTAAGCTATCACAGGGGCATTGCGGAAGGTGTTGAAAAGGGGCGTAAAGAGGGGCTCAAAGAAACTGCAATAAAAATGCTTGAGGACGGATATTTGCCTCTGGAAAGGATTTCTGAATACACGCAGCTTTCTGTTGAGGAACTAAAGGCTTTGCAGCTTGGTAAGCAAAATGGAGTCTGAAAAGTTTTTGCGTCTTATTGCCCTGTGGCCTGCATTTGGTTTATAATCTTTTGCATGAAGAAAATCTTGCTACTAGTCTTTGCCGCTCTTCCGCTTGTCTTGTTTGCCGGAAGCCGCAAATCACATCCTTCTTTTTTGAAGGTTCAATATAACGAGAAAAAGGACAGGGCACTGGATTCCTTTATGGATGCCCTTAGCGAAGAGGAGCTTGTTTCCCAGCTTTTTCTTGTAAATATAGAAGGAAATTCAAGCTATTTTGCGGTGGAATCGCGCTCTGCTGCCCAATATTTGCCAGAGGGTGCGCTTGCCCCACATCTGGAAGTTGACCCGCCCCTTGTTCCCGGAGGCTGCCTCTTTTTTTCCTTTAACATTGCGCCTACTGCCCAGGAACTTGCTTCTTTTATTGATTCAATTCATGACTATTGCAGGATACACAATCTGCTTCCTCCCTACCTTGCCCTTGACCAGGAGGGTGGCTATGTTTCGCGCCTTTCAGACATTGCAAGCCGTCTGCCTTCACAAAAGACTGTGGCAAAAAGGATTTCTGCTTCCAAGGCTTTTGAACTTTACAGCTTGCAGGCTAGGCAGCTGGCATCCCTTGGCTTTAACATGAACCTTGCCCCGGTTGCAGAGGCGGAGACAGACCTTAACCGGGACATGCTGCAGACACGCACTTTTGGTTCTGCGGTGGAAACATCCGTCTATTCCGCTGCCTGTGTCCGTGCCTACGAGCAAAACGGCATTGCTACGGTTTTAAAGCATTTTCCCGGAAACGCAAATACCGATCCCCATACGGGCTTACCGGAAATTGTCTGTTCAGACAGTGAGCTTGACTCGCTTTTTCTTTCTCCATTTGCCTTTATCCTTACAGCGCGACCTTCCTGCGTTCTTATGTCACACGCAAGGCTTACTGGAAGTGTTGGCGGCAGGGGGGATGCAAAGACACCGGCATGCCTTAGCTCTTTCTGGGTGAATGACGTGCTTAAAGAAAAAATGGGCTTTACGGGGCTTGTGATGAGCGACGACATTTTTATGGGTGCCCTTGCAGATAACGGTTTTCCGCCTGAGGATGCCGCTGTTCAGGCAATAGAGGCTGGCGTCCACGTAATCATGCTTAGCGAAAAGAAATTTGCCCCTGTTGCGAGGGGGCTTTTAAAACATGCTTCTGAGGACAAGGAATTTGCAAAAAAACTTAGGGCTGCGGAAAAAAAGGTCCTTGAGTACAAGATAAGCTGCGGTCTTTTGGAGATGAAAAAGGATGGCGGTTCGTATAAAGTCTGCCTGCCTTCCGTTAAAGATAAAGCTGCCGGTGCAAAAAGCAGAATTGAAGAATTCAATGCCTTTAAGGAGAAGGGCAGGGCTTTCTTTAAAAAATACTTTGTTTCGGGGGAACCCTGATGAAGCAGTCTCTAAAAAAAGAAAAGCTTTTGGGAGCGGATGGCTTTGACTCCTACTACGGAAGTCTTTTTGAAAACCGCTGGCCCTTGCTAAAAGAAGCCCTCTTTGCGGAAGCCTGCTACCTTGAGCTTTCCCTTGGTGGCGAAAAGCCTTATTTTTTGGACCCTGCAAGCGTGTGTGCCGCCCTTTGCCTTGACACTTCTCGGCCTGGGGACGATGTGGATGACGATGGCGATGGTGCAGACTTTTGCATTGCAGACCTTTGTGCCGCTCCGGGTGGAAAGAGTCTTGTAATAGCCTCCTGCATGGAAAAAGAGGCGGTGCTTTATTCAAACGAACGCTCCCCTGCAAGAAAGAAAAGGCTTGACGCTGTGGTGGAAGAAACCTTACGCAAAGAGCTTTCGTCCCGAATCCACACTTCCTGCTCGGATGCTTCCCTCTGGGGGCGGAGAGAAAAAAAATCCCCGGCGGCAGCTTCAGCCTCAGCCCAAGCATCTTTTCCAGAACACTTTGACGCAATTTTCCTGGACGCACCGTGTTCAAGCGAAAGGCACGTTCTTTCCGACAAAAAATACCTTGACATCTGGTCTCCTGCAAGAATAAAGGGGCTTTCCGTAGAACAGTGGGCCCTTCTTTCCAGCGCATGGAGGATTCTAAGGGAAGGCGGCTACCTTGTCTACGCAACATGCGCCCTGAACCCCCAGGAAAACGACGGCGTAGTGGCAAGGCTAAAGAAAAAGTTTGCGGATGCGCACTTTCTTTCTACGGAAGATGTAAAAAAAATCTTTGGGCGCAACGTGCAGAAGCTTTTGCCCTTTGCAAAGATGCCCGAATGCGGATTTTCGCTTGAGGAAGTCTTTTCCCGAGCAGAAAGGACGGAATTTGGCTTCCACATACTGCCGGACACTGCTTTTGGCTGCGGCCCCCTGTATTTTTCCTGCATAAAAAAATGCAACTTTTAGGCCGATACCTATCTTGTAAAATATCCTGTTTTGTTTTAGAATTGAGGTATTGTTAGGGAATAAAATATGTTAAACGATGGAACCCATGAGCAGAAACTTCAGCAGATAGCAGAAATAGAAAAGCGTCTTAGCGAAATAAAGGATGAAGACATCCTTTTGGAAAACATCCTTCTTGCGGCTTGCGAGATTGTAAATGCGGATGCGGGCTCAATATATTCCTTTGACGAAAGCTCTTCTGACCTTACAATCCGTTACAGCGTGAACAAGACCCTGCAGAACCGCCTTGCAAAGGGAGAAAAGCTTCCTTTCTCCTCCTTCAAGATGACGGCTACCTCCCAGTCCATTTCCGGCTACTGTGCCCTAAACAAGACAATCATAAACATACCAGACGTCTACAACATGGACGAATTCATAGACAAGGAAAAGACCAAGCCAAGGCCCTACAACTTTAACCAGCTCAGCGACCTTGCCACTTCCTACCGCACAAAGTCCATGCTAACTTTCCCGCTCACCATGACCAACGGGCGCGTACTGGGCGTACTGCAAATAATAAACGCGGCAGACAGCGACGGAAACATAATTCCCTTTGACACCGACTCGGAATTCTATATCTCCCACTTTGCGTCTTCCCTTGGCCAGATTTACGAATATGCCTATCTTACCAAGCAGCTCATTGAACGCTTGGTGCGCATGGCAGGCTACCGCGACCCAAAGGAAACCGGTGCCCACGTAGAGCGCGTTTCTAGCTTCTCCGTAGAAATTTACGACCGCTACGCCTCAAACAAGAACATTCCGCAGAAGGAACGCGAAAAGTTCCGCGACACCCTAAAGCTTGCGGCAAAGTGCCACGACGTTGGAAAAGTTGCAATTCCGGACGTAATACTAAAGAAAAACGGCCCCCTCACCGACGAGGAAAGGTCAATAATGAAGGGCCACACCTGTATTGGAGCCCAAATCTTTACCCCGGTAGAAAGCGAGCTTGACGCAATGGCCCGCGACGTATGCCTGCACCACCATGACCGCTGGGACGGAGGCGCAAAGGGCTATCCTGGACGCTTTGAAGACTACATGTCCTTTGAGCCGGGAACACCTGTTCCGCCGGTAACGCAGATTTTTAAGGGCGAGGACATTCCCCTTGCAGCCCGCATTGTTGCCGTGGCAGACGTTTACGATGCCCTTCGACACATGCGCTCTTACAAAAAGGAGTGGACTGCCGACATGACCTTTGAAGAGATTCAGAATGAGCGTGGAAAGCAGTTTGACCCCGACCTTGTGGATGCCTTTGTTCAGATAAGAAACCGCCTGGAGGCAATAAACAAGAGCCTTACGCCAGAGGAATAGCTTTTTCTTTCTTTTTTTCTTTTTTTGGAGCCGACTGATTTTGGAACTGCCCCTTCGGGATGCCATTTATTACGGGCTTTCCGGGGCTTGCCCTCGCGGCCGGTGCTGCGCACGCACTTGGGGTTGCAGGCAACCCCGTGCCCCCTCCAATCCCGGCTAGGCTTAATATTTCCCCGTCTTTCGCACTTTTTACTGGCGCTTCATTGCAACACCGTCCACCGTGCACCTGCCGTTCTCTATGTCTATGGAGTATGACTTTCCGTCCGTTGTAAGCACGACAATTCCGTTGTCAAAGTTTCCGGAATCAAGTACGTAGGTAAAAGTTCCCGTGTAGTCTTGGCCTTCTTCCACAAAGTAGATTTTTCCGCTCTGGTCTGTGTAGAAAAACAGCTGGTAAATTCCGCTTCCGCCCGTGTTCTTGAATGAAGCTGCGATTTTTTTTGCCGGCTGTGCCCAGATGGAGGCAGAAAAAAGGAAAAGAACAGTAAAAATAAGTGCCACTTTAAAAAAATTCTTCATATACACCTCCAGACCTTCTAATGTGGTCAATTTTGAGTTCTACAAATGCATGTCATTCTCGGGCTTGACCCGGGAATCTTTTAAGGCAGATTATCGGGTCGAGCCCGATAATGACACGGCTTGTGCCAAAAACTCGACTTTCAACCTAATATTCTATATGTTAAATAAAAAAACTGTCAACTTTAAAATGCCTTTATGTGGCAAAGGTTACAGACTTGGAAGCCGGTTACAGCCGTGAAAGCCTTTCAAGAACCCTGTCCATGCAGCAGGCAAAGTCGTGGGCTTCTTTTTTTCCGTAGGATGTCTTTTTGCCGCCTGTGCTTATGCCAAGGTTTGCCCACTGTATGCTAAGCTCCCTTTCCTTTAGCATTGTGTCCACGTTTTCCCTGTTGAATTCAACGCCACGGTCGTTTATTGCAGCCACGCCTTTTTCTACCAGCCTCTTGGCAAGGGGAATGTCCCTGGTTGCCACCAGGTCTCCTGTTCTTGCATTTTCTGCTATAAAGTCGTCCGCTGCACCCGGAGTGTTGGGGCATACCTGCATTGTAAAAAGGGGGCTTTCCACACCAAATGGTATTGGTCGGTTTGCAACGAAGGTAAGGGGAATTTCCCGCCTCTTTGCTGCCTTTAAAAGGGTTTTCTTTGCGGGGGCAGGGAAGGAGTCTGCATCTACCCAAATCCGCATTTGTTCTGAGGGGAAATTTTGGCTATTCTGCTGAACTTCCATCGGCATCCAGCACTTCGTCTATTTTTTCTATCATCTCCATGGCGATTCTTTCCGCTTCGTCGTCATGGATTACCTTGTCGTATGAATAGTTTTGCTTTTTTGACTTGTATAGCTCGTCCACAAGGGTAAGGCCTGCCAGAATGCTTGTCTGCAATGGGTCGCCCACCCGTGCGGAACCTTGGATTGCGTCCGTTATTTGCCTGTAGTAGGAAAGTAGTTTCTTTAAGTATTCATCGTTTTCATTAGCCTGAACTGCAAAAGAAGCACCTAGTACATCAATACGAAGTTTTCCCATGGCAATCCCCGCTAATGCTAAAATATGTCAAATTCTGAATTTATAGAATTTTTCTGTTCAGACGGATTTTCTTCTGATGAATTTTCTTCTGATGAATTTTCGTCTGCTGAATTGTGCTCGTCGCCAAAAAGCGATACGTCTTCGTTGGATTCTGGTCTTTCCATAGAAGAACTCTGGTGAACATAGGCTTCTGCCGCGTTGTGGAGTCCCGGCTGCTGGGCCTGGTCGTTGCTGCGCATTGCCTCTGATTCCTGCTCAATGAGGTCTGTCTCGCCATTGTTGGAAGAGTAGTCAACTACCTTTTCTTCTTCTTCCACTTCTTCCTGGCTCTGATTCTCTGAAGGGGAGTCTGGCTGCTGGCCAGAAACTGAATCCTGTACGGCAGAACCGCTGTTCAGTATGGAATTTTCCACAATATCCAGCTGGTTCAGCGCATGCAGGATTGTAGACTCGATCTTGTCCTGTTCAGATTCAAGTGTAGAAACAAACTCCGTTTTGTCAGTCAACGCTTTTGTAAGCTCTGTGCATTTGCTACGCAAAGCATCGTTGTCTGCCTTAAGCTGTTCAATCTCGGATGTAAGACCCTTGATTTTTTCTACAGCTGTCTCTACTTTTTTCTGCAATAACAAAACTTGATCGAGTGTAATCATAAACTGCTCCTAAAAAGCTTAGGCTTCTAAGGCTTTCTTTGCTACTTCGATTACAGCCTTGAATGCTGCAGGATCTTCAATAGCCATGTTGCTCAAAGCCTTGCGGTTAAGAGTAACTCCAGCCTTTGCAAGTCCGTTGATAAAGCGGCTGTATGAAAGACCTTCATCGCGTACTGCTGCGTTAATACGAGCAATCCACAGTGAGCGGTACTGTCTCTTCTTTTCCTTGCGTCCTGAGTACGCATGGTCGAGTGCCTTTACAACAGCGTCCTTAGCGGCCTTGTAGTTTGATTTTCTGTCGCCGTAAAAGCCCTTTGCAAGCTTTAAGATTTTTGCACGGCGGTTTTTTCTTTTTGAACCATCAACTGCTCTTGACATAAGTATCTCCTAAAAATTAATGCATCAACCGTACGGAAGCTGCTGTTTGCGGATTCTTCTTGCTGAGTCTTCAGAAAGAAGGCCTGCGTGGCGCAAGTTTCTCTTGCGTTTAGGTGATCTCTTTGTCAAAATATGGCGAAGATTCATCTTCTTGTACTTTACCTTACCAGAACCTGTAAGGTGAAACCTCTTTGCTGAGGATTTCTTTGTCTTCATCTTAGGCATAACTAAAACCTCTACTTTTTGACTTTTGAGCTGAGTGTCATAGACATAAACTTTCCGTCCATAGCGGGAGCTTTTTCTATGGCAAAGGAGCCGGGGGTAAGTCTCTTTTCAACCTCTTTTAGGACGTCAAAGCCGAGTTCTGTGTGGGCAAGTTCCCTTCCGCGGAAACGGATGGTTACTTTTACCTTGTCGCCCTCGTCTAAGAATTCCTGTACATGCTTTGCCTTTGTGTCAAGGTCGCCTGAGCCGATTTTTGGCTGCATGCGAATTTCCTTTAACTTGAGCACCTTCTGGTTTTTCTTGGAGTCACGGAGTTTTTTCTCCTGTTCAAACCGGTACTTTCCAAAGTCCAGTATC
>Ga0310695_10012190_pt1 | contig 12099 bp, 15 predicted proteins | sample RumenRJG_04DNA_FD_203882 | JGI IMG/M metagenome (GOLD analysis project Ga0310695, IMG submission 203882) | Bovine rumen microbial communities from Lethbridge, Alberta, Canada - RJG_04 (v2) (version 2) | ecosystem: Host-associated > Mammals > Digestive system > Stomach > Rumen | place: Canada... | reverse complement strand
ATAGGTCCAGTTGAATATCTGTTCCTCAATAAACTCACCCGAAGCTATTGCTCGGAATGGCGTGCCGGAGAGATAAAGATAATGCTTGGATGTGATTGGTATCAGCTCCTCGTCGAAATAGTCAGGGGTTTCTATCTCTCCGCCGGGGAGTGCAGCGAAACCACTCGCCCTCCACGTGCCGGCAGCCCATCTTCGACAGCTGGCGATGAACCTCATGGTCCATAAACGTGGAACCATCTTGCCGCATGGCACTCTCCTCCACCAGTATGTGGTATGGCGGTTCGCCAGGCCTGACGATGTTATACTGCTGGCGCACCCGTTGCTGCACGCCAACTGTGGTATAGCCCACCTTCAGCAGTCCTTTCAGCTGTGGGTCATACTTATCTTCATAAGCATAAATCATCGGAACCGACTCAGACTTCGCAGGGAAATAATTGTTTGTTGCCATAACTTCGTTGTTTGTTGTTATGGCGCTCATGCATTTTGCGGGAGGAGGAATCTGGATAATCTAGTCTTTCTAGCCCTTCTAGTCCTTCTAGCAATTTATTCCTGAAGCCTTTAGTTTTGCTTCCAGTTCTGCGATGCGGCGGTAGGCAGTTTCGAGTTCTTGCTTCAAACGTGCTATCTCTTCTCGCTGATTGGTGCGATAGCCAAGGCGGGCGGCAGTCATTCGCTCCTTGATACCACCTTCTTCTATGAAGGTTTGTTCCAACTGCTTCTGGTAGGTAGTCATCATCTTGTCCACCATGTGGCAGAGTGTCAGGGCGATATTTGCCATTTCCTCGTCTGTCCATTTGCTGAAGAATCCTTCGTATTCTTCCAATCTGTTATGCTTACGGCAGAACTGCAACATACCATCGTAACGGATGTGTTGTTTATCCCAACGCGTCAGGTGGCGGGCTGTGAGATAATCCTCGTAATCCTCTTTCAATTCTTTGATGCTGCTACGTGCTACGTTGAGCAGTTTCAGTTCCATCTCTGTCGATGTGACGCCGTCAGCAGAACCTTCTACGATATTCTGCTTGCCTGAGCGTGCTGCCTGCACCATCTGGTCGATGGTACGGTCGCCTCGTGTCAGGAATCGCTTGGTAAAGTCAAAGGTCAACTGATAGAGCACGACAGCTTTCTGATAGAAATACAGTCCTTCCCAGTTGGCTTGCTGTCGCAATATTGGTTTTGTAGTTTTTTCGTTATCTTCGTTCATGGGTACAAAGATACATCATTTACCACAACTAATCCGTTTTCTCCCACAAAATGTCAAAGAGCGCCATTATGATTATTTCTTATTCCATCGGGCGGATCATCGACTCGATGAACTGTATATCCTCGTCCGTCAGCCCGTACTTCTTGTATAGCTCTTCGTCCGTCCAAGGTTTTGAGAAGTCTTGGAGGGGGACAAAGGCAAAGACAGCCTTAGAAACATTTACAGCACTCATGGATTGCATTATCAAGAACCTCACGAATTTCGTTTGTAAATACCCCAATAGATTTTCTGCGGGTGTAGTTTTTTCGAATGGACCTATTACAAAATATGAATGGGTACAAACTTCGTTCGGCAAAAGAACTCGCATCGTTGTAGTGAGTACCCTGAACATCCCATCCTTACCAGGTTCACCTGCATGTTCTGCACCCATCTTACTCACCATTACTTTGTATTTGTCTATTGTATCAAAACCTTTGGTAACATCCTTCCTATCCATTGAAGTAAAGGTTCGTTCAAGTGCCTTACCTTATGCAATATGTCTACGGCCTCATTATATCTGACTAAAACGGGAAACTCGTCGTCTTCGCAGCCATACTGTTCGGCTGTGCCACCCATATTGAAGCGTCCTCCATCCACACAGACCATGTTGAAAGAAACTCCATTGACTGTTATTGTCCTTTTTGTAACGTCTTGAGCCATTACTGACATACATAGACAGAACGACCAGAGAATAAATAGCATTTTTCTCATATTGCAAAATATGGTTCTTTTATAAAAGAAGTATCGATGCAAAGGTATAAAAAACATGAAAAAACGTATACTCAAGGCAAATTAGCCTTATGCTTTCTACTTTTTTTTAGCCTTTTACCATGCTTCAAAAATGTTTGGAAGAGTATAAAGCCTGCTAATAATCTCATTTTAGGGAAAAACCTATCACTTTTAAGGAAAAACCTATTTGCGGAATAATGTATTTTAGTATATTTGCAACAGATAGAACATTATAAACCCTAACAATCATAACTAAAATTCAAGTACCATGAAACGAGCTTTTAAATTATTATTAGTCTTCGCCATCGCTATGGTGGCTATGAGCTGGACAGTTTGCGGAGAGCGTACATGTGACAGCTGTGGCGGCAGCGGCAGCGTAACGTGTACTACATGTAACGGCAGCCCCCGTTGCGCTTGTATCAAGTGTGGCGGTTCGGGGCAGGTGGAATATAATGGAGGCACCTATGTGTGCGGTGTGTGTGATGGCACGGGATATAACGAGTGCCGCACATGCGACGGCAAGGGCAGGGTGCTATGCACGCGCTGCTTCGGAAGAGGCACTATCCATACTAATGACTGAGAGTTAAAAAAATTTAACTTAGAGAAGCTATGAAAAGGACTATGATTTATATGTTGGCTCTTGCAGGCATAATGTCAACAAACGCTATGGCACAAGCACCGGGCGACACCTTTATAAAAATAGAGGATGACAATATGTTCTCAAAGTGCTTCGAGCTAATCGACACCAACGGCGACGGCATCGTCACCTACGCTGAGGCAGAGGCTGCAACGGCGCTGGGGCTCGACCGCGGCGGACGCCTGAACATCATCGACGACTACGAGTTCCTAAAGTATTTTCCCAATCTTGAGGCATTGTCGGTGGGCAATACCACGCTGGATGAAATCGACATTCACTGGCTGAAGAAGCTGAAGGCAGTGGACGTTACCAATGCTCTGTGGCTGAAGAAGATTATCGTAGGGGGAACGGTTGCCCCGGAGATTACGGGCGAAAACCCGACAGACCTGACAAGGGAAGCTGTGAAGGTGGAGTTCTGGGTAGAAGACCCCGTTGCCCGCGACTTGCTTCACAACGGCTACGACTATGTGGAGCCTGTGACACAGGACGACGAAACATTCTACATCGTCAGCAAGGAGATGGGAGTATACGGACTGTGGCACAACGGCAAGCTGGAGGTACCATGTAGCTACAACTATGATGTGCTGAAAGAGAACTACTTTACGACGACTATCAAGGAGCTTCCGGCTCCACTTCAGTTCAAAGATGAGGCTTTCAAGGACTTCTGCCTGCGCAACAAGGTAGATGCCAACAAGGACAAGGCAATCTCAAAGGAGGAAGCAGAGGCTACGACGAAGCTGAGCCTGATGAACTTCAAGAGCTTTATGCGAGTAATAAAGTCGTATGATGACCTGAAGTATTTTCCAAACCTGGAGTATTTCCATGCAGGAATGACCTACGCCGAAACGCTTGACGTAAGCTGCTGCCCCAAGCTGAAGGAACTCGATGCTACCGACTGCCGTATGCTGAAGACCATTGTGTTGGCAAAAGGCTGCAAGCCAGAAATCAAGTATCCCGTAGCCTACAAGGGCGAGCAGGTGAAACTGATTTATAAGTAAGAACGTAATAACATTTTAATAAACAAATACTATGAAAAGATTAGCATTAACATTTGTGGTTCTTCTGATGGGCATAATGTCTATTCAGGCACAATGTAGCCGTTGCGGCGGCGAAGGCGTTATCCGTGAAACCTGCCTGCCGTGCCACGGCGAGGGAACATGGACTTGCGAGTCGTGCCGAGGCTCTGGCACCCAGCAGTGCTATACCTGTCACGGAAGCGGACAGCTGACATGCAGCTATTGCGATGGAACAGGAAAACGCGGCGACGACGTTTGCTACAACTGTCAAGGCAACCCCTCGTTCCGTTGCGAACTATGTAGAGGTACTGGCGAAATCACCTGCCGCGAGTGTGATGGCAAGAGATACAAGCAATGCTATCATTGTGGCGGTTCGGGCACTAAGGTATGGCGATGCCCGGAGTGTATAGCAGCAGGGAGGATATAAAGAGCCAATACCAGATAACACACACTTAAAGCCTATACAGCTATGAAACGGTTATTGTTATGTTTGGCTGTCATAGTGGGAACACTACCTGTGACGGCGCAGAGATATAAGTCGTGGTACTCGTCGGTAACAAACAAAGAGTATGGGGTGATAGCTGAAAATATCAAGGGCGACAACTTCGATTGCATGATTTACGGCCAGTCGCTCTACAAGCATATCCCCATAGCAGGTTTCCGCATTGCCAAAAAGGATGTTCCTGCATTTGTCAAGGAATTGCGCTCTTTTGCAGAACAGGCAGGACAGTGGTTTGAGAAGCAGCCACCCATAGCAGGAATTGAGGACAGTGGACGGCAGTTCAAGACAAGCTTCAACGGAGTGACGGCATGGTACGACATGGGCACGCCACCCGAGCCACAGTACCACAACATGGCCAATGCCAGGATGGAGGCTTACTCACAGATGGGAGAGTTCACTGTAGGTGCTGTCTACCTAAGTGTGGCTCCCATCGTGGACAAGGACGGCAACCGCCATCCGGGTGTTGTCCTGCCTTTCGGCTCCCAAAATGAGATAGAGGCGTTTATCACGGCTGTCGAAAGCCTGAATCCGAATGTTGAAGAAGCGTATTGCATCTATTGCGGAGCGAACCTGACAGCGGGCGAAACCCATGGTGCGAACTGTCCGTATTACCATGATGCGGAAACGAATGACAGCTCGCCGTCATCACCCAATCACCAATCTCCAGTCACAAATCACCAGATTGACATTCATATCACATGTCCGCAATGTGGAGCAGTGTTCTCAGGCAAGTCGGCAAGTCTTTTCTTTGAAAGCCCTCATAACCACAGAAAGGATTGTCCGCTTTTCAATAAACCTATTGAAGTTCCACAAGTTCCAAAGTTGTGATTAAGAATTGAATAACCAATAAAACGATACGATTATGAAAAGAATTATTTTATCATTGGCTGTAGCCTTCGTGACTATTGGTGCTGCACAGGCACAAGACCAGAAGTGCTGCAATACAGAGAAGAAGGAGTGCTGCAAAGCCCAGAAGAAAGGGAAGACTACGGTTGTCAAGATAGAAGACCATAACATCTTCTCACAGTGCTTCAAGGATATTGACACCAACGGCGATGGCATCGTGGATTGCTGTGAGGCACAGAAGGCAACGTACCTGTCGCTTGAAAGAGGTGGCCGTAGCAACGTCATCGACAACTACGGCTTTCTAAAGTATTTCCCCAACCTCACCGCACTGGGAGCAGGCACTACCCCCGTGGAAGAGATTGACCTGCGGAACCTGACGAAACTCGAAAAACTGCATGTCGGCAATGCTTCGTGGCTCAAGAAGATTATTCTGACTGAGGGTTGCAAACCAGAGATTAGCGGAAAGGACGACGTACAGGTGGAATATGTGAAGTAGCGAAACATTCGCTGGCCTACGCCCCAATGGTTGGTATGAATAGTATTCTATAGCATTACATAAATAGAATCAATATGAAAAGGATAGTTCTTGTTTGTATGATGATGGCGATAGCATCGTTATACGCTAAGGCACAGACAAAAGACTGTGACAATTGCCACGGAACAGGTTTGGAAGAACGCACCTGTGCCTTCTGTAGCGGTCAGGGAATACGCGAATGTGATTTCTGTTTAGGCAAGAAACTTGTTCGTTGCAACGAGTGTGGCGGCGAGGGCAAGGTATTCTGTGCCCATTGTCGTGGCAAAGGCGGTGTACAGGTTAAGGATGAGTGGCGAGAATGTCAGTGGTGCGGCGGTCAGGGTACGCCCGACTGCGAAAAATGCAAGAAAACGGGTCAGCTTACCTGCTGGAAGTGCAATGGCGTTGGCCACTATGAGTGCAACCAGTGCCACGGCAGCAAAGCCAGCAAGTGGCAATGCCATGTCTGTGGCGGCTCTGGTAAGGTTAAGGCGGATGTGGAATCGGTAACGTCAAAGCTCAGCAGCAACGGCTACTCCGGCACGGTTAAGGTTCAGTTCGACCCCAACGACAGCCAGGAGGAGCGTATGCGCAAGATTGCGAGGGCGCGCCTGGCACATCGTAAGAAGCAGATGGAGGCTCAGGGCATAACCGTCAAGTGACTATGCAGGGCGAAGAACAACAGCTGATGGACCAGCAGATGACAGACCAGCAGGTGCAATGGATTAACGACTCCGTGCAACGCGACATCCTGTTGGGTGACTGGAAGACAAAAAGGGCTTCCACGAATAACCGCTACCCTATAATTGTCTTTCTTGTTGTCTTTCTTGTTGCGGCATTTCTGATGATAGCAGCTTACTCCATCACCGTAAAGGCTGCTCCCCCATCACCAGAAGTACCCTCCGTGGAGCTTTATAGGCAAGAAATGGCAAAGATGCTGGGCGACAATCCCTACGACAGCGTCATGTCGCCAGAGTCGAGGGAGCAGTTTGAAAAGCTGCACAGCCAGGCAGACGAGATACAAAACAAGGCGGAGCAGGACGACACCCACTGGCTGTACATTTTCCTAATCTGCGCCATTCCGCCATTGGCGTTCGTCGGCTATGTGGTGCGAGCCTATTCAAAGGATGCAGCCTACAAACCCACCTGGAAGGAAGTGCTTGTGGTCAGCATCGTTACAGTTCTCACAGCCGTCGTCCTCTATTTCCATAATGTGTTGTTCTTCTGGCTCAGGTTCTATGCAAACGACAAGGTCAAAGCCCTCGCACTGTTGCTGACAGTCATGGCAGGGGCCGTTGTTGCGCGGCGTTATACAAAGAGAAATACTGACCAAAAACAATAAGTCTATGAAAACGTATTACAAACAATTATCAGTGCTGGCACTGGGCTTATTCTGCCTAACGCTGGCAGTTCCACAGACAGCCTGCGCCGCCGGCGGAGCACATATAGTATGGAATTACAAAGACGTGACCATCACCGATGGTTGCTGCGAGGTGCGCATTGCCTTTACCAACGATGGCGACATGGCTGCCGAGATGACTCAGGCCGAGATGACGGTCGACGTCACCTACAACGGCAAGGTACTGTTCTCAGTATATAAGAAATTCGACCTCTACGGCATGTACGTCTGGGGTGGAGCTCCCCAGCATACCTTTGTATTCTGGGACAGCCGTTTCAAGAAAGAGCAGAACTATACGGGAAAGACCCCCTACGGATGGCGAGTCCATGACACATACGCCTGGTGGAACAACGTCCGCCCATAGCTGCGCCACGCACCAGCCACCATCACCAATCACCGAAAGTCCAAACCGGGCTTTCGGTGTTTTTGTTGAACAAATATGGCGTTCCGTTGATAGTTTTTGCACAACAGACCCAACACTTCCTACCTTTGGCTTGGAAAAAGGATAATAACGTATAACAACAAAAACTAAGGAAAGAATGAAACAGCTATCTTACTATTTGCTTTTCATCATTGCAGTGTCGGTGATGGTTGCGTGTTCCTCAGAGGATGACATATTTACTGATGGCTACATAGCTAACAATGGCGGCAGCAGTGGTTCAGGCAGCACCGATGAAACCAGCGAGCTGCTGAGCTTCACTGTCAGTATAGACAAGACCACGGCAGAACCCACCTCCTCGGCAGCAGCACAATATCCCGACGAAGGTGACGCACCAAGCTACAATTCATTTGGCACAACGGTAAACATTGATATGTCGAACCCTGCCGATCCTGGTGTGTCGGGTGTCACCGTTACCGTAGACGGCAACAACGTCACTACCGACCACGGCAGCACAGAGGGCGTATGCTATGTGGTAACGGGCAGTACAGACAATGGCTCCCTACAGATAAACGGCAGCACAAGCTTCAAGCTACAACTCAACAATGCAACCATTGCCAACTCCTCTACGGTGGCGCTTGACATGGAGAGCAAGCAGAGCGCATACATAGAGTTGGTTGGCACCAACAGCATTTCCGATGGCACTGATGCCGACGACAGCCACAAGGGAGCCATCTTTAGCAAGGGTAAGCTGTTCATCTATGGCACCGGCTCATTGGATGTCTATGGCAACTACAAGAACGGCATCCACGGCAAAAGCAACGTGGTAATAGACAAGGGTGTGAACCTGTATGTCAAGTCTACGGAGAACCACGGTATCAAGGGAGGCGACAACATCTACATAAACGGCGGAATAATCAACGTGGATGTATCTGCCGACGGCGGCAAGGGCATCAACGGCGATGCCGACGTGTATATCAACGGCGGACGCACAACAGTCATAGCTACCGGCAATGGCGAGTGGGAAGACGACGAGACCCTGAAGTACGGCGGCGACACCAAGGCTGCGGCAGGTATTGGCTGCGACGGCAGCATCTACATGAACGACGGAGAGGTGTGGGCGAAGGCCTCCGGTAGCGGCGGCAAGGGGATGAAGGCCGACGTAGCGGCATATATCAATGGCGGAAAGATTCGCATCATAACCACTGGCGGACTATACTACAATAATGGCAACGGTACGGAAAGCGACAACTACACCAGCAATACCGACAACGTACCCAATGCCTATACCTCATCACCAAAGGGAATGAAAATAGGCACCAAAGATGATGATGGAAACAAGTCGGGGGCCATTACGATTACTGGTGGCGACATCATGGTGCGCACCAGTGGCAACAATGCCGAGGGCATAGAAAGCAAGGGTACTCTCGACATCTCTGGCGGAAAGATTTACATCTATGCCTACGACGACGGCATCAACTCCACCAGCAACCTCACTGTCTGCGGAGGAACGGTGGTGTCATGCTCAAAAAGCAACGACGGCATCGACTCTAACGGCAATCTCTTTGTTTCTGGCGGCACACTCGTCGCCGTAGGCGGAGGAGGAGCTGAGGCAGGCATCGACAGCGACGGGAGCCATGCCATGACCATCACCGGAGGAACACTCTTCGGCATAGGCGGACGCATCGACACTAAGTTCAGCAACTGCACGCAGGCCTTTGCAGTGACGTCGGGCTCTGTGGCTGCAAACGCTACTATCACTGTCAGCAATTCCTCGGGCACAACCCTTGGCACGCTCACTATGGGACCCGTCGGCTATACAGGAGGCACAATACTTGTCAGCGCGCCAGGCATGACCAATGGTGGCAGCTACACTCTGAAGACTGGCTCCTCGTCGGCTGCCATCACAGGCATTACCACATACAGCTCGAACGGCATGGGCGGCGGAGGTACACCTCCCGGCGGCGGAGGGCCAGGCTTCTAACAGCTTCTGTGAAGGCATACATAAGGCTGAGACCTCTGACAATAAGGGGCCTCAGTCTTTTTTACCGTTGCGCCCATCACCCTTAATGCAATTACGGACATCTCAAATAGAAAATCCGTCAATGTTAATATCATCACTCATCTTGAGTTTGAGCGAGTCAAAAATCTGGTAAAGAGCGGAAGCAGCTTTAGCAGTGCCAAGGTGCAGGCGGAAAAAGAGCTGTTGAAATTCTTTGGTATAACAGACGCAATATCTTCGCCGGAGATTATCTCGATAACAGACAACAACCGCAATTCTTCTATACTCCTGGCTATCTCTACTATTATGCTATACGATAGGAGCGAGGGAGAGTTCACGGCGTTTCTGGCTAAGTTTATGAATGACTTTGCCGATAATGGAATGATTGACGACTTGTCTGTTCGCAACGAAATAAAGGAAGGGCAAAAGCATGTACATCCTAAGGATGTGATAGAAAGGATGAAGGACTACTATAGCAAACAGAATGTAGCAATCAATTGCGATGATTTCTCAGGCTATGTAGACTTCAATGGTGATGGTGTGATAGACAATAATGACGAAGAAACTGATGATTCAGATTATCCTTCTAATCCTGTATATGAAGAAGACTTGGTTAACTCCGAGGGGCAGTTGCGTCAGGTTCTTGGTAGCGTTTACACTTCATTGAGGCAATTTGTAATAGGTCAGTTGCAGATAGAAACAGCCCGCCTGGGTAAAGGCTCGTCATCTGTCAATCCATCATCGGCCGCCGACAGAACCCTCTATGACACTTGGACCAATGCTTATTCTACCATCAACAAAGCCAACAGCTTGTTGCTGGCAATGAAGCGGAAAGGGTGGAATAGCGTATTACCATATTACTATGCAGAAACTCTTGCCCTGAGGTCATTTGTTTATTATCAGTTGGCAGTGCTTTGGGGAAATGTACCAGTAATGATAGGTGGCGAAGGACCAACGGATTACGTTCCGCAGCGTAGCCAGAGTGATGTCTTGGATCTCGCTTTGGCCGATTTGCTGGTTGCAAGAGATATGTTTGGCCAGAATAATCCTTGGGGGGATTATTATATGCACTTTAATCAATCGAACGTTTCCGTATTACTTGCCGAAGTACTGCTGACACTCAAGCAGTCTTCACAGGCACAACAGTTCCTGCAAATGGCTGACGCATATAGCTGTGAACTGTGTATTGATGGCTATCCCATCTACGAAGCCGAGGTTATAGAAATGATAGCGAATGAGGCAAATGGAAATACAGAAGAAGTTGTTTCTTATTGGTCTAACAGATATAATCATTATGGAACCTGGAACGCATTGAAGCGGCTCGGAATAGCTACGGAAGTAGCTTCATGCAGCGAAAACGAACTGCTTTTCCCGATACCGGTCAATGAACTGCTTGCCAATCCGTATTTGACGCAGAACCCAGGCTATTGATGCGCCGTGCATCCAAACTCAGCTTTATAATCCGAATTGCATGTAACGATAGCGGCGGCAGTATATCCTTTATGAATAATACTGCCGCCGCTATCGTGTCATTCTTGTATGCTTTCTCAGAGTGCAACCTTGCCGATGCCTTTCATTTCGAGTGCCGCCTGAACGCCCATAGCCTTAAACGCCCCGCATCATGGATGCAATGGCTATGCCTTTACCGCTTTCTATCCGGCATGCCTGCGACCTCTGAACTCCCATTCCCTGTCCGAGCTTCTCCTGTGTGAGGGTCAGGGCCAGCCGGGCTTTCTTGACAGCCTCCCCTATATGGCAGGCATGGAACTCATCTGCAGGCTTCCGCTCGAACTTATCGCGCCTGGGCGTGCCAGCTGGACCGATGTCTCTATCCATTAACTCGTTTAACCAGTAAAGTTTCATAGCTATATAACTATCTGTTTTTAGTTCATAATACTTCCTTCTTATTGCTTCGGCATGGGCAATTTCCCTTGCAGGAACTTTCAATATGCCATTGTAAGTCAAAACAACGCTAAAATGGCTCACAAAAAGTATCCTGGTTAACGAAAACGCCCTGTATGTCCCGTTTTTTCGTATCTTTGCGCTCAAACAGAGCGCATACGGAAAATAAAGACATAATCCTCCAGCAAGGAGAAACAAGACATGACAAGCATATCCCTTCGACCAAAACAACTTGTTTTGGTCTCAAATAAGGCTGTAAATGGAAAGCTATAAGGGCTTAAAAGCAGACCAAAACAAGTTGTTTTGGTTTGAGATTAGGCCCTAGGCGCAAACCACTGTAGCCAAGGCAGATGACAAACGGCCTGCAAGGCAATCATAACGCCGTTTAGAAAAACATCAGGCTTGGCAGTAGTGGTGGCTACGGCTGGGTCTCTACCTTGCAGCGGCAACATTCCGTGCCGTCGGTGCGGGTGATGCGCACGCAGTATTCTCCCTCGGCTGTCTGTTCACGGTAGAAAGAGAGTATGTCGCCGGCATGGGCTTCGGCAACGTAGGCTATCTCTATGCGCTTGACGGCATGGCTTCGGTACCACTCCATGTCCCAGAGGTCAAGCACATGCTCTATGTATTTCACCGAATTGATGTGCCCATTGATGTCTACGTCGCTGTAATAGGTGTCGATGGTACGCACGAGCAAAGCCCCGTCGCCCATCCTGACACGTCCTCCGCGCTCGATGGGGCACTCCTTGTCGGCCAGCACATAGTCGTTTATCGCTCCGTCGTTGACGGCGAAGAGGTCGGTAGGCTGGCGTGTCTGAACGTCAATCATTGCCCACACGCTGCGACCGTAGCCGTAGACCTGACCTGTAGCAGCATCCTCGACCTTGAAGTTGCGGTTTGTGAAATAGCGCATCGCGCTTTCCACCCACG
>Ga0310695_10012188_pt1 | contig 12100 bp, 10 predicted proteins | sample RumenRJG_04DNA_FD_203882 | JGI IMG/M metagenome (GOLD analysis project Ga0310695, IMG submission 203882) | Bovine rumen microbial communities from Lethbridge, Alberta, Canada - RJG_04 (v2) (version 2) | ecosystem: Host-associated > Mammals > Digestive system > Stomach > Rumen | place: Canada... | reverse complement strand
ATGATAGATTGCAAGTCCATATGTTGCAGTATTTCCGGGCGGGTTATGGACTTCTCCGCCAGAGGCCCGTAACGGAAAAGCCGCCACCCGACTATCGGGCGACGGCATGCCGTACTACAACAATAAGGGCGAATTACTTGCCAGTCTGCTTTGGCTGCTCTGGCTGGGATTTTGGTTACTTTGGCCGATTTGGCAGGTTATTTTGGCGGCTTTGGCACTGTCAGTATCTTGAAGATGGCATCGACCTTTTCCTGATCCTCTTTCTTCATTCGTCCATCCGGACGGTTCTTAATGTTGGAATAAGCGTGGCGGAGGGTGCTCCAAGAGGCAAACTTCAAATCCGGGTAGGTGTTCTCTAGAGCCTCCAGCAGTTTGCTGGGACTTTTGCTTTCGACGAGATGATTCTTGGTGAGCGCAATATACAGATATGCTAACTGCGGGCCTGTCCGGTTGCCCTCGAGGACGATCCAATCGTACAGGTTGGAAATAACGTACTGCTTAGTTCCCTGTGTGAAGAGGTCCCGGACGGCAAGAGGGTCTGACTGCGAAAGGTCAATTTCTGGTGGGATTTCTACTTGAACCTCCTGAGAAACGGCCGGAGCAGTTTTCTCTGATTTTAACGTGACCACATGTACGCAAACCTTGAAACCCCAGCAAACCGACAGGTAGATAATGATCCCGGCAAGGACCTTGGCCAGTTCCAGAAGGACCAGCAGGAACGGATGCCTGGAGGCGTCTGTTATCCCGGCCAAATCGTTGAACAGCCAGTAGATGAAAAGGAAAGCGAGTAATAGCGTGACCGTTATCAAGATTCCGCGATTCACGTCCTGGCGACGCTCGTCATCCGGGATGAGCGTTTTGGAAATGGGCGTTATGATATCCAGCCAGGTCATTTCTTAGGAACCATATATCTGACATTACGTTTCTTGTTAGGATCTTCCGGAACGAGACGGCCTTGTTCAACCAAAACAAGAATGTATCGATGGATATTCTTGGACTGGTATGAAACATCCAGATAATCAAGAATCTCTTTGGCAGAATGTGCCTCTTTATCACAAAAATCAAGCACCATCTGACGCCGCCGTTCAATATCTCTAAATGTTAATTTTCCCGGTCCGTTAATGTTACTTAAGTCGCCGTTAGTGTTACTTGGCACCTCGTTAATGATACTTAAGTCGCCGTTAGTGTTACCTACAGGGGCGGAAGTAACACTATAAGTGGTTCCACGTCCTCGTCCGGCAGAAACCAAATAACCAAGATTCGTCAAATGGAAAAGTATCCGTCCTACCTCGAAGACATTCTTATCCAGCAAAGTCCGGATCCTGGGGCTATTGATTTCTTCTTCAAGATACGCAGTCACTAGAACAGCTTGCTCGTCTGAAGACAACCCATCGAATTTATCCCCAAGCAAGTGTCGCATATACTCAATTGCTTCCGGAGGGAATAGCGACACCATCCAAAGCTTTAAGTCCACTTGCCTCAGGTCAAAGTCCTCCTGCAAGTCAGGGCGCTTCCATTTCTCGTCTTTCCAAGCAGAAAGAATCGTAGGGAACCCGGAGCCCAAATTGTCCCCAAGTCCAATCATCCTGAACAGGTTTTGCAAGCGCGGATTTCTGGCTTTGGTTGCTCCGCCGTGATAAATTCTCTCCAACGGAAGCTTGAGCGTACCCGGATTGGAGAATGTTAAGCAGTGGTCCTGTTTCACAACCTTAAACACTCCGGTAATCATTAGGTCAGAGTGGATAATCATATTGGTAAATGCCTCACGTACAGCCTTATGCACAGGTGTGTCATCCTCTCTTTCAACGCCCTTGAGCACGAAGGGGGTTTTGATGTCGAAGGTGATTTTGGGAACAACGATGGAGAAATAATTATAGAGATTGTTTTCCCATCGGCCATCGTATGTGAGACGGTCGCTATACCGGCTTCCGGGTAGAAGATTTGTTTGGTCTACATAATCCAACCTGATCTGGGACATTCTTTCCCGAACCGGCAGGCCCTTACCGAACATCATGAGGCCGGCGACGGTGAGCCACTCTTTCCCAGTGTTCCTGTCTATGCCAAAACATCCGAAGTTTCTCAGGAAAGTAATGTCATCATCGGAATTCCATACGTGGCCGGGATGCCTGCTCTGGAAACGGTTCCTGTATCCGTGAACCGACGCCATGTCAATATCATCAATGGTGTAATGCTCCAGCACAACCCCATCATTACCATCTTCGTTGGCGTCACGAATCATCGCCCTGATTTCAGATTCCGGGCAATGATAGTCTCCCTCAAAATTACGCTTGAACGCACCTTTGAAGGGATTCCCATTGATATAGACCGGCTTGTTGAGATAACCGGCCTGAGGGATAATGATGACGACTACTTTCGCGCCATCTACTTCATCTTCATAGACGTCGTCATCCTTCAGGACATTGACATTGACCTTGTCGCTATAGATCGTATCCCAAAACTCCTTGATAATCTTGGCGGAATTACGAACGCCTTTGATAGTGAAACGCTTGCTCCGGTCGGGCTCCTCCAAATCCTCATCAATTCCAAGAAGCATAACACCACCCACCGTATTGCAGAAAGAGGAGTATGTGGGCCATACAGCATTTGGCAAGGCATTCTTTGCAGCCTTGCATTCCAGCGTAAGGCGCTCACCATACAGCAGCAGTTCTTTTATGTTCACTCGTCCCATATCGACATTTATTTGCGAAGTTAGCAAAGTTTTTTCAACTCTTTCATCATTGACGGCCGACGGCTATACTTGACCTTAAACTCTTCAATTAAGCCTATCACTGCGATTCTCCCTTCCTCACATGAATCTCTTAGCGCTTCCATATGGCTGACAATATAGCCATACCTTTGGCTATTCGTAGGAATGGCGCTCGTTCGGATAACATCTATATGCCCCATAACAATTCTTTGCCTGGTTTCTGCATCCAGCAGCAGGCCATACTCTGCCAAAGCTTTGTAGCATTCATTGTTGTAGTCGTTATTCCATGACAAACACTCTGCCAATTGCGGAATCATCCGTTCTTCGGCACAGATTCTGGCAATTTCCTTCTGATTGTGTATGAGTCTCCGTTTAACCATCTCAATGATAACGCCCTTAAGACGACTTTGCGAATTGCCAGATGACCGCGCCAAAACTTGCTTAAATTGGAGATAATTGTCGTAAATTGAGGTATAACTGTTCAAAAGCAAGTATTCAATTTCGTCTGCCAATCGTACGTCGTCCCCTATAGATTCCAACAGTTCCTTTCTTCTTTCATGACAATCGCTTACATAAGAAGAATCCTCCGTACACAGGATTGCTCTGTCCAATGATGCAACAGCCTCTTCAATTTGGCCATTAAACACCTGAGAATCAATCCGTAATTTAGACAATTCCGGAACATTAAAGTTGTCATCTATTACCTTCTCGGCAGTGTCATACTTCTCCTTATAATTTAGGTATAAGACCTTCCTAAGCAGCCAGCGATTCCGATAATGAACACAACGTCCTGCATTATCAATACGTTCGTTTAACGAAGCTATATGCTTATCAAAATCATCGAAAACGCCATCCAGGACACTCTGGATTTCATCCAAATCGGCCAGGCAATAACCGCCATTCCGGAAGGTATCCGTGGCTGCCGCTTTTTTGATGTCACTTCTTATCCTCTTAACAGTATTGGTATCCAGCACCTTGGACTCAACCAGCGAAATCAACATTTCTATTGCATTCCTGGTCTCGAAGTCGTATCCGTCAAAGCGTTCACATTCATATACACAGTCCTCCGAATAATGCTCACCAACAAAAAGGACTATTTCAGATGCAATAGAAGCTGCTGCATCAAATTCGCCCTCGGAATCATAATAACGGGCCTTTTCCATCATGCGATACAACTGTTCATCAATTTGATGCCAGTTCAATGAAGGTCCCCATTTATAGCCGCTCTCGTCGACCGAAAAGAAGATATCTTGAACTTCTTCTCTGAGGGAATCTATATCTATCCTATCTGGCAGAAAACGCTTGATAAGAGCAGTCCCCAACGCCTGATTCTTATAGGCATAGTCTTTCATGAACGAGAATATATCGCCACTCTCATTCAAGTTGAAAACCTGGTCAAGTCTTGTTTTGTCCACGTCCGCTTTCATCTGTTACGGATATCTAATAGAATTTCTTTCACCCGGAGCAACTCGCTTTTCATCGTCTCGTCACACACAGCAAGGTCTTCATCTGTCAGACTGCCCTCGGCAAGCAAGAAGGAAACAGTGTCGAGATACTTGCTTCCTGTAATCCCATCATATCTGTCTGCCAAATGTTTATCAAAGCTTTCTATAACCTTATATAACTCAATGTAACGTGCATGGTTTGGCTTTTCTACTTTATCAAGCGGCTTTTGCGCCAGACAAGACACCTCATCAATGAGTGCCGCACAATCTCGCTCCAATGCGATATCAATTAAAGCTCTTGCGGTTTTTTTCTGGGCTTTAGTAAGTGTATCAAGCATAGCAGTCCTTTTTCTGCGAATATACGCAATTATTCCAGCACATTCAAATCCTTGTCAACTTTGTAGGCGGGTTGACGGAAGGCAATGTTACGTAAGGCAAAGTCATCGCGGATTTCCATGTTGGTGTAGCGCTCAACGGCCTTACTGCCACGGCGGTGAAGGCCGGCGGCATACATGTCTATCTGGTATTTGGCCATGATATCCACGCAGGTGGAGCGGGCGGTCTTGCTGCTGGCGCGCTGCCAGAGAGGGAAATATTCGTTCTCGCCGGTCTTCTCGTTGTATATCGGCACCAGACGGTCGATTCCCGCTATTTCCAGCAGCTGCTTAATCTTCTTGTTGTAACCACTCTTGCCACCCTCGTAAAAGATGACACGGAAGGAAAAGTCCCTGGCCTTGATGATATCAAAGGCATACCGCACAAGCGGCGTCTTAATTTCCTTGTAGTTGGTCTGGGAGCCCTTTGTCTTCTTGGGAAGGTAGTGGATATATGGGATGCCCTCGTCCGTCACGAAGATATGCTCCATCTTGAAGCGTTTGTAGTCGCTGATACGGCAGCCCAGGGCGCAGTGAACCAGAAAGGCATCCTTGGTTTCCTGTAATGTTTCCGGCACCTCCGTTGCTTTCACTTTTTCAAGTTCGTCAATGGTCAGGAAGATGGGATCGTCCTCCTTGGTCTGGGTAAGTTTCTTGCGACGGTCTGCGCCAAGTTTACGGAAAGGGGATTTGACGATATCGTCCCGGTTCTCCAGATAGTTGAAAAAGGTAATAAGCATCTTCATCTCATGGGCTACCGTATTGCTACCACGGCGCCGAGTTGGGATTTCCACCTTCTTAAGGTCCCTGTAGATGTTCTTATGCTTGGGGACGTACAGGTATTCGTCAAAAAGGAACTGACGCAATTTCATAATCTGGTCGTCGTCAAACTCGGACGGGGTCATTGCCTGCAGACCGTTAATCTTGAGGTATCGGCCCATCCGGTTGCGGACACCGGAATAGTGCTTGTACCGGCTCATGCCGAAGATGCCGTCACGGTAGCCGTCTTCCACGAACTTGTCCAGCTTGCCGAGGAGCGTATTCTCCTCCTTCCGGACAACAACCTCCGGGTTGAGTTCCTTTGCCACTGCCTCCTCAAAGGCCGATGCAGTCACAATTTTTCCGGCATCCACCAGATGACGGTACCCCCGCCGCATAGCATCAATCTCGCGGGTGATATCTTCTTCCAGTTGCTTATTGTACACGGAGACCTTCGGCCGGAGCGAGCCGTCCACATTGAATTTTGCAAGATCCGCGAGCGAAGCCTTGATGTTGCTCTTGTGATAAAGGTCAGCCCTGCGACCGTCCGTAAGGCGGAAGCGCAACCTGATTTCTCCTTCTGTTTTCGTTGTCCTGGCAAAAATTACAATCCGTTCCATAAGCGACAAAATTTACGTTGTGCAAATATACGATTTTTGCACAACAGAATTGCAATTTTGCACAACTATTTTTGAGATGGATTTATCTGTTAGATTTATAAGTTATTGACTCACACTTTATCTTGAATTAATCCGGTTTATCTCAATTTAAAATACCGATTCCCGCCCGAGGCACAAAAACAGCCCGTAGAGTGAGCTCCACGGGCTGTTTTTATTGACTTGGTAAACATTTGGTAAACATCGATGGCCGGCATGATTCCAAAACTGAAAAGCAAAAGCGGCCTTGAGGACCGCTTTTGTTGCTTTTATTGGTTGGAGGGCAGTCGTCCTCTGGCCGTGGCGTTCGGTGCCGCCCTCCTTCGATTATTTAGAACACATGGTTACTGACCCCATGTGCTCTTACTCGGCCGGCCGAACCAGGCGCACCGAGAACCCGCCGCTGCGATAGTTGCTATCCGCGGGAGTCAGACTGCCCGAATGGAATAACACGCGGTAGGCGCTGACCGTGCCGTTGGCCGTACCGGACCAGTAGAGGCCGTACGAGCCGGCACTGTACACCGACGAACCGTCGCGGCCGCCAGCGGCCGGCAGGAACACACAGCCCTTAGACTCAAGGGCAGTCCACTGGGCAGAGGTACACTTGGTGCCCCAAGCGCTGGTGCCGTTGACAGTGCCAGCGGTGGAAACCTCAGTAGTGGCTATCGTCACGCCGTCGGGGAACAGAATCATACCGTTCACGCCAGTGCCGTCGGTGTTGATGGTGGCATGGGCGTAGCGGGCATTGCTTGTGCCGAACACGGTGGAGCCGCTCTCGCGGGTGTTGAACAGGTACGTCCACTCGGCGCTCGTCAGCGTGCGCCAGCCGCTGTTCGCAGCGTTGCCGCCATTGGTGATGGCAAGGTTGCCCCAGTCCTTGAAGTCGCCGGAGTAATCGCTGTTTGATTTAGAGGTGCTCTTGCCGTAAGTGGTCTTGGATGTGCTCCAGCCGAAGAGGTCCCAGTTAGTACTGCTGTAGGTGCCGAGGTAGTCGTATTGGTTGTCGAAGAAGCTCCATGCAGAGCCGTTGTATTTCAGGTTGCCCTTCGAGAAGTACACCTTGTTGTTAGAGGGGTTGATGGTGAACTTGCCGGCGAGGGCGCCTGCGGGCAGCATCCTCCAGCTGACGGGGTAGCCGTTGCCTGCTGCGTAGGTCTTGCCGGAGAGCGTCTTGGTGTAGTTCTTCGTGCCGTCGGTGGCGGTAATGTCGATGCTGGCCGAGGCCGTGGGGCGGATGGCTACGTAGATGGGGCCTGCGGCAGCCTCGCGCGTGACGGCATAGCTGTTGGTGCCGTCACTCAGGGTCATGCCCGTGATGGTGCTGGTGATGTCGGCGGGCGTGGCGGCATTGTTCTTCAGCGTGATGGCGAGGATGGCCAGCTGGTTCTCTAACGTCAGCGTGGGCAGGTTCCAACCGTTCCATGCGCCCGACTTCGTGCAGTAGTCCAGCGAGCTGCTGAGGGTGGCGAGCGTACCGTCCTGCGTGGCGAGGGCGGCGTAGTTCACGTTGGCCTCGGCATCCACAGCGGCATCGGTGGCCACGGTTGAGGCGGCCATCGTTGCGGGATAGATGTAGGTCACGTTCTCCGTCCTACTGGGGGCGGTGAGGGTGAAGGTGAACGTGGCGGAAGCACCGTAATCGCCAGCAGGCAGCGGCTCGCTCACGGCCTTCACGGTCTGGTTGCTCGAGTTCTTGTAGATGATGGCCATCTGTTCGCCCGCGGCGAAGGTCTTCACACCGGTGCTGGTGAGGGCTTTCGTCCCGTCGGTGCCGAGGCTCACGGTCGTCGAACATACCACGACATTGTCTTCGGCGGCGGGCACGGGCTCGCTGTTTTGTTCAATCTTGTTGCATGAAGTGATAACGGTGCCCATCAGAACGAGGGCGGCCATGCTGAGGTTTTTTACTGTCTTCATTGCTTTCTTCGTTTTAATGGGTTGCTACTCTTCGTATTCGGTGTTCCAGTTGTAGTTCTGTACGCCTGCCTGACCGTTACTGGCGCAAATGACGCCTTCCTGCCTTACTTCGAAGACATTTACTTCGGGAGTGAGGTACATTTCTTTATCGTTTTGTTCCATGAGTTTTTATTATTAGTTGTTAGATTCTTCACTTCGTTCAGAATGACAGGGGTTCAGAATGACATACACGAAAAGACGCGGCACTCCTTGCGAAGTCCGTGGCAAGATTCAGATATATAATTGATTACAAGGCGGTTATACCCCCCCCCCCGAACGCGGAAAGAGTATCCGAATTAACGGAGTATGATGTGATAACCTTCACTACCAATGCTTTAACCGGATGCAAAAATACTGAATTCCAGTCAAAATACCAAAAGCTATTCCTGTGTTTTCGGATCCATTTGCGAGGTTACAGTCTTGGGCCAAGAGACTGTTGGCATACCACTTCTGTCGCTTCCTTGATTTCATCGGCCTTGGTCAAGGGCTGGCCAGGGATTGTTTTGGGACCGGCTTCACAAATGGCCTCTTTCACATTGACTTTCCCTAGATGCAGCATCTGCTGCAGCCGGTCGATAACCTTGCGGGAGAGATTGCGAAAGAGTTCAAACACTTTGGCGATAATCCCCTTTCGTTCCTTGTCATCCAAGCGCGTCCAATCCAGCTTCTTGCGGTAGGTTTCAGGGCTGTCGGCACAAGAGAGAAAACCGGTGTTGACAGGAATTCCACGGATGGTGCGGACTTCGGAATCTAACGGCTCCTGGACATTGGGCTTGGTCACTTCCGTCAGCCGACCGAGGGTGAAATCCCTCAGCCACGGGACGGTGGACCGGAGCATGATTTCATCGGCAAAGGTCTTGGGAAAGTAGGAAGAGAAGTATTTGTCACCAAAGCCGAAACCGACTGCCGCCTGCTTGACGCCCTGCTCCTTCTCGGGACTTCGGGCTATGAGTTCTGAAAAGACATTATCCAGCTGCCGGCTTTGCCTGACGGAAGCTTCCATCCAGGCATCCCTTTGGAGTATCATGTCCGCCAGGGCCGATTTTGCCTGCTGCTCCTGATTCCGGGCATTGACAACGGAATAGCTGCAACGGTTGGTAATGTCGTCTATCACCTTCTGGTCCATCCGGCGCTGTTCCGCCGCGGCCTGCACTGCAATGTCGCTCCGGTGCTGCTCGCCGCCCAACATCGGCTGGCGTCTGATGGCATCGGCAAGAGCGGCCGGGGCTTTCTCGGGGGTGAACTCCTGCAGCTTCCCCTCAGGAACATTCGCATTCTCCCTGAGTCTCTGCTTTTGCGCATCAATTTTACTGTTCATTTCCCTGTAGTACTCGCCCGGATCACGATGCTTTGCTCTCTTCCCTTCGGAAGAGCGCTCGAAGCCAAAACGTTCAATGCGTTTTGCATAGTCCGTGTGGTATTTTGACAACAGGCCGCGGGTAGTAAGCTCTTTGGCACATAGTTTCTGACTGCCGTCCTTATTTGTAACGATCGGGACGACATGCATGTGAATATGGGGTGTCCGCTCGTCCAAATGAAGGACGGTCTCCACGATGTTCTCCTCACCGAAGGTATCTGCCATAAACTGGTAAGATTCCCTGGCCCAGTCCTCGATTTCCTCTTTTGACATATTCTCGAAGGTGTCATGGGAACCGGAAAGGATGAACTCCATGTCCACCACAGCATCCTTCCTGACGGTCTTGTCTCCCTGTACGTCATGGATCCTGTCCTGGATTCTCTGATGCAGGGTTCCAGGCCTGTCTTCGGTTTGAAGCCGAGGGCCTTTTGTGATATAGCGGTTGAGCGGACTCTTTTCCGGGTCCACATTGGGCTGCTTTTCATGGGGCATTTCCCGTTTGTATTCGCGCTCCAGTCCTCCCGGAGCAACGGCCTGCGCCTGGCGTTTTTCCATGTGCAGGACTTCGACTTGATTTGACATGGCTTGCATGATTTGACGTGGGTGATTTGAAGGTACGACGCGCCTTACGGATGCCGAAGGCGTCCGGCGGGGGTTTCGGGGGCGGAGCCCCTGAACTCAAAGACTTTGCAGCGCAAAGTCTATTGAGTTATACTTTTTCTTTTTCATCGAAAAGTCCGCTATCCGCACCGACGGTGATTTTTTTGACATTTTTGACATTTCTGACATTTTGACGATGTTTGCGGCAGTGTCGAAAATGTCAAAAGTGTCACTGCTTTTTTTCGTATCGGCCATGGGCGCTCCATACAAAGAGGCGTCCCTTTTCGCTAGACAGGAGGCGCTTGACAGTGCTCTCCGACAGGCCGAACTCCCGCCCCTTTTTCACGGCTTCCGTCGTCGTGAATTCGTCCGGCAGGGCGATGATGTAATCGGCCTGGTTCCGGGGATAGCGATGAGGATTCCGCTCTTCGATGGCATCCAGGCTCTGCAGGGCGGTGAAAAAGAAATACTCTGCAAGGAGCGTGGCCATGATGGCGGTTTCGACAGTGATGAGGGTGGATGACGCAATCTCGCCTGCCGCCTCTTTCATCGTATGGAGGATGAGGCAGAATTTAAGGGCGTAGTCCTGATTCTTGCGGTATGTCTCCACCTGGGCCGGACTTCCTTCCTGCTCCAGAGACTCTTCCCATTGGTTCTGCCAATCCTGAATATAGAAGTAGGCATCTTCCGTGAAAGTATAATCGGAAGCGGTGTCGAAGATGGAATATTCCTTGTCGCAATTTGCAAGAATGCCGCAGAGGAAACGGTCCCAGTACTGCTCAATTTTAGCAGGAAAGCCCTTGTCGTTCCACAACAGCTTAGTGCTGCCATTCTGCCGGGCCTGGAGAATCCGGGGAAGGAAACCGTTGCTCCGTCGCTCGCCGGAGAAAGTGGCCGATAGGATGTCCGGCTGTATGGTGCCTATAACGCAAATGAACGGTTCCGGAACAGAGAGGATGTCGTCCATTGTTTTTCGATTTACGCAGAGAGGCTGACCACTGTAGATACTGAGCCAAAGCTGCTCGTCACCGCCTTTGCGGTAGCGGTTGAAGTTGGATATCCAGCCCGCCAACTCGTCGCAGCGGAGGCATAGCCGCAGCGGATTGCTCCGGTGAAGCTGGACAAGGCTTTCCGTGGTGATGTCAGAAACCAGAATTTGACGGGGCTTGGGCTTGTTTGCCGGGTTGGCGTCACCTGATTTCCGGTAATCGGCCAAGGCCTTGTCATAGGCGTCGATGTGCTCGTTGTTAATGCGGTCCAGTGGCTTGAACACAAAGGAAATGGGATGGCTTTTGTTGGCGCCCGCTTCACCAACGAGTGCCAAAAACAGGATAGGCTTGACTTGCCACCCCTCCTTCACTTTGAGCACGCGCGTATTTCCGATGGCGACGGCAACGGCAAGCAGCATGACGCTGGCAGTGTAGGGTTCCGGAAAGTTCAGGGTGTCCCGCGCTGCCCGGATGTATTCCTGCAGTTTCTTGGGGAACGCTACCAGAGGAAACGTTCCGTCCAGTCTTTCCAGCATGATCTACCTCCTTTTGTTGATGATGCGCTGGACATCATCCTTTCGGAACATGGTCTTACCGCCCACGCGGACGGGAACCAGATACTTTTTGGCCGCCCATTTGGTAATGGTGGAGTCGCAGACGTGGAAGAGAGTCTTGACCTCGGCACGGGTAAGAAGACCGGTTTCTGCCGATGCCTGCTTCTTCCGTTCTTCTTCTTTGACTTTACGGATAATGCGGTCGGCAAAATCCATCAGGTCTTCGTGTTTGATGTTGTAGCTGACCTTTGGCCCGGTCATGGGGGAAATGGTGTTTTGTTCCATAAATCTTATATTAAAATGCCGCCTTCCGTTATTGAAAGGTGGCGCAAGTTACTGGTAGTCAATTTCCTGAACTTTCCAGCGATTTATGGAAACTAATTGGAAAAATTATCCGTTCACAAGTTCCTCGATTTCTTCCTGGATATCTTCGTATTCGTAGTCGATAAGGTGGTCAACGGCATTATGGAAGGAACGGCGATAGGCTGCGAAATCACGCTCTCCACCATAATCCCGGTGAAACAGCAGGGCGAATTTGCTTTCATTCTCTCGGATATACCCAAGATCCAGCATGGCATTGTAAGTTTTGCAATTCTTTGTATAATTAATGCTCCAGGGTCTCGGTGCGCTGCTTGCGGGGCCGTCCTCGCCGCTTAGGCTCCACCCTCTTGGAGCGATACTTCGGGGCGCAGCCCTCGGGGAC
>Ga0310695_10012187_pt1 | contig 12101 bp, 8 predicted proteins | sample RumenRJG_04DNA_FD_203882 | JGI IMG/M metagenome (GOLD analysis project Ga0310695, IMG submission 203882) | Bovine rumen microbial communities from Lethbridge, Alberta, Canada - RJG_04 (v2) (version 2) | ecosystem: Host-associated > Mammals > Digestive system > Stomach > Rumen | place: Canada... | reverse complement strand
AAAATACATATATGGAAAAGGGGTTTTTAAGGGAAAAGATATTTTCCTGATAAAGCCCCTTACTTTTATGAATAATTCCGGACAGGTCATCCGGGATGTTCTTAAGGCTGCCGAATGCACCACAAAAGATATCATTGTGGTATGCGACAACATGGATCTTTTTCCAGGTGTCCTGCGGATTAAGCGGGGCGGCGGCGATGCTGGTCACAACGGACTTAAATCTATCATGACATTTGCCCCGGCAAATGATTTCCTCAGAATATATATCGGTATAGGCCGGCCCCCGTATTCCGGTGATGTATCGAACTATGTCCTGGGAGTGCCGGACAAGATAGACAGAGAGAACATATCCAAGGCGGTGGAGAAGGCTGGAGAAGGAATCCTTGCCCTGACCCATAGGACCGTGGAGCAGGTGACAAATGAGATCAATGCAATCAAAAACATTTCTCAAAGACCAGGTGCTTGAGTATTTCAGCCAGATTTCTGATGCGAGGAAAATTCTCATCGGCTTCTCGGGCGGTCCCGATTCCATGTGCCTTATGCTGCTTCTGGATGAACTTAAGGAACAGCTTGGGATTGAGATTGTCCTTGGTTACTATAATCATATGCTCCGTTCCCAGGATGAGCTTTCAAAGGAACTTTCCTTTATCCGCAGGATTGCAGACCAGTATAAACTTCCTCTGGAAATAGGCACCGACTCTGGCCTTATAGAAAAGCTTTCTCCCGAAATTGGCGAGGAAGGGGCGGCCCGTAAGGCACGCTATGAATTTTTCGAGAAAACCATGAGAAAGTATGGCTGCGACCATCTGGCTCTGGCCCATAACCTGGATGATACCATAGAGACTCTTGTGATGCGCTTTTTCAAGGGGAGCGGCATAGGGGGCATGATGGGAATCCCTGACCAGCGGGAATATATCATCAGACCTCTTTCTGCCTGTCCTAAAAGTGCAATTCTGGATTATGTGGAACAGCAGGGCACAGGCTATTCCCTGGATACCACAAACCTGGGTACCGATTATCTCCGGAACCGTGTCCGCAACCTTCTGCTTCCACAGATAAAGGAAGTGTTCCCCAGCTGTACAAAATCCCTTATGGAGTTCTCTGACAAGGCATCCATGGCCTACAGTTTCATCAAGGAGCAGGCTTCAAAGCTGGTTGTCTGGCAGGATATGGGAGAGGGTTCCTTCTCCACCTCCTACAGTAACTTTATGGCCTGTCCGGATGTTATTAAGATAGAGGCTGTCTACAACTGCTTCGACCTCTTTGCAAAAGGGGAGAACCGGGAGCTTCCATTCCGTTTTGTCAGGACTGTCCTGGATAAAAAATCGGTGCGCCGGGGTGCACTGCTCCTCAAGGGGTATGGATTCAAGATAAGGCGGCACGGAGAGAACCTGGAATGGTATCCTGATAAAGAAAATAATAAAATATATAATAATAGGGGTTTTTCTGTTGAAAAATCTTTGGTATCTTTATGTAAGAAAGATGATATCTGGATTCCTGTTGACGGGGTTCAGGGGGAGCTCTTTTTCCGAAGCTGGAAAAATGGCGATTATATCATCTCCGGAGGCATAAGGAAAAAGCTTAAGAAGATTTTTTCCGAGTGGCAGGTTCCTGTGGAGATGCGCAGTGCTGTTCCTATTATCTGTGACAGCAGAGGTGTCATCGCAGTCTGGGGAGGTCTGTATGGTTACAGAAACCGGGTTTCAGATCTGATCAGACTGGAGAGCAGGGCCGGCGAAGACAGGGAAGTATATATTTTAAAATCAAGGCAGGATTGAATGTCAGACAACGAAAACGAAGAAAAAGATAAAAATAAAGAGCCGGAACTCGGCAGAGAACCGGAACAGGGTAAGGACAAAGAACCAGCTCAGGAAGAAGACCAGAATCAGCAGGACGAAGGTCCTATGTTCATCTTCCGCGGCGGCGGATCAGGCCCTGTAAAACTTGGGTTCAACAACAGGTTTGCATTCTTCATCCTCACATCCCTCATAATCATGTTCCTCTTTATGTTCGTATTCAACGGCGGCGACACAGCCATGGAGGAGATATCATATTCCACATTCCTCAACTATCTGGAGAACAAATCTGTAGAAAGTGTAAGGATAATGGATAATGAAGAGATCCAGGGCTATCTTACTAATGTCTCAGGTCAGCACACAGCTTTCAAGACCCGTATTCCTTATTTTGATGACAAACTCCTGGAGCGGCTGGAGGAGAGCGGTGTAAAGATCACCGGCGGTGTCAAGAACATGACAACCTACCGTCTCCTGGTGGATGTGGTTCCATGGCTTATAGGCCTCACTTTCATATGGCTTATGTTCCGTAACATGAGTGGCGGCAACAAGGCCATGGGCTTTGGCAAGAGCAGAGCCAAGCGGTACGATGCCAACGGCAAGAAAGTTATGTTTGCCGATGTTGCAGGACAGGACGAGGCTAAATACGAGCTTGAGGAGGTTGTGGACTTCCTTAAGAATCCGAAGAAATTCACAGATATAGGTGCCAAGATTCCAAAAGGGGTGCTGCTGGTTGGTATGCCTGGAACAGGAAAGACCCTTCTGGCCAAGGCAATTGCGGGAGAGGCAGGAGTTCCTTACTTCCACATGTCTGGTTCCGACTTTGTGGAGATGTTTGTAGGTGTCGGTGCCAGCCGTGTAAGAGATCTTTTCGAGCAGGGCCGGAAGAATGCACCTTGCATTATATTCATTGATGAGCTTGATGCTGTAGGACGCACCAGAGGGGCAGGCTACGGCGGTGGCCATGACGAACGGGAGCAGACCCTTAACCAGATGCTGGTTGAGATGGACGGCTTTGACTCAAAGGATGGAGTTATCATCCTGGCAGCCACCAACCGTCCCGATGTCCTGGATCCAGCGCTGCTGCGTCCGGGCCGCTTTGACCGTCAGGTTGTGGTTGATATGCCTGATGTCAAGGAAAGGGAAGCTATATTCCGTCTCCATGCATCCAAGATTCCAATTGACGGCGAAGTTGATATGGAGCGGCTGGCCCGGGCAACCCCAGGCTCTTCCGGCGCCGAGATTGCCAATATGGTGAATGAGGCAGCACTTTTTGCGGCCCGCAAGAATAAAAAGAAAGTTACTATGGAGGATTTCGAGGAGGCCCGTGATAAGGTTATGATGGGTGTTGCCCGGAAGTCCAAAGTTATAACCGATGATGACAAGAAAGCCACTGCATTCCACGAGGCAGGGCATGCATTGCTCCATTATTTCCTTGAGTATTCCGATCCTCTCCACAAGGTTACTATCATACCTCGGGGCAGGGCGCTCGGCATGGCAATGTCGCTGCCTGAGAAAGACAGCTACTCCAGGAACAAGATGTGGCTGAGAGACCGTATCAAGATCTGTCTTGGCGGTTATATAGCAGAGCAGATGATATATGGCTGGACCACCACAGGAACACAGAACGATCTTCAGCAGGCTGCACAGCTGGCCCGGAAGATGGTGTGCGAGTGGGGTATGAGCGATATCCTTGGACCTGTTGCTTTCGGACAGGAGGATGAGCCTATCTTCATAGGTAAGGAGATTGCCCAGCACAAGGATTATTCCGAGGCTACAGCCCAGACTATTGATAATGAGGTAAAGCATATTATAGATGAATGCTTCCAGGATGCCCAGAGAATCCTTAAGGAGAACAAGGATAAGCTTGAGCTGCTGGCTGACACTCTGTTTGAGAAAGAGACTTTGGATGATGCGGAGATAAGAGAGCTTCTCCATCTTCCGAAGAAAGAGGTAGAACCGGCAAAGGCATGATGAGAAAAGTTTTATTCTCCTTTATTTTAGCTGCGCTCCTTCTGTCAGGATGCAGGTCTAAGGATAAGAACGAGGAATATGTCTATCAGCGTGATCCTGATGTGGCAGGGACAGTGGAGAAGCATCTGGAGAAGGATGCCCCCTTTGCAGCTCTGCAGGAGATTCTCTACATAGACAGCTCCAGGGATAAGATATATGACAAGGCACGTTCCGAAGGGATTGTGGAAAACTGCCGTCAGACTATATACGATAGGATTATATCCGACTATAACAAGGCGATTGAGGAAAAGAAGTATGAAAAAGCTATCTCCATCTATTTTTCCCTCCTTGCCATAGAGAAGACATCCCTTATCGGCAACCCGGACATAACCCAGCTTTATCTTCAGGCTGCAGAGAACGATTATGAGAAAGAGAATTATATCTCAGCCCTCTATAAGTTCTATAAATATCTCAACTTCACCAAGCCCTCTCAGGAACTTCTGGTCAAATATGGCGATCTTTCGGTGACCCAGAACAACCGTTATATGCTCAAGCTCATTGCTGCCAGCATGGGGGAATGTGACAAGAAGAAGGAGTATATTGAGGTACTTAATAATCTTTCATCTCCAGCCGAGATGATGAAAGGTACTGTCACAATCTGGGTCAACAAGGGTACAAAGCTGCAGTATGGAGTAGGTGTACCGGACCGTTCCATCGGAAGCGGTTTCTTCATAGACAAGCGTGGTTACGTGATCACAAACTATCATGTCATCGAGAGCGAGGTTAACCCCGAGTACGAGGGTTTCTCCCGTCTTTTCATCCGTCTGCCCGATGCAGTGGGTTCCCGTGTGCCTGCAAAGGTTGTGGCCTGGGATCCTATCTTTGATATAGCGCTGCTCAAGACCGAGATAGATCCCGAATATATATTCAATTTCAGTCTGGACAACAGCTATAATCCTGGGGACCGTATCTTTGCCATAGGTTCTCCTGGAGGACTTGAGAACACTATCACAGCAGGTATAGTTTCTGCAGGTCAGCGGCGGTTCCTGCCGCTGGGCGATGTGCTCCAGGTGGATGTTCCTGTGAACCCGGGAAACTCAGGTGGTCCGCTTATCAACGACAAGAACGAGGTTATAGGAGTAGTGTTTGCCGGAATCCCCCGGTTCCAGAACATCAACTTTGCTATTCCGTCCCACTGGGTCATGGACCTTCTTTCCGGCATGTATGATGGCGGTCAGGTGGCTCACTCCTGGCTCGGCCTTTCCATGTACGAGAAAAATAATACTCTGGAGGTGCTCTATGCCATTCCGGGCGAAAGCGGATGTGTGGCAGGTCTCCAGAACGGCGATATCATCAAGACTATCAACGGTATCGAGATAAAGACTATTACCCAGGTTCATAAGATTCTCAACACCCTTTCTCCAGATACTCTGCTCTGCATAGGCTGGGAAAGAAACGGTAAGAGCGAGACCAGCTATATCGCCACCAAGAAGCGGCCCCGCAAAGCCATGGATATAGCACTGAGGAAGGACAGCAAGAAGAATTTAATACTTCCTCTGTTTGGAATGCAGGTGGAAAGCACCGGAAACTATGTGTTTAAAGAGGGATATGTCATTAAGAAGGTTTATCAGGGTCTTGCAGCCTACGAGTCAGACCTTTCTGCCAACGATCCATTCTCCTTAAGGGGATGGAGGTATGACAGCAGGATGCGCTATGTAGCTATGCAGATCTATGTCAAGAAGAAAAAAGCCGGCTTTATGGAGACAGGTCTGCAGCTGGTGGCTTACCTTGATGACAACAATCTGATATAATTATTGCATATGGATACAAAGCGGATAAGGAACTTTTGCATTATAGCCCATATTGACCACGGTAAATCCACCTTGGCTGACCGTTTTATAGAGAAAGCTGCCCTGGTGGACAGCCGGACCTCCATGAACCAGATTCTGGACAACATGGATATAGAACGGGAGAGGGGAATAACCATAAAGTCTCAGGCTGTGACCTTAAGATATAAAGCTAAGGACGGCCAGGAGTATGTGCTCAACCTGGTTGACACCCCAGGTCATGTTGACTTCTCCTACGAGGTTTCCCGGGCCATCTCCTCCTGCGAGGGGGCTCTTCTCCTTATCGACGCAACCCAGGGGGTGGAGGCCCAGACTCTGGCCAATATGTACATGGCCATAGACCATAACCTGGAGATTATTCCTGTAATCAACAAGATAGACCTGCCGAGCGCAGATATAGAGGGTGTAAAGTACCAAATCGACCATGACCTGGGGCTGGACTCTGACATGGCAGTCCTTGTCTCTGCAAAGACAGGGCAGGGGGTGGATGAGCTTTTCGAGGCAATAATCCAGTATATCCCAGCTCCGCCTCCTGCAAAGGATGACAAGCTCCGTGCCCTTATATTCGACTCCCACTACGACCCATACCGGGGCGTAATAGTGAATATCCGTGTATTCTCCGGTATGATCAAGGCGGGCCAGACCATCAAGTTCATGATATCAGGCGGTACCTACCGGGTTGAGGAGACAGGTCTTTTCAAGATAAATCTTGAGAAGAATGACGGCCTTAACGAAGGTGATGTAGGCTACATAAACGCAGGTATCAAGAATATCTCCGATGTCCATATCGGCGACACTATAACACTGGCCGACGACCCGGCCTCTGATCCACTTGAGGGCTTCAAGGAGGTGAAGCCTGTAGTCTTCTCCTCAATATATCCTGTGGATTCCAATGACTACGAGGAACTTCTTGCAGCTATCGAAAAGCTCAAGCTCAACGACGCCTCCCTTATTTATGAGAAAGACTCATCATCAGCCCTGGGCTTCGGATTCAGGTGCGGTTTCTTAGGTCTTCTCCATCTGGAGGTCATCCAGGAGCGTATAGAGCGTGAATTTGATCTTTCCATCGTGTTCACATCACCGTCGGTAATGTACAATGTATACCTTAAGAGCGGCGAGATGCTCAAGATAAACAACCCTATGGATTTTCCCGATCCTGTCAGCATAGATTACTGCGAGGAACCTTATATTGCTGCCTCCATCATTACCCCATCCGAATATCTGGGGCCTATAATGACATTGTGTATGGAGAAGAGGGGAGTGCAGACCTCTATGAACTACCTGGACCAGAAGCGGGTTGAAGTTATCTACGACATGCCTCTTGCCGAGGTTCTTTTCGATTTCTACGACAGGCTTAAATCTATAAGCCGCGGCTATGCCTCCTTCGATTATGAGATCCAGGGCTTTAAGCCTACAAATCTTGTCAAGCTGGATATCCTGGTGAACGGCAGTCCTGTGGATGCCCTTTCCATGCTGGTGTTCAAGGACAGCGCCGTGGACAAGGCAAGGCATGTCTGCAAGAAGCTGTGCGACGAGATTCCACGGCATCAGTTCAAGATTCCTATCCAGGGTGCGATCGGCAGCACTATTATTGCAAGAGAGACCATAAGCGCATACCGCAAGGATGTTACAGCCAAGTGCTACGGCGGTGATATATCCCGTAAACGTAAGCTCCTTGAGAAGCAGAAAGAGGGAAAGAAGCGCATGAAGGTAGTAGGCAATGTGGAACTGCCCCAGAGCGCATTCCTGGCTGTGCTTAAGACCGAAGAGAACGACTGATCTATTAATTACTGATTTTTATACTGTACTGTCTCTGTACTTTTGTATTCCAGCTCGATGCCTGCCATCTTGAGCATGGCCTCAGATTCCTCGGCCACGTGATAGCGTTGCTGGCATACTACCCGCTTTATACCGCAGTTTATGATAAGCATTGTACAGGTGCGGCAGGGGGTCATACGGCAGTACAGGGTACCTCCCTCTATGGAGATACCCCGCTTCGCAGCCTGGCATATCGCATTCTGCTCAGCATGCACTGTCCGTACACAATGCTGAGTGATATGGCCATCCTCGTGTATCATCTTCTTCATCTGGTGTCCCACCTCGTCGCAGTGGGGCAGTCCTGCAGGGCTTCCCACATAGCCGGTCACCAGAATCTGGTGGTCCTTTGCGATTACGCAGCCGCTTTTACCTCTGTCGCAGGTTGCCCGCTTGGAGATAGCATCCATCACCTCAAGAAAATAATCATCCCAGGAAGGCCTGTTGTCACTCATATCAATACCTCAAGCAATAGGAGCAAACAGCTTCCAGGTCCGCTCGCCCTTGCGGTCCAGGTGATGTCTAGATTCAATGAACCTTACAGTTCCGGAGGAACCGCGCAGAATTATAGTCTTGGTGGAAGCCTCATTGTTTCCGAAGAAGCGGACACCGGAGAGGAGCTCGCCGTCTGTAACTCCAGTTGCTGCGAACATGACGTCCTGGGTCTGCACAAGGTCGTCGATGGTAAGGAGGCGGAGAGGATCCTTTCCAGCCATCTTTGCAGCTCTCTCAAGCTCGCCGTCCTTCATAGGGTGGAGCCGTCCCTGGAACTCGCCGCCGATAGCCTTGAGCGCAGCTGCTGCCAGCACACCTTCCGGTGCGCCACCGGTGCCGATCATCATGTCGATACCGCTTTCCGGGAAGCCGCAGGATACAGCCGGAGCCACATCGCCGTCGGTAATAAGCTTGATTCTGGCACCGCAGGCTCTGATCTCGTCGATAATTGCCTTGTGCCGTGGTCTGTCCAGTACTACAACTGTAATATCGCCTACGCTCTTGTCCAGAGCCTTGGCAGCAGCCTTCAGGTTGTCGGTGACAGAGGCGTCGAGGAAAATCTTGCCCTTGCACTTAGGACCTGCTGCGATTTTATCCATATACATATCTGGAGCATTGAGCAGTGTTCCCTTAGGAGCCATAGCCAGGGTAGTGATGGCACCAGGCATACCTTTTGCCACCAGGTTGGTTCCTTCCAGCGGGTCTACTGCAATATCAACTGCAAAGTCGCCTTCGTCCCATTTACCCACCTTCTCGCCGATGTAGAGCATAGGAGCTTCGTCCATCTCGCCTTCGCCGATTACAACGGTTCCTGCAATACTTACAGAGTCAAACATTGCACGCATAGCCTCGGTTGCGGCACCGTCTGCAGCTATCTTGTCACCTTTTCCCCACCAGCGGGCACTGGCAATAGCAGCATACTCTGTGATTCTTGCTATTTCCATAGAGAACTCTCTGTTCATTTTTTCCATATAAGTACTCCTAAAAATATTATTAATTACTTTATATTATATACCACTATCTGTAATATGTCAAAATCTATTAAGGTTTTTGACAGGGTGCCGATAAAAAGAGAAAGGTGTCTCTATATGAGTAAAAAACTGCTTTTTGTATTTACATTATTGTTTGTCACAACTTTAGCGATGGCCGCAACAACTTATACCATGAGGAAAGGGGATAATCTCTCCACAGTAGCCCAGAAATACGGGGTTTCTGTATCTGACATCATCAAAGCGAACAACATAAAGAATCCTAACAAGGTCAATGTGGGAACCAAGCTCATAATTCCTCCGAAGACAACTAAGTACACAGTTCAGAAGGGTGACACCCTTACCGGAATTGCAAAAAAATATGGCACTACTGTTGCAGCGCTCAAGAGTGCAAACAATATCAAGGACACCGATAAACTCTATGTGGGAAAAATACTGACAATCCCTGGCGGCAGCAGCTCTAACACAAATATAAAGCCTGCAGTCACCACAGCTCAGAAGCCGGCTCCGAAACCTGCTGCCAAACCAGCATCCAAACCGGCTGCCAAGCCTGCAACAACTGCTCAGAAACAGACTGCTCCTGTAAACGAGAAAGCTCCATACTTCTGGCCTGCAGAAGGGCCGAGGGAGCCTCTGACAGGCAAGCTCAAGGGAACCATGATATCCACCGGAAAGAATGCAGTAGTTCACTCTGTATCTACCGGAACTGTAAAATATGTAGGGCAGTACCGTGGAATGGGGCAGGTCATACTTGTGGAGAATAGCAGCGGTTATCTTTATATCTATGGCGGAAATGAGGATACTATGGTCAATATCGGGGACAAGGTAAGCCCTGGAACTGAGATAGGAATTCCTCTTGCAAATATGGAGACAGGTAAATCTGTCGTCTATTTCTGTGTATGGAAAGATGGTAATCCTGTGGATGAGCGCAAGGCTCCGAGAACCTAAGCCTGCCCACCGAATATCTTCTTGAAGAAAGCTTTTATCTTTAGCCATATCCTTATGAAGATATTCTTCCGGCGCAGCTTCTGAAGCTTCTTATAAGCCTCTGCCAGGTCTGCATCATCAAAGGCAAGCCGCTGTACATTCTCGTCAATCTCAATAGCCAGCATATCGGCTTTGTCATGTATCTCGATTATAGTTGCATTTATCTTTGTCCATCCCAGCTTCTTGGCTGCAGTAAGCCTGCGGTAGCCTGCTATAAGCTCCATTCTGGAGTTCAGGATGATAGGGTTGAGCTGGCCGATCTTGTCAAGGCTTTCCATCAGCGTTGTAAGGTCGCCTTCATCTTTACGGGCTCTTTTCTTGATGATTATATCTTTGATATTGACCTGCACAGCATCCTCCTTCCTTGATTATAGCAAGAGAATTGGCAATTTGCAAACTAAAAAGTATCAGAAGTTGTCGAAAAGGTTATCCTGAAGCCGCTGCAGCAGCTCATTGTTCCTCTGCTTCTCGAATTTATGAAGTGTGCAGAATGTCTTAGGCTCGGTTCCTGAGATAAAGATTTCTCTGCGCTGTCCGTCGGTGCAGTCGGCAGTAGGAATCATACCTGACTTGCTGCATACAGTAACCTCGGTTATTCCTGCAGGGCGTGGGAAATCGGCCGGTGGCATCTCCTGAGCATTTGCCAGATGGATATCTTTCATTACATTTGCCCATACCGGACCTGCGGCAGTTGCTCCTGTCTGGTTGAGTCCCAGTGAATTGCCCGGCATGTCGAAGCCGAACCATACTGCAGTAGTTATATATGGAGAGAATCCCACAGTCCAGGCGTCGGACCAGTTCTGTGTTGTTCCGGTCTTTCCGGCAAACGGCATAGGGAATCCTCCCACAGCCCGTCTTCTGTTGGCCAGAGTTCCTGTCTCCACAGTGCTCTTCAGAAGGTCTACCATGACATATGCGGCCTGTGGAGATAGAATCTGCCGTTTGTCCCCAGCCTCACGCTGCTCTATACGAAGATCTTTCTCAGGCTCGAACAGTATCTTGCCGTTTCTGTCCTCTATAAAGCGGATTCCTATTGGAACCACTTCCTTGCCCTGGTTTGCAAAGGTTGCGAAAGCCCGTGCCATCTGGATGGGGGCAATCCCTATGATTCCCAGTCCCAGAGGATATTTGCGGGGGAATGTCTTGGCTATCTGTGCCGGATCGTTTATTCCCAAAAGTCTGGATGCCCTGTTGATAGCGGCGTCAAAACCTACCATGTCAAGAACTTCGATGGATGGCACGTTCATGGAGTTGGAGAGAGCTTCCCGCACAGTGGCGGTGCCCTGCCATTCGCCCAGGAAGTTGAGAGGGGTATACGGAGAACCGTCGTCATTCATAAAGGCCATAGGCTTGTCCAGAAGCATGGTGGCCGGTGTTATTATTCCCTTTGAGATGGCGGCAGAGTAGTATAGAGGTTTGAAGGATGATCCCGGCATTACCTTTGCCTGTACAGCCCTGTTGAACTTCTTGACCTCAAAGCCGCTTCCGCCCACCATAGCCTTTATATGGCCAGTCTCGTTCTCCAGAATTATCAGGGCTCCCTCGATGGTGGTCTTGTTCAGCTTTGCCTGACCTTTGGAATAGGAGAGCTTTGATACGAAGTTGATGGATTCGGAGTCAAAGAGCAGTGATACAGTCTCCAGGATCGGGGTTATCTCCTCCTGGAAAATGCGGTTTGAATATTTGCGCTGCTGGACACCTGTTGCCCTGATTGCATCAATATTATAGAGAAGTGACAGGGCTTCCACGATAGGTGCGAACTCCTTATCCACATAGGATGTGCGGTTTCCGCTGCTTTCCTGATATTTCTTGTTGAAATTGTAAATACCGTCCTGCATGTACTTGTCTGCAGTCTTCTGATAGCTCAGATCCAGGGTGGAGTGTATGATAAGACCATCCCGCAGATAGTCCATCTTGCCGAAAAGCATATCCTCCAGTTCCTGTCTTATATATTCGCTGAAGTATGGAGCCTTGTCATTCTTTACCAGATAAGCATTCTCGCTTGTGGAGCGGAGGGGATCGTAGATATCGTTCCAATACTGCTCAAATGAAAGGTCTGTGGCTTCCTGTGTGGCGTAGTTGGCTTTTACAATCTGATCCAGAACCTCACGCTGAAGAACCTTGGCTCTGTTAGGATGCTTTATAGGGGAGTAGCGGGCCGGGTTTGCCAGCTGGATAACCAGGATAGCAGACTCAGCAATACTTATATTGCGTGCTGAATG
>Ga0310695_10012186_pt1 | contig 12102 bp, 6 predicted proteins | sample RumenRJG_04DNA_FD_203882 | JGI IMG/M metagenome (GOLD analysis project Ga0310695, IMG submission 203882) | Bovine rumen microbial communities from Lethbridge, Alberta, Canada - RJG_04 (v2) (version 2) | ecosystem: Host-associated > Mammals > Digestive system > Stomach > Rumen | place: Canada... | reverse complement strand
CGCCGTCCGCTATCAGGACGTGACGTTACTCTACGGTTGCAGAGCAGAATGGTGTCCGTCGAGCCGGAACCCCCGAAGAGAGATATTCATGAACTTTCAGGCAGAAAAGAGACAATGGCGGTGTCGGATGCAAGCGGAAGTGTTCAAGTCCCATCAGAAGGAAGTACTGGCGAGACAGAGGCCACACTGGCAGACTGTGGACGGTTCCGCAAGCAGCTGACGTGCCATCAGGGATGGTTCCCCAATCTCCATGAGATGCCGGGAATGATCCAGGATAGCACATTAGCAAGCTGCCCGGAATGGGACATGTCCGCCAATGAGGACACGCCGCGAGTGAGTGTGCACGGGATGGATGTATCAAAAATGATACGGAAGTTAGCAGATTTGATTCGTTTTTTAGTGTTTTTTGCTAAAAAGTTAGCATATTTGATACAAAATCGGCTGTCAGGAATTTTCGTTTTGCTCGATTTTCGGAGGTATAATTATATCGCCGGGTGCCCGTTATGGCCATAGGGGGCAAATGGTGAGGTCGTTTTCGAGGTGGATGCCCGAAAAATGGCCGTTTTCGAAGAAATCCTGACAAAATCACGAATACAGAAAAAAGGGCGAGATTCTCATCTGGCCCTTCTGCAAAGATAAGTTTAAAATTGATTTTGCACTTTGAATTGCATCCTTATGGATGAAAGAAAGGAGGCTTCGCTAAGCCTCCTGTGTATCTGTGTTCTCTTCGTCGCCGGTAGAGACCTTGGTGGCTACGAAGGTGATAATCTGGTGCTTTGCACCGTCCTTCTCGTATTCCTCCGGCTTGAAATAGCCCTCCACGGTGATACGGTTGCCCTTCTTCAGCAGATCGAAGGAGGCTGAGTTCTCGTTCTTGCGCCACATCTCGATGTTGAGGAATGCGGACTTACGCTTGTCCTCACCGTTAACCTTCTCGGTACGTGCGATGCAGAGGCCGAAGCGTGCTACTGAGGTGTTCTCGAACTTGTTGATCTTGGCATCCTGACCAACGAAACCTGTCACTGCGAAATTGTTTACTGACTTCATAACTTTGTACTTTTTAGATGTTAAACTTAATTTTTACGTGCAATACAAAAGCAGGCAAGGAGAAGGTGAGCGATAGGTCAAGGAATTACAAGCAAATTTCATGGAATACCCCATTTTCTTTAGCCACCACCTGGCGTTAAGAAGAAAATGCGGAAGGCTGCCGTGAAATTTGTGCGGTAATAAGGAGTGTGCGACTGGTACTTGCCGGACACCGCTTGCGCTAACTTTGCAAAGGAAAAATAGTGGCGACATCGGCCAGAAAGTACAACTGAAGGCATAACAAGCAGTGACAATCAACGATGTAGGATGCCTGGCACCCACAAGTTACGACTCAGGAACCCGCCGGTACCGCTGTGCGTATAGAGAGGGTTAACCCTTGAAAAGGTGAATTACATTCAGTATCGAGTGCGAGAGAACGATGACAGCCCACAATACCAAAGCTCACGAAGGGCAGAGCCGCCATGGAGAGGCAAGAGCGGAGGATGGACAGGACGAAGACAGAGCCAGTGTCTTCAGCCCATAGGAACGAGGATCAGGTGAGAGAATACAAAAAGGAGGGATAGCGGACTGCGCCCTTCAGAACGGGAGCAAAAAAGCAAAATGAAAACCCGCAGAAGTCAGATGTGAGAGTCAAAATGTACCAAATAGTATTTATTTGGTATGTTTAGAGTTGTGTGAAAGTTCCAAATGGAGTTTATATGGAACTTTTTGAGGGAAAAGGAAGCCCAGCATCAGTATAGATGCGAGAATGTCTGCAGGGAGTGTTGGCATCAGGGCTAATGCGAGGAACATCCGAGGAAAGAGAATAGGACGTGCAGGGATGTTGATTTGTGGTGAGAAAGTGCAAGGGGTTCCTGACAGTAGCACAGCTGCCGTCTGGAAACGGCGATAGGTAGCGGCTTGCCTGCATCCATCGACGTAGTGCAGCACCTTCCCAGCGCAAATTGTGCATCACGCCGTCCGTTAAATGACCTTTCCGACGATATTCTGAATATTAGACCGCCATCGCCTCTGCAGACATGAATGTTTAATTTTAAACAGGCTTCCGGTAAAGATAAAGCCCATAGGAAGCGTAGAAATGGCCGTATTTCGCGTTTCTCGGCTTTGATGGGTAAATTCCACACCAAGCGCCTAAAATGCGCTCAGAGGGCCTAAAAATGAATTTTTGCTATAAAATTTGTTTGGTTCGGGGAAAAGTTGTACCTTTGCACCGACCCAAAGACATACCAGCCCGATAGGTACGGAATGTCGGCACCCTGAGAGGATCTTGCGCAAGGCCACACAGCTGATGGCCGTCGACCAACCTCGAAGGGTGTTTTTTGTTCATTCGACATCCTTAATGCGCCAGCCCAGATATTCCAACCAGGAGGGAGGGTGTCTTTGGGTCCGGGGTGCAGGGGCAGAGCCCCGCTTCAGACATCCGATCCGAATATTTTCCGTTCAACTCCTTCACCTCGCGCGTTTTTTAAAAAGTCTGTCTTAGTCTTAGTCTGTCTATAGTCTGTCTGGATCTGCGCGCGCGTACGTATGCGAGAAATCGCCAAAACGCTTTGTATGTCAGTACTTTACAGCGATTTTTCGGAGATTTGAGGTACATTTTTCGGAGATTTGAGGTACATTTTTCGGAGATTAAGACTATCACTTAGCGAATGTTTTTTTCCGAAATGTGTACTTCAGTAACATAGAAAACTATCACTTAACGAAGTGTTTTCGCGTGAGGTACATTTTTCGGAGCGAGGTACATTTTTCGGAGATTTGAGGTACATTTTTCGGAGATTATTGTAACTTACTGAGAGTCAATTAAATACAAGGATTTTTTAATTTGAGGTACATTTTTCGGAGATTTGAGGTACATTTTTCGGAGCGAGGTACATTTTTCGGAGATCGAAAGTTTAAATTACTATGTAATTTAATTTAATTTGAGGTACATTTTTCGGAGAAAGTGTTTCCCCGGACTTCATGGAACATCATGGAAAATATAAATCCATCATGCCAGGTGTTAGGCATCTAATTATCAAGGCATGTTTATTTGGGTTATTTACATCAGCTATTTTAAATTGTGATAAAACACGGGCTTGTTTTATGAAAACAATATAAAATTAACAAAAAGATACAAAAATTGGCAACTCATGTCTTAACTTAACTTATTTAGGACTTGTAGGCTTTTTATTTGCTTAAAATAATTTAAATATATATTCAATTTTTACGATATATAAAAAGTTAAAAGTTGTAAAACATTTCGTTAAGTGATATTTTTTCGTTATCTTTGCCGAAAAATTTACGGTTATGACATTAAATGAGTTAGAATTAAGGCTTGCGGAGCTTCGTAAAGACATGGGAGTTACCTATAAATGGCTTGCGGAGCATGGTCTGGCTATGGCAACAGTGAACAAAATAAATAATGGTGGAAACTATAAGATGGGTTCTTTATTCAAATATGCCACCAATTTATACTTTGCCATCAGAGTTGACGGCGAGGCGGTTTTCGATAACATCACTTTCGGCCAGCTTCTGAGAAAGAAGAGAATATCCCTTGGATATAATGGTGTACAGCTTCAGAGTAAGCTGGTATGGTCTCCTGCGAAACTGATAAAGATTGAAAAGGGCCAGGAGTATTTCAAGACTGCGTTATTGGAATATCTGAAGGTAATACCCGTTGATTTCGATTTGGTCAATGCGTCGGAGCTTTCTGACGAGGAACAAGAGAAATATTTAAATTATTAAGGTGAACTATGGAGAACAAAAAGAATAGCCTGGCCAAGAAAACGGCCACGATGACAGAAACCCTTCTCTCTGCGACCAAGCAGGAAATTCACAAGAGAAGGAAGTCACCTGAGATCATCATGGACGGTGTCGTTGTGCGGATGCCTCTTGAGATAATACTTTCAAGAGCGAATTTCACAGGGATGCAACTCAAGATAATCACCTCAGTCATGAAGACGATAGGTGAGAAAGTGCTCGATGAACTGACGAAGAAGAAGAACCTGACAAGTCTGTTCGCTGCTGAAGAGTTTGGGGAAGATCCTATGAAGATTCAGTTTGTTGTTTATGAGAAGGAGTTTAAGTTCGGTCTCGCACACAAAAAGGATCTCGAGGAAGCATTGTTGATGATGCACGTTGTCCCCATCGAAATTCCAATAATAGGTAATGTCACCGGAAAGAAATACAGGACATATACAAACCTCTGCAGTATCACCATTCCGGAGGGCCAGGAGGAAAGCAACAAGTATTGCATTGTTAAGATGGGTCGTGATGTCGCGAACCATATAGTCAACGAAAATTCTGTCTATGCCAATATCCTGACTGCGGCCCAGAAAAATCTGAAGAAGTATTCTATCAGGATGTACTGGTTTACCCGCGCTTATTGTTATAGTGATGAACGGACATTTACCTTTGAGTATATGTACGATCTTCTCTGTAAGGATGTTGAGAACTTCGACAAGTATTCAGTATTTGAGAAGCACATCCTTTCAAACCCCAAGAAAGACCTTGATGAATTGTTTGAAAAGGGCATTATAGACTACAGGTTTGAGTATCATCCGACGAACGAGGAACGCAAGAGGATGAAGCAACGCAAGAACCCGAAAGAGATAAAGTTTGTTTTCTTCAGGAAGAAAGAACTTCCATCGTCCAAGAAAATGCCCTTGTCACCATTGACTTCAAGCAACCTCGAAAAGAAGCTCATGTCAGAATTTGGACTTTTCAAGACATCGGCCAAGGAGATTGTGTCAAAACTTACTATGGCCAACATAGAGGCCTTTGACCAGAGGGTTTCAAAAGTTCGTGATGAGATTCTTGCCGACAGGCAGCGTGAACCAAGGAAAATCAAGAGGGAGGATTTTTATGCCTTTGGGAGCTTCAATAAGTTTTTTATTGAATTTGACGGAGGTTTCTCGAAATACGAGGATGTTACTGAAAAAGAATCCAGTGAGACGGAACAGCCGTCAACCGATTATGCAGATTACGAGGTAATTGAAGAAATGGACGCTGCCATCAACAGGACTTCAAACACAGAAAATGTAAGCATGAAGTCTAAAGATAGCAATCCAGGTGCGCCGACGGGTCAGGAACACTGGAGAGGCCAGTGGTACAAATGCAAGACGCTCATGGAACATTATGGATATACTCTTGCCAGACAAGCCTCTCATCTTATGAATTTCAAGAGTTATGACGAAAAGAGCAAGGTTCTCATTATTCAGGTTCCTGGGCCTACTATTGAAGTGCAGGAACTAATAGAGAGAAATTTGAGTAAATTGATTATGTGGCATGTGTTACAATTCTTTCCGTCAGATACGACAATTGAATATGAGATAGTAAAGTTTGTGCAGCGTTCCGATGAGGATGCCAAGCAGCAACTACGCAGTGTGTTAGAGCAACAGAAGTTGTACGGCATGGATGTGATGGATGTCCGCAGTCCGCTCTTCCAGCCAAGAGACAGAAAAGGAATGCCTATCCCTGAGGAGGTATGGAAATGGAATTATGTCATGACAGTTATTTCAAAGAAGGTAAGCGAGCAGGAGTTTAGAGATGTCTTTAGCAATCTAAAACTCATAAGTTATAAACCCATTGTCGAGCCCCCATGTCATCATACAACAGAACTGATTGTTCAGATTCCATCAAGAGAATTATATGATGTGCTCGAAAGCCCGGAATATGTGGCTCTGCTTCAAGAGCCTTTACGGTATATATTTAATGAATTTAAACTTATGTATAAGTTACCACCTGTATCATGAAATATTCCTGCATACCATCGAGGGAGTATAAATCCCGTATTGACAGACTTCTGGATGACGGTCTTGGTGATAAGATTGTCACTGCCTATAAAGGAGGTGGAAAGGTATCACAGATTTCCGTTGAATTAGACGTTTCTGTGGCTGTCATATACCGCATCCTCCACGAGAATGGTATAAGGGCATTCCATCATGACAATTCAAGGGATGAAAGTCTTAGTGAAAAGAAGTCATCTATCCTTGAATTACACCAGCAGGGAATTAAGCCAAAGGAGATCATGGCGCGTCTCAAAATGAGAACACCTAAGTTGATTTACGAAGTAATCAAAAATAGTAAATAATGGAAACTCTGCAGACTATTCCCCCACTCTACCGCGTGATTATCGCCGGAGGCCGTGATTTTGACGATTACGGCTTGTTGTGCGAACACTGTGACAGACTACTGGCACAGAAGGAACAGACGCACAAAATTGTCATTGTCAGCGGTGCAGCGCGTGGTGCAGACACCCTTGGAGAGAGGTACGCCCATGAACGGGGCTACTCCATCGAGCAGTACCCCGCAGATTGGGAACATGAAGGGAAGGCTGCAGGCTTCATCAGGAATCGCCAGATGGCTGATAAAGCCGATGCCTTGATAGCCTTCTGGGATGGTCAAAGCAGGGGGACAGCCCACATGATCGACCAGGCACGGCGAAAGCCCCTACCCTACCGTATTGTGAAGTTTAGACCTTGAAAGGAAAAAAGGTTGGATAATAAATAAATATATATTATATAATACAAAACAGCGTACTGCGCCCAAAGTTATGATATCTGACGTTTTCAGACAGTTCATTGACAGTCACAAGACAGGGTTAGGCATTATAGAGTTACCCACGTCGATAGGTAAGACCTATTCAACCTTCGAGTGTATTGCGAAATACACAGAGGAATGGGCAGAGTATGCCAAGAATCACGAGAAGAGAGGATCTTTCCGTCAGATACTATTTGTGACCAGTCGCAAGAACAATCTACAGAACGGACGGCGCAAGTCAGTTGATGGGAAAGAGGATGAGCTTCACGGTCTGCGAGAGGCGTATGCCAACCGAGGACGCAAGGACAAGTACGAAGATGAAGTACTGTTTCTGAATGCTCTGCCAGAGATTTTGAAGGATAACTTAAAGACCCTTACATCTGACAGGGTTATTCAACCATACCTTTGTAAGCTTCCAGAATATGACAAGCTGACAAGCAAGGTTGTAAAGATGGCCACCTCGACAGTTCTTCAGGATGATGAAGAACTGTACAAGGAAGTTTCAAAAGAGGCTGTCAAGCTCTATTTTGAGTTTCGCAAGCGCATCCTGCCAGCTTACAGGCGCGAAACCAACGAGAGCCGTAAGATGACACTTGCAGATCTTGGTGAGATGGACGGGTATGGATGGTTGTTTAATTTATACCCCGACTTGCTTATTCCCAAGCGCAAGGTTCTTCTGATGAGTTTCAACAAACTCCTGGACGGTAGGGTATATGAAAAACCCGCCTGTGCCTTCAGAAGCAGTCAGTTCCTAAAGAACAAGATAGTCATCATCGACGAATTTGACTCCACGAAGCAAACCGTCAAAGACAGTCTGGCTTCAGAGCAGTCAGAACATCAGGTTGATTTCCTGCAGCTGTTTCACAACATCTATTCAGGTGCCAAGAATATCTGGGGGTCTCCATCTTTTATGGAGATAGATCATAAGCTGGAGGATATCAACTACAACCTTGAAAAAGTCATGGAGCGTGCTGACAAGCGCCGGTCGGACTATAAGCTTGATTACAACTATAAGACTGCAGGCGAGCTTCGCGACAACAATCAGGCGTTTATCTTTATGGATAATGCCACCCGTACCATTACAAAGACCGGCGGCGGTATGCAGATTATTGCCAGACCGTCAGACGGCAGTGTGATACTATTGTTATGCCGTCAGGAAGATAAGCAGCCAGGCGATTTCTACCTTGACGGAACCATCCGTTGGGTCACTGGTTTCCTCAAACACTTTGCCAACTATGTGCAGCGTCTCGCCAGTAATTATGAAGAGCAGCGCAATAAGGCTACCCAGGACACAACAGAAGCGATGATGTCGTTTGAGGATGCCTATCGGTCATATCTTTATAAGTATGGTATCAGTCGTAACGAAATGACACCGAACTACCCTACCCGATTACTGATGGATATGGCCGATGCCTCTAATGTTACAAGCAGTCGCAGGGACAGCGGACTGCGCCAGGGTTACGATTATTATTTTGACGGGTTTACATATTACAGTATGTCCGATGCTCCCCACCACGATGATAACACCATCGTGAACATGGTGGATATACCGATAACGGCAGAATCGTTGTTGGTGAAGATGAGCAAGAGTGCCTTAGTTATGGGAATGTCGGCCACCGCCGGCATTCCATCGGCCACCGGCAACTATAACCTTAATTGGTGCCAGGACAATATTGAAGATTACTTTGATGTTGTCGAAGAATATCCAGAGCTGGCGAAGGAGGTCAATGACTTTCTATATAAGAGATATGAGCCATATCGAGAAGGAAGGATAACCATCAATACCCATGTCATCCCTAATGGCAAAGAACTCCAAAATCAGAGTAATATTCTTGGTGATGGCAAAACGGAACCTTGTAAAATTCTGAAAGGATGGGGTATTCCAGACAAAGAAGCTATCAGGATTGAGTTATATGTACGAAAATCCTTATTACAAGTAAGTGCGAAAGAATACAATTACTGTGTCCTGCGCTATTATAATCTTCTGAAGGTGATGCTTGACTTCGCCGGAAGAAAGCATATGCAGTCGCTCATTTACCTTGGCAGTAAAGCTGCTGACGGTGATGAACAAGAAAATATCCCTACAGGCAGGAACAAGTTCGATAAATGGATGATTAGAAAGCTCGTCTGTGCTGTTAATCATCTTCAGGGGAATGATGGGGTTAAAATAGATGTAGCATACGTCTATGCGAAGGGATTTGACGCTACAATGGATAACATTCGGTATCGTCTGAGCGACAGGAACCCCGACGGTACGCCAAAGACACCAGAGCGACTGATTATCATTTCAGCATACGCCAGTGTTGGTGTCGGCCAGAATATGCAATATCCTGCGCCGGCTGCTTATCTTCAGCATCTTGTAAGGCTCACACCCAGAGGTAAGGAGAAAGCGGATACTTATAGGGATAAGGATATCGACGGAATCTATCTGGGTGACATCACTCACCTGGTTAGTAATTTCGGAACCGACAAAATTACTGAGAAAGATCTTATCATGAACATCTTCCAGGCAGAGGAACTGAATGCCAACTGGGAGATAACGCCAGAAATCAAAGAAAAGAACATCAGGAAGGCTTTCAACCACTTAGGCGAAAGTTATCCTACACCCAATGAACTTCGTTCCTGCGAAAGTATCAGGTCTGAGCGTAGCCGTCAGGTTATACAGGCCGTTGGTCGAATAGGACGCTCCAACCAACGTTGTAAGGAGATAAACATTTACATCGACAGCTCCGTATTGTATGGTCTTCATAAGGAAACCCTCGAAAGGCGTTTCACGTCGCCTGAGATGGAAGATATAACCAGGTTATTCGATCTGAGTAACACTTTCACTGCAACCGATGAACAGCTGCGTATATTGAATCGCGCAGCCGAAATATCAGATAAGACATCTGAGATTATTGAGAGACGTAGAATGGCCGCACAGCATGAAGGCTATTGGGACTCTGGCGTTATGGAATGGTGGCAGGAAATGCGTGAAATAGTGAAGAAATATCCCACTGCGACCAAAGAGGAACGTGACAGTCATCCGTTTATCAGGTTCAGCTACATAGATAACGGCGGCCAACCCGTCTGTAGTTATCTGTTCTCCGTAAATAACCGCCATTACAACCACCAGCGTGTTTGGTTCGGTAGTGAAGAAGGTTTTAAGAATACCGATGAAGACCATCGTCCATATCAGGACACTACCGGCAATCATCTTTCGCAGGTGATGCCTATGAGTGAAGAAAACCTGCGACTTGGGATTATTCTAAAATATCCAAGACTCCGCAACTGGTGGTTGTCTAAAGGTTATGCAGAGCACATAGAACCGAAAGAGTATATTCTTTCGCCATACCTATATACAGAGATTTATAAGGGAGCTGTCGGTGAAGAAGCCGGAAAGTTTATCTTGGAGGCAGAAACAGGATGGCATCTGTCAGACATCACCGACCCACAGAAATTTGAGAAAGCCGACTTCGAAATTGACGGAAAGGATGGCGAGTATATTGACTTTAAACATTATTCAGCTGCCACCATGCGTGATGGTTCACCAGAACTTCAACATGCCCTTGATAAGCTGGAGTCCATAGGGGGCAAGCGAATGTATATAATGAATATCATCAAGGCCGGCGGTGATATGGTAGAGCGTCCTAAGTCCTTCTTTGGCAAACGGATAATCGTGTTCCAATGGATGATAAATGAGGACGGCATGGCCAACCAGTATTTAAAGAAACTGTTGTTATTATGAGCGAAGCAAAGAATACCAATGTACTGCTGAACCAGATAACGGTCAGTCAGTGGAAATATGAAGCCATTGAGAAGGACTTTGATATATATCAGATAGTCCTTGACAGCCCTGCGTCGAGGAATATTCTGAATACTCGGGATATCAAGGTCAGGATCCTTTCAACTGTTTACTATACGGGTCAGCAGTCCTTTGTGTTGACCCGCAAGGGTGCTACGGATGAAATGACCTTGCAATTCATCCTGAATAAGACAGGAGAGGGGAAATGTACTGTCAGACGGATTCCCCTGAAAATGCTCTCACGCCGTATGCGGGAGTTGCGCAAGTTGTTTGGCTACCGGTGCCGTGCGCTGCTTCAGCTGCTGATAAATTCTACCCTCAATGGAGTATTCCCAGAGGATGAATACCAGAATATTACAGGCCGTTGCTATTATTACAATCGGGATTGGAATGATGAGCCGGACAGAAAGATAGAGTTGATAGACCTCACTCTTGAAAAGGATATGGTCATGTATCCGTCTGTGGTTACCTTCACTAAGACAAAGCCGGGCGCAGTCCGCTATGTCGAGAAGGTTGTTTATGACTCTGATAGTATGACCATCAGAAAGGCACTAAAAGATGATCCTGAGACTGTAATTTATTACAGGCAGGGTATCGACGGAACTCATGGAACCCGTGCATACGACGGCACTACCCTACTCTATTGGGAAAAGTCACGGATGTCATGTGTTGCCAGGTTCTTTAGAACTGTGCGCCACGAATTGAATCCTTATGTACAGTTTGACTTTACCGCCATCGGTACCAAGGAGATAAGTGCACATGATCTGACACTTGGGGATGCCGGTATTGCCAGCGTTCTGCGCGAGAATGGTGTTTGCCTTGTCGATAGCACCGTCTATTCCCAGAAGGAGCAGGAGGATAAGAAAAAGGCCATCGTTCAATGGACTGAGGAAAGCCGCAAGGCGTACCATGATGCTTTTTCATCCTTCTGTAAGGATAACGGTATTCCTTTCAAGGCAGGAACCAAGGACTTGTATAATGCGAATATCGAGATTGTCAGGACTGAAAAGTTCTATGATATCAATAAGGATATGAAAGATCCGTATGTTCCTGAGAAGAATACTGTCTGCCAACATGTGACGGTGCCAGTTTCCTTTAAGACTGCCAAGGGCGAGGTAAGCAAGGCTTTCACCGAGACAGTCCGCACAGTCCTGAAGGAAGTAGTCATCAAGGCAGATCTCCGCGATGGACGCATACGTCTGGTTGACTGGAGTCGCTATGACATGCGCCGTCCGCTGTCCTTTTATTGCGCAAGGTCTTGTGCTACGGATAAGGATAGAAAGAGCGGACTGCGGCCAGTTCTGTTTGTAGGAATGACAGTTAGCCCAGATGGTTCATTTACCATTGAAAGATTCAAGATAGATAATATCAAGTCCCCAGAGTTCCAGGACGAACACCAAAGGGCGATAGTACGACTGTTCTTCCGTCAGAACTTCGGCAGCAGCTATTTCGACAGAAATGTAGAGCTTGCTGTCTGGTCTGATAACGATATCAGTAGTGCATATATCATCAGACGTACCAATGTAAGGGCTATGAGCAACATCTTGGAGATGGAACGTAGTTTCATGGAAGAGAAAGATGATGCGCTGCTTGATACCGATGCCATCATGAAGGCCATCGAGGGACTACAGGATGGGAATGCCACCCATGAAGAGGTCTATTATAAGATCATCGACGGCATCAGGAATAAGGAGCAGATTCTGAAAAGCGAACTTATTCCCCTACTCTACCCTACGAAGTCGGAAGAGAAG
>Ga0310695_10012184_pt1 | contig 12104 bp, 3 predicted proteins | sample RumenRJG_04DNA_FD_203882 | JGI IMG/M metagenome (GOLD analysis project Ga0310695, IMG submission 203882) | Bovine rumen microbial communities from Lethbridge, Alberta, Canada - RJG_04 (v2) (version 2) | ecosystem: Host-associated > Mammals > Digestive system > Stomach > Rumen | place: Canada... | reverse complement strand
CAAGGCCGTGGTCTGATTCATAAATCGGTTGCCGCCCTCAAGCTGCGAGCGCATGTAGTTGTAGACATCGTTGCCCAGCGAATAGTTGAAGCGCACGTCGAGACGCAGGCGCTTCCATGCCAACGAGCTGTAGATGTTGCCATAGATGTCGGGATTGGGGTCGCCGATGACGGTCTGGTCGGCCTCAGTAATCATGCCGTCGCCGTTCAGGTCGGCAAAGTGCACATCACCTGCACCGAAATAATTTTTGTCGATGCCATTCTCGGCCGTGAAATAGAGGCCGTTCTCGCCTGCCAGTCCTGCCTGCATGGCTTCCTCGGTAGTAGAGAAGACGCTGAGTGCCTTGTATCCATAGAAGAGGTTTGACGCCTGCCCCTCCTGCGAGCGGATGGTGGCTCCGTAGACCTCGGAGTCGAAGTAGCGCGTGCCGTCGGCCAGCTGCTGGGCAGTCTGCGGCAGCTGGGTGAGCTCATTCTTGTAATGGCCCACACTGGCGCCTACCTGCCACTGCCAGTCTTTCATGGCCAGCACCTTCACGTTGACATCGACATCGAAGCCTTCATTCTTCAGCTTGCCGTCGTTTGACCAGTTCTCACGCAATCCGCTGAGATAGCCCAGCGTCTGACGGGTGAGAAGGTTGCTGGTGGCAGAGCGGAAATAGTTGAACGACAGGCCGAGGCGGTTGTTGAGGAAGCGCGACTCGAAACCGGCGTTCAGGCGGCGTGTCGTCTCCCACTTGATGCTGTTGTTGCCAATGCCCTCGAAGGCCAGACCGGAAATGCGGTTCTGATAGAGTGTGGAGCTGAAGTAACTGCGGGCAGCATAGTAGTCGATGTCGTCGTTACCGCTGACGTCGTAGCCGGCGGTAAGGCGCAGGTAGTCGATGCCATTGACTTTGGCCAGCCAAGGCTCGTTGCTCATCACCCACGAAGCCTGCACAGCGGGGAAAATGGCCCAAGGAGCCTTCAACAGCTTGATGTCGCCGCTCTCGGAGCCGAAGCGTGAAGAACCATCCATCGTGAGGTTGGCCTGTACATAGTAGCGGCTCTTGTAATTGTACTCAGCCTGTGCATACCATGCCATGCTGTTCCAGTTCTCGTTGATGCTCTTGGCGCCCTTGCCCAGCAGACTGGCGTTCATACGCGGTGTCTTGTCGCTGCCGGTGTTGTAGCCCCACTGGCGGTTGACGGAGTAGCTCTCCCAGTTGATGCGGGCACCTCCGAAAAGATGCAGGTGATGGGCGTTGAAGCGCTTCGTCCAGTCGATGCGCGTATCGCTCATAACGGAGTTCTGCTTCGAGGCCAGTGAGCGCACCTCATTCTCCACAAAGCGGGCCAGACTGGACACATAATAGAGGGGCGTGCCGTTGATGGGAATGTAGAACATTTCGTTGGTGTTCACCAGGTTGTAGCTGAAGTGCTCGCTGATGAACAGGTTGTTGTTGATCAGATACTTCGGCGTAATGGTGAGGTTGAGCATGGAGTTCTCGAAATGGTTCTTGTTCTCGGCATCCGACCACTCGAGGATGGCGGCGGGATTGCCCAGCTGCCAGTTGTAGCTACCGTATCTGACCATGGCCTCCTCCAGATAATTCTCATGACTGATGTCAAACTTCGTGGTGGAGAAGCGGCCGGCGCCTGTCTCGTCGTGACCATAGCTGTAGGGACTCATAAACGGACTTTTGACGTAGGCGAGGAACGATGGCGCCGTGGGTGTTCCTTCATCATAGCCAATAGGGGCACCGTCGTTGCGGAGGTTGCGTGTAATGTTCGAGAACGAAGCATCGAAGCGCACGTCGATTTTCGGGCCCAGACCGATGTCGGTGTTGAAACGCACATTCAGGCGGTCCATATCGTTTTTCTTCAGCGTGCTCTGCTGGTTGCTGTAGCCCACTGAGAGATTGTAGTTGGCCACGTCGTCGCCGCCCTCCACATTGATGCCGTAGTTCTGGGTGAAGGCTGTACGATAGACATATTCCTTCCAGTCGGTGTTCTGATGATAGAGGTCGTAATAGTAATAGTTGGGATTCTCGTTAAGGAACTTGAAGGTGCGCGTCAGCGTCTGCGTGGTCTTCAGCAGTTCGGAGGCGTAGCCGCGATAGGCGTCGTTGTCCATCACGGAGTAATACTTTGGCTCCATGGTGACGCCGGCCGAGATGTTGGCGGTGATGCGCGTTGCCATCGACTTGTTGCGGCGTGTCTGAATAAGAATGACGCCGTTGGCTCCTTTGGCTCCATAGAGTGCAGTGCCGTTGCGCAGCACGGTGACCTTCTCGATGTCAGCCGGATTGATGTTCGACAGCACATCGTTGTAGAAGCCCTCGTGCAGCATGGTACGCGTGTACTGCTGATCGATGATGACGCCGTCGACGACGACAAGAGGCTGGGCGTTGACGTTCAGCGAGTTAAGACCCTGCATAAACATCACCGAACCCACGCCGGGCGTGCCGCCGCGACTGATGGTGTGCACGTAGGCGCCCATCTGGTCCTGCATCTCATCCTTGATGTTAATGGCGTTGGTGTAGCGGAAGTCGGTTGCCTCCCGCACATTCATCACATTGGTCTTTGCTGTATAGTCGCTGCGGAAGGTAGTGACATAGAGCATTGACGTGCGCTGCTCCTCATCGGCCGTAAGGCCTTGAAGCTGCGCGCTATAGTCGGTGGTGGTGATGAAGATGGCGGTGGCGAAAAGGGGCACCTTCAACTCATAGGAGCCGTCATCGTCTGTCAGCGTGCTGAAACCGTCAATCTCGGCGGCACGCACGATGGCACCTGCAACGGGCTGACGCGTGGCAGCATCAATCACATGGCCGCGGACAGTGCGCGTGGGATAGTGTTTCTGCACAACGGTTTTCCTGACCGGAGCACTCACCTCCACCTCTTCCTGCTCGTCGTCCTGAGCATAGAGGCTGGCGGGCAGCGCTGTCAGCAGCGACAGGGTCATGCCAAATAGGATATATCGTCTCATAGTTTCTTTCTTTGTGAATAGATCGTGGAACATATTAGCGAAGCATATACCAGTATTTATAGTCGCGGTCGGTGTACTGCCCGTGCGGATAGAGCAACACGCCAGGCTTTCCCTGGGCCGATGGTGCAATGGGCTCGGAAGCGGGAAGGGCATCGACAAGCTGCAATGAGCCATGCGGCACGAGCAGGATGCAGTCGATGCGCAGCGTGCGCGAGAAGCTCACATCGTTTTCAGCGTTCATTACGCGCGACTCCACTTCCATCACAGTCTGCATGTTGGCTGAAGCGAGTCCGTAAGTACAGTAGTCGAATGTATAGTTCTCGGCCACCAGCAGATAGTCTATCGCGTTGGGGGTGGTGGAGAATTCTTCAGACTTGTAGTCTTTTTTCACGCCCGGACTGCTGATGGTGCAGCGCAGCTTTGTCGGCAGTCGCTGGGCTATGGTGGCGTTGCTGTCGCTGGCCAGTGCAGGAACTGTTACAAGATAGATGTCGTATGGAATGTTGGAAAGAACATTGGTCAGATAGAAGTTGATATAGATGTTGTCTGAAACCGTTGGCTCCACCTCGATGAAGCCATTGTTCCACACGCGGCCGCGGAAGGCATTGTCGGTAGGTACGACGTATTCGGTCACGGTAGCCAGGTTGACAGAGTCTTTCAGCTGTGCGTCATAGGCACGTCTCACGTCCTTTCGGTTTGAACTGTATTCAGCCTCCACGACAATGTACTGGTCGAAGGTCATGCGCTTGTCGATATTCCAATGTGAAGCTTTGCGCACCTCGCCGTTGCTGCATCTGATCACCTCCGTATCAGCCAGTGCGCCGTTCTGGTTCATCGGTTTGTAATACTGATAGTATTCAAAGGGCTGCCCCCACGTCAGGCTGCGCATGGCATATTCCCTGACGCAGTTCACCGACATGGCCGAGTCGCGCAATGCCTCATCGGTGTTGAACGTGCGGCTGAAGGTGGTGCCCTTCATGATGGCGAGACGTGTATTGCGGTAGACGAGCGAGTCGCGCTTGTCGATGCCTTGGCGATAGTTGAAGTAAGGCTCGTATTCTTCCACGAGCTTGCTCCACTCCTCGTTGGTAGGAGCGAGGAAGATGTAGGCGCTGTCCTCTACATGCAGGTTGCCCAAAGTTTCAAAGAGTCGGTTGCGCTGGATGAAGACTGAGTCGAGATACTGCGTCTTACCGTCCTTGATGCTGCCTGCCACGCTGAGGCTGGGCATGAATTCCTTGTAGTAGAACTGCGGATAGCTGCGACCACTGATGAGGGGATCGCCGCTGTAGAGGAACGCTCGCAGGCTGTCGAGGTCGGCGTCTTTGCGTATGTACTCGAAGACGTTGGGCAGGAATTCCACGGTGTTGTCGACGGTGAAGAGTATGCCGTTGCTGTAGAGCGCGTTCTTCGAGAGCAGCGACGCGTTGCCCAGCTTGTTGCTGAGCAGTGGCAGCTTCTTGCCGTTCATCATGCGAATGGAGTCGTTGGTATGGCCAGAAACTGAGAAGTTGAACAATGCCACGTGGTTCTGTATGAATTCCTTCATCACAGTGTTGTCGTTCTCCAGCGTACCGTTGGCCTTCTCTGTCTGATAGCGTGCGATGAGCTCCTGTGCCTGGTCTTTCGAGAAGCAGTCGTTGGTGGGTGCAAAGACGGTGAGCACCTGTGCGGAGTTGAGTGTGCGGTCGAAGCCACACGCCTCGGCCACGCTGGCGAAGTTGCTCAGCTGCGGGTTGGCCTTGATGGCCTGCCACAGCGTGTTGTCGCTCATGCCGTACTGGGCAGTAGCCTGTCCTTCGTAGTGGTCGTCCCACTTATCGGTACAGGCAGTGAGTCCAATAACCAACAGACAATAACCAGTAACCATTGTCACTTTGGTTCGGCCACTTATATTAAATGGATTCTTCATATCTGGATTGTTTATTGTTTTACGTTTATTGGATTAGAGGTCGTCTTCCATCTCGTTTTCGCTGTCGCCGCCAATGCCATAGACAGACTTAGGCACCATCTCGAAATAGTCAAGCATGAACTCGTTGTCCTGACCGGCATCGGTATTGCCGCTGCCTACACGGAAACGGATGTAGTGGTCCTTCGTGGCATCGATGTAGCCCTGGAAGAGTATTTTGCGGTAGGTTCTGGGATTGCCTGCGAAATAGCTTCTGAAATTCGGATCTGTAGGAGAGGCGTTTGGAGCAAAGTGGTAGATGCTTCGTCCGCCGCGATAGGCGCCCAGGTTGCGCAGCAGTTTCTGCTCAGCAGCACGGTCTTCGTCGCTCATGCCTTTATAGTTGTCGAGCCTTTCGTCATCGACGAAGCGATCACTGATGTAGAGGTCGCTATTGAGGAACTTGGTCATGTCGAGGGGCAGTCCCTGCGGCTCGCCGTCGAAGTAGGTCTGCATGATGCCTCGGCGAGGAATAGCACAGAATCCGAGTCGCAGCTGCCACTCACCGCTGTAGGGCACGGGCGGTATGCGGAAGGTGAAGTCGTACTTGCCCTTGAGGTTCCACTCGTCGCCCTGCCACGACCAGAAATTGCAGTGGGGCCGGCGCAGCACCACATAGCAGTTGGTGAAGCTGACGCCGTCGAGATAGCCTTCCGGGAAGTAGTAGTTGCGGCCGTTGTCGGGTATTTCTTTTTCGTCGGGGAAGTTCTGGTCGTCATCCTTGTCATAGTTGCCTTCCAGTCGGATGCCCTGGTTCATCACCTCGGGGAAGATGCTGGAGAAGTCCATGCGTATGCGCATGTTCTGCACTACGTCGCGCACGTCCATGCTGAACACTACGAGGTCGTCGACATAGTAATAGTGGCCGTTGACAGCATCATCCTCCACGTCGGGGCTTTCATTGGCCACATTGAGGATGTGTGCGCCGCGGTGCTCATAGTCGGGCGACTCATAGCGCCGGTTGACGAAGTGCTGGCCTTTGTAGGCGAGATCAGGTCCGTAGATATCCAGTTCGTTCAGATGGCTGTTGATGTTCTGTGGATCCTTGCGACTGTTCTTGCTGAGCTGCTCAATCTTCAGCATGGTGTAGGGCAGCAGTGTCTGATACCATTCGACGGGGTTGCAGAGTCGGGTGTCAAAACCGAAGGCCTCGCGTGTCTGCTTGGGCTCGAATGGTGTGAGCTGGTCAGGCCCCACATAGCGGTTGAGTATGTGGTACTGCACGAAGCGGTGCAGCGGGTTGACAGGGCTTTTGAGGTTGTCGAAGCTGTGTCCCTCGGCATTGACATCGCCAGGATAGACGGGGTCGTAGAAGAGACAGGCCAGGTCATAGAGCGCGTGCAGGTTGCCGCGGCTGGTGTCGATGCCGTATTCCTCGAACTTTGCCTTATAGAGTGAGTCGGGCTCGACGAAGGCGGTGTAGCCGTATTTCTTATGGTCAGGCACCCAAGCCACCTCTTCCCAGATGTCGGAGCGATAGCGGTATCTGGGCTGCTTGTTGCTGTAGTCGGGATCCTCGATGAGCAGTATCTGCTCGCGCACGCCAGTCTGCAGCAGGGCCTCATAGAAGATGCTGATGTCGGGGTTGTCGCGCAGGATGTCGGCTATGAAGCTGTTCGACTTCTCTATCACCTTGTCGATGGGCTGTATGATGCCGTTCTCCACAGAGTCGTTCTGATGGATGTAAGTGCCGTCTTCGAGTGTCTGCCCGAAGATGACATGCGCCTTCTTCTCGATGTAGACGACGGCATTGCTGTCGGCATCGATGCCCTGCGACGTGGCCAGATAGCGTCCCAGCATGTTGGTGGTGGGAATGGTCTGGGCGTTCATGGAGAAGGTGGTGTAGAGGTTGTCGATGATGTGTGTGCGGGCAATGGTGTCGCAGTCGGCATCGCTGAGCTCATCCACGCTCTGCATGCCGCGGTTCCTGAGATATTCATCGACGGCATCGTTGGATGGCAAGAAGCATGTGTACTTGCCGTAGGTGGAGAGCAGGTCCATCAGCTTTGCACGCTCCACGATGGTCTTGAACTGGCTGTAGCAGGGGCGGTTGGCCAGATAGTCGCTGATCATCTCACCCGTGAACGTGTAGTAATACTCGCTGTCGGGCTCGTCGGAACACGAGGTAAGTAACAGCCCCTCTCCTACTCCCCCGAGTGGGAGAGCCAAGGCGGCGAGCCTGAGGAGCAAGTTCTTGAACCGGTTCTTTATGGTCTTGGTTTTCATATATTGTAAATATTTTTTATTATCTGAGTCTTGTTTTTTCAACCTGCGGAAAATCCCATAAACAGGGGCGTTGTGAGTTTTTCAAAAATCGATCGATGTTTTTTGAAAAAAAGACCTCACTTTTGAAAAAATCTATCGATAGATTTTTTTACGCGGATGATGTTTTTTTTCATGGGCTATTCGCATGTAAAATTTTATTACTATTCCTGCAGGTTATTTGGATGTCTTCTCGTAGCTCTCGTTCTCGCCTGTGCCGAAGACCGGGTTGGGCACGAGGTTGCGGTTGACGCGCATCTCTTCATAGTTGTAGGGCCAGAAGATGGCGTCCATCTTCTTGAAGAAATTGCTGACGAAGCCCTGGTTGACGTCTTCGCGGTTTGCCATGATGGAAGCAAACTCGTTGGTATTGCCGGCACGCATGGCGTAGCGCACCAGGTCGTAGTAGCGTTTGCCTTCGAACATCAGTTCGCGGCGGCGTTCACGCTGCACCAGGCTTTCCATCTGCGACTTGCTGTTATAGTTGTTGCGCTTCAGCGTGTCGGCAGCCAGCAGGGTGTTCTTGCAGATTGAGCGCTTGTTGATGGCATTGACCAGCTGGAAGGCCTTGTCGAGCTTCTCGCGGTTCATGCTGACGGCAGCGCTGTCGGTGCCCTCAGTCATCTGCTGGCAGAGAGCTTCGGCCTCAAGAAGCATGATGTCGGGCAGGCGGTAGATTACCCACTTGCTGCCGTTTTCACCGTCGCCGTAGTAAGTGCGCCTGTTGTCGGTGTTCTTCTCGTTGTCGGCCACCTTCGAAGTGGAGACATCGACATCTTGCTCTCTGGTAGCGCACTTGGTGATATAACCGCTGCTTGAGCTGAAGGTGGTGTAGAGACGTGCGTCGTAGGCCTTGTTAGCGTCTTCGAAGACAGTGCGGGCTTCTGTTTTGACGGCATCCTCGACAACGAGGTTGGGAGCCACCCATGAGCCCATTTTATCGCGGCTGTTGCCGTAGAAGCTGCCAATGGCCGAGTTGGCCTTCTGTCCGCTGCCGGAGGGGTTGTCGGCATAAACCAGTTCGAAGATGGTTTCAAAGCTGTTGCCTTTGACGAAAATGTTTTGATAGACACTGCCATAGTTGGCGCCACTCAGGTGGAGACATTCCAGCGGATAGCCGTTGGTGCGCTCCAGCATCTGCTCGGCCTCGCTGGCGCTGATTCTGAATCCGGCGGTGCTCACCTTCTCCTTGAAGTATTCTTTCCTCGACTCGATGAGCATCTCGGCGTAGCGGATGCAGTCGTCGTAGTTCTGTCTCCACAGATACATCTCGCAGAGCATGGCGTAGATGGCGTCGCGGGTGATGCGGCCCGTCTGGTCGCGCGGCTCGGTGAGCGGGTAGCGGGTGACGGCATCGCCCTTGATGCTCTCCAGGTCGTAGATGAGGCTGTCCAACACGTCGTAGAAGGGCGTGGCGGGCAGGTCCATGCGCTGGTCGTCGTCGATGAATGCCTCGCGGCTGAAGGGCACGTCGCGGAAGGTGCGGATAAGATAGAAGTAGCACAGCGAGCGCAGGGCGGTCATCTCGGCAACGGTGGCTTTCAGGTCGGCCTGTGTGAAGCTGGGGTCTACGCTGTTGAGAGTCGGCGCATACTTCAGCACGGTGTTGCAGTAATTGATGACGGTATAGAACGATTCCCACTTTGTGTAGGTGTTCATGGCGGTGATGTTCTCGCGCAGCACATTGTAGAGGTTGAGCTGGTTGGTAATGTCGCGTCCGCCTGCCACATTGTCGCTGCGGCCTTCGCCCCACACCATCATACGCTCACGAATATCGCTCTCGAGCATCGCGGCATAGCATCCGGTCACCACATTCTCAACGTCAGTTTTCTCGTTCCAGAAATCTTCGAGGATGATTTCATTCATCTGCTTGATCTCGAGGAAGTCGGAGCAGGAGACACAGAGTGCACTGAGGACACAGAGGACACAGAGGCCTATGGCATGATATATATTCTTGATAGTCTTCATAATCTTCATTTCTCAAATCTCAATTCTCAAATCTCAATTCTCAATTTAGTTAGAACTCAACAGTGATACCGAGTGTATAAGAACGCGGGCGCGGTGTCTGTGCGTCGTCGGTAGCAGGCCATTCGCCGCCGAAGGCGATGTCGGGGTCGACGCCGCTGTACTTCGTAATGACGAATGGATTGTTGATACTGGCATAGAGCGAAACACGGTTGAGGCCACACCACTTCAGCTGCTGTTTCCTTAGCGAATAGGACAGCTGGGCGTAGCTCATACGCAGGTAGGAGCCGTCCTCGACAAAGCGGTCGCTGATAAGCGTGTTGAAGTTGGTGGAAGCACCGTACATGGCACGTGGAATGGATGTCACGTCGCCCTCCTTGCGCCAGCGCCAGTTCACGGCCTGGCTCTGGTTGTCGTTGCCCGTCATGGCCTCGGCATTGAGGCGGGCCATGTTGAGAATCTTGTTGCCCATGCGGTAGGTGAACTGTGTGGAGAGCCTCCAGTCGCCGTAGTTGAAGGTGAAGCCGAAGCCGCCGGTGAGCTTGGGCAGCGACGAGCCGAGATAGGTAATGTCGAGGGCATTGATCTGGCCGTCGTAGTTGACGTCCTCATAGATGGCATCGCCACCGTTGAAGCCCTGATAGGACTGGTTGTGACCTGTGCCGTCGACACGATAGTCATACATGATGCGCTTGGGCACGTCGTTGCCGTCGAGAATGATCTGTCCGTTGGCTGACACGGCCACAGGAGCTGTCTTGCCCTCGGCCACGAAGTTGGCCCAGTAGTCATAGATCTGCTCGCGTGTCATGCCTTCAACGGCATTGCGGAACGTGCTGTAATTGTATTGGTAGACGCCCTTGAAGCGGAAACCGTAGATGGCGCCGAAGGGGTTGTGCAGCTGCACACGCACCAGGCGCTCCGCATTCTCATAGCCATAGATGGAGTTCTTGTTCTCGAGAATGTACTCGTCCATCTCCAGAATCTCGTTGCGGTTGTTGCCGAAGTTCACATTCATGTCCATCGAGAACTTGTTGATCTTCAGCAGGCGATTGGTGTTGATGTGGAACTCCCAGCCGGTGTTGCGCATCTTGCCGTTGTTGTGATATCTCTTGGTGGGATAGCCAGAGTTGGAGGGAATTCGGAAATTCTCCATGAGCATGTCGGTAGTGGTGCTGCGGTAGCCTTCGAGCGTGAGGTTGAGGCGACCGTCGAAGAAACCGAGGTCAACACCGACATTATAGCTGGTGACGAGCTGCCACTTCAGGTCGGAGAGGCGCAGGCGCAAGGGCACCATCGACGCACGGTCGATATAGGTACCGCCGGCACCGTATGTGGAAGTGTAAAGATAATTGTCGCGCGGTTGGTTGCCCACTCGGCCCCAGCCTGGACGGATGGCCAGCATCGACAAGGCGGGCTTCAGCTTCTGCATCCAAGGCTCGTCGCTGATAATCCATTTCAGCGACACTGAGGGGAAGTAGCCCCAGCGATGTCCCGGGCCAAACTTGGTGGTGCCGTCGGCACGCACGGTGAAGTCGGCAATGTAGCGTTCTTTGTAGGCGTAGTGTGCCGAGAAGGTATAGTACATGGATCGCCACTGGCTATAGGGCGAGTCCATGCCGCTGATGATGCCGCCGGCAGCGGGGCTGGTGATGACGCCGCCCGTTGAGGGCAGGCCGTAGCCGTTGGTCGACTGCGAGTTGCTGCTGCCGCTGGTCAGCTCGAAGCGGCCCATCATCATCATGCTGTGGTCTTTGTTGGTGAAGGCGGGCGTCAGCGTCAGCGTCTGCTTCGTGTTGAACGACACGCTCTTGGCCGAGCTGTTGGCTGCCTGGTTAATGCCGCTGCCAGTGATGACGCCGCTGGCCAGATCCTGGGGGAAGAACGACTCGTTATACTGGTTGGCAATGTTCATCAAGACGGAGCCTCGCCACTTCAGCTGCCAGTGGTCTTCGTCAAGGCCCAGCAGGTTGTAGTCGATAATCAGCTCAGGGTTCATGTCGTAGCTGCGGCGCTGGCTCTTTGCCAAGTGAGCCGAAGCAACGGGGTTGACATAGCCTTTCTGGTCGTTGTTGAAGATGGTGGAGCCGCTCTGCAGCATGGTGTAATAGCGATCGGTATCGTTGCCGTTTTCATCCTGCTCATAGATGCTCATGTTCGGCATCTTCTTCAGCGAGATGTTAAGCAGGTCGCTATAGTTCATGTCGTTTTTCGTGTAAGTAAGCGAGAAGTTGGTGCTCACGCGGATGCGTTCCGACACGTTGTAGTCGAGAGCCACACGGGTGGTGAAGCGATTCATCTTCTGCTTGATGACGGAGCCTGTTTCATGGTCGTAGCCGCCGCTGATACGGAAGAGTGCCTTCTCACCGCCACCACTGATGGTGACATAATGGTTCTGGCGCAGACCCCACTGCGTGACAGCTTCGCGCCAGTCAGTGTTGTTGTTGTACATCTCGTATTCCGAGAAATCATCCTCGTAGTTCAACTCACGCACATCGGCCGACTTGCTGTCGTCCTGCTGCGGGTTGAAGTAAGCCTCTTTCAGCATCATCGTATAGTCGTCGCCATTGAGCAGATCGTAGCCCTTGGGCTGATAGGTGCCGGTAAGGCGCAGCTGATAGCTCACACGAGGTTTGCCGCGTGCACCGCGCTTGGTGATGAGCTCGATGACACCGTTGCCACCCTGCGAGCCGTAGACAGCGGCAGCTGCGGCATCCTTCAGCACGGTAATGCTGGCGATGTCCTCGGGATTGATGTTCAGCAACTCAGCGAACTTCTCGTCGTTGGCGCCGGCCATGTCGAAGTTGTCGAGGTTCACCTCACGGATGTTGCCGTCGACAACGATAAGCGGGTTGCCGTCGGTCAGTGTCGACAGCGAACTGGCACCGCGCAGGCGCATGGTAGAGCCAGAACCGAGGTTACCGCTGTTGCCAATGATGTCGAGACCAGCGATACGGCCCTGCAG
>Ga0310695_10012183_pt1 | contig 12104 bp, 5 predicted proteins | sample RumenRJG_04DNA_FD_203882 | JGI IMG/M metagenome (GOLD analysis project Ga0310695, IMG submission 203882) | Bovine rumen microbial communities from Lethbridge, Alberta, Canada - RJG_04 (v2) (version 2) | ecosystem: Host-associated > Mammals > Digestive system > Stomach > Rumen | place: Canada... | reverse complement strand
AGCAGCCGGGGCGACACCATCTACGGACGCTACTATCTGCCACCACACTTCGATGCGTCGCGCCAGTATCCGATGCTGGTATATTACTACGGCGGATGCTCCCCTGTGGGGCGCTACCTTGAGAGCTACTACAACTTCCACGGGTGGGCAGCCATGGGATATATCGTCTATGTCATCCAGCCCAGCGGCGCCACAGGATTCGGACAAGAGTTCGCTGCTCGCCATGTGAATGCCTATGGCGACTACACAGCCGATGACATCATTGAGGGCACCAAGAAGTTCTGTGCCGAGCACCCCTTCGTGAACTCCAAGAAGATAGGCTGTCTGGGAGCCAGCTATGGCGGTTTCATGACCATGTATCTGCAGACAAAGACCGATATCTTTGCCGCAGCGATGGCCCACGCCGGCATCAGCAACCCAGCCAGCTACTGGGGCTACGGTTACTGGGGCTACAGCTACAATGCTGTCTGTGCGGCGGACAGCTATCCGTGGAACAACCCCGAACTGTACAGCGGCCATGCTCCGCTCTTCAATGCCGACAAAGTTCACACCCCGATACTCTTCCTCCATGGAGGCAGCGACACCAATGTTCCTATCGTCGAAAGCACACAGATGTTCAACGCGCTTAAGATTCTCGGACGCGACTGTGCCTTCGTCACCGTAGAGGGGCAGAATCATCACATCTTGGAATATGAACGCCGCATCAAGTGGGTTTATACCTTCTATGCATGGTTTGCCAAGTATCTGCAGGACGACCCCACATGGTGGGAAACACTTTATCCGACGAAGAACCTGAAGTAACATGGCACTTTAATAAAAAACCAGACGATGCTATATCCCAACAACTTCGAACAGAAGATAGGATTCACCGATATACGTACACTACTGCTCGGACAATGCTCCAGCACCCTTGGGCGTGAGCGTGTGGACGAGATGCACTTTCAGCATAATCCCGATGTAGTGCGCGCCCTGCACGGACAGGTGGGCGAGCTACGTCGTATGCTGAGCGAACTGACGGAACAGCCCGAGCAGGAATTCTACGATCTGCGTGCCTGCATCCACCGCATCCGCATCGAGGGCACACATCTCGAGGAACAGGAGATGTGGAACCTATTCCGTTCACTGACGACGATGCACGCCTGGGCAGCACTCGTTCGACAGGAGGACGAGGACAAACCACGCTTTCCCGAACTGGATCGGCTCTCACAGGGTGTCTTCACCTTCCACGCCGTGACACACCGTATCGAACAGATCTTGGACAAGTATGGACGCATAAAGGATGAAGCCAGCAGCGAACTAAACCGCATACGCCATGAGCTTCGTCGTTCGGAAGGCAGCGTGAGCCAAGCACTGAACCGTATTCTGCGCAGCGCCCAGGCAGAGGGCCTTGTAGAAAAAGACGTGACGCCCACCCTGCGCGACGGACGCCTCGTCCTCCCTGTAGCACCGGCACTGAAGCGACGCTTCAAGGGTATCGTACACGACGAGAGTGCTACAGGAAAGACCGTCTTCATCGAGCCAGAAGAAGTGGTTGAAGCAAACAATCATATACGCGAACTGGAGGCAGAGGAGAAACGTGAAGTCGTACGCATCCTGCGCGAATTTACCGATAGCCTACGCCCAAACGTCAAAGAGCTGCTACGCGGCTTCGACTTTCTGGCTGACATGGAGTTTCTGTTGGCCAAGGCTCGCCTGTCTGAACAGCTGCGTGCCGTATCCCCTACCATCGCACCCAGTCCGCTCATCGACTGGACTATGGCACGCCATCCGTTGCTCGAACTCTCACTACGGGGTCAAGGCAAGAAAGTGGTGCCGCTGGAGATAGAACTGCATCGCAAACAGCGTATCCTCATCATCAGCGGCCCGAACGCCGGCGGCAAGAGTGTCTGCCTGAAGACCGTAGGCCTGCTACAATATATGCTGCAATGCGGCTTGCCCGTACCCATGGGCGAGAACTCGCGCTGCGGCATCTTTGATCACCTGTTCATTGACATCGGTGACGAACAGAGTATCGAGGACGACCTGAGCACATACAGCGGACATCTGAGAAACATGCGCAACATGATGCAGCATTGCGACCCCTCCAGCCTGCTGCTCATCGACGAGTTTGGCGGTGGCACCGAACCCACCATCGGCGGTGCCATTGCCGAGTCTGTGCTGCGTAGATTCGTGCAACGAGGGACCTTCGCCGTGATTACCACACATTACCAGAATTTGAAGCACTTTGCCGAAGACACGCCAGGCGTGGTCAACGGTGCTATGCTCTACGACCGTCAGAAGATGGAGGCGCTGTTCCAGCTGCAGATAGGCCACCCCGGTAGCAGCTTCGCAGTGGAGATTGCACGTAAGACAGGAATCCCGGAGGACGTGATTGCCGACGCCACGGAACTCGTGGGCAAAGAATATGTGAATGCAGACAAATATCTGCTCGACATTACACGCGACAAGCGCTATTGGGAGGGAAAACGCCAGACCATACACTCGCAGGAGAAGCAGATGCAGGCTACGATCGAACGCTACGAGCAGGAAATCACTGAGCTTCGAGCCAAGCGCAAAGAAATCATCCGCGAAGCCAAACAACAGGCTGAGCAGATTATCCGAGACTCAAATGCAATGGTGGAGCGTACCATCCGCGAGATTCGCGAGGCACAGGCTGAGCGGGAGCGCACAAAAGAGCTACGCCAAGAGATGGACGACTTCCGCCGCCGTCTCGAAGAGGAAAGCCAGCACGAACACGATGAGATGATTGAGAAGAAGATGCGCAAAATCGAGGAACGACGAAAGCGCAAGGAGGAGCGACGCAGCAACAAGGAACGCCTCTCGGCCCAGCAATCATCATCGACGCCCGGCGGCACACAAACAGGTAGCACAGCCAAGGACGATCGTTCTGACGAGACACAGCTGCAGAAGGGACAGACCGTGCGCATCAAGGGACAGACGAGTGTGGGTGAAGTCATTGAGATACAGGGTAAGCAGGCAGTGGTGGCTTTCGGCATGATGCGTACTGTAGTGGACATCAGCCGGCTTGTACCAGCAAAAAAACAGGAGGAGGCACAGCATGTAACCGTGTCTTACCTAAGCCGCAGCACACAAGACCAAATGCGCCAGCGCAACCTGAATTTCAAACAGGAAATCGACATACGAGGCATGCGAGGCGAGGAAGCCCTGCAGGCCATCACCTACTATATAGACGATGCCATACTAGTGGGTGCTTCGCGCGTAAGGATACTTCACGGTACGGGCAATGGCATCCTGCGACAGCTCATACGCCAGTATCTATCCACGGTGCCAGCCGTGCGCTCGGCTCACGACGAGCATGTACAGCTGGGCGGAGCAGGCATCACTGTCGTCGAACTCTCATGATCCGACGTTAAACGAATTCACCATCTGAATGACATAGGCCACCTCGTCTTCCGTGAGCACACTGTTAATGGGCAACGAGAGTATCTCCCGATGAATGCGCTCCGTAATGGGATACGAAAGGTTGTTCCACTCGGAATATGCCGCCTGCTTGTGCGGAGGAATAGGATAATGAATGAGTGTCTCCACTCCATGCTGGGCAAGATATGCCTTTAGCGCATCGCGTGCCGGGCAGCGTACAGCAAAGACGTGGAAGACATGCTCTTCGGGATTTTCCGGCATGGAAGGCAGTGTTATAAGCGGATTCTCGATTCCCCGATGATACAATGCGGCAATCTGACGCCTACGCTCATTACGCGCGTCAAGCTGTTCCAGTTTGACGCAGAGCGCAGCGGCATGAATCTCGTCCATACGGCTGTTTCGTCCGCGCAGTTCGTTCACATACTTTTCACGGCTACCATAGTTGGCTATCGTGCGTACCACGCGTGCCAGCTCATCATCGTCTGTGGTCACGGCACCGGCATCTCCCAGAGCGCCCAAGTTCTTCCCCGGATAGAAACTGAAGCCGGAAGCATCGCAGAGATGACCGGCATGGACACCTCCCTGCCCCACCCCCTGAGCCTGAGCCACGTCGTCCAGTACCTTCAGTCCATGACGGAGGGCAATCCCATTGATAGCCTTCATGTCACAGCAGCGACCATAGAGATGGACAGGCATGATAGCACGCGTACGCTCCGTGATGAGCGATTCGATGCGCTGCGGGTCGATGAGACACGTCTCCAGCGATGGCTCACACAGAACAGGCTTCAGCCCCGCATTGGAGACTGCCAAAATGGAGGCGATGTACGTATTAGCTGGCACGATTACCTCATCATCCGCTTGCCAGCCCAATAGTTCGCGCCAGGCGAGCAGGATGAGCGTCAGGGCCTCCAGCCCGTTGCCTACGGCCACACAGTGGCGTGCACCCACATAGTCGGCGAACTGTTGCTCGAAGCGTTGTACCTCCTCGCCCAGCAGGAACCACCCACGATGTATCACGCGAAGTACGGCATCTGAGAGCTGTGGTTCAAAGGAGTTATTTATTTTCTTTAAGTCAAGAAACTTAACCTCTTGAACTGCACTACTCTGTGGTTCGTCAATCATATGGTCGACGATATCGCGGTCGAGCATCACTTCATATGTATCATAGCACACGGCACGTCCGCCGAATCCCTCCTTCTGGAAGACGAGCCCGTCGTTGAGATACCATCCTCCCTTCTCGTTCGAGGTTCCGAAATCAACATACTCCATCTGTTTGTAGCGTTCGTTTATGAGATGGCGGAAGAGCAAGTCAAGCGCACCATATGCTCTCCCCTCCTCGTCGGCAGCAATGTACTGGACACGCGCCACCTGTCGCGTCTCGAACAGGACAGAGCCGGCTACTATTTTGGCATGGTCACGGACAAGGAAGAGCTTTATCTCACGCGGGAAACGCTGCATGAGCATCTGCATCTCCTCAAACGTATGCACGGGATGAGCTGAATGATACTTGTCAAGTACGTGCTCGAGCAACGTCCAATATTCTCGCAGGCTGTCCCAATCCCCCTCGGGCATGCGATCGATATAGAAGCCGTGGTCGATGGCCTTGCGAGCCTGTCTCTGTCGGAGCGTGCGCATGCGCAGTGGATTACGCAACGAGACCACCGTGCTCACAAGTCGATGTGTCAGTCGGCAATGTGCACGAAACAGGGCATAGAGATCCTCGCCGCAGGGCTGAGCACTATATATATAAGGTATAGGTTTATATACTATCTTGCGCGCCTGAAGGTAGGAGATGTAATATAGGAAAATGGACTTCAATATACTGATCACCTCTTTCTGCGTGACATCTTCCTTCACAATCAGCCCGCCATACGTGAGTCCCTGGTGGGTATAGACACATCGCTCGTGCTCGTCCCAGTTGGCCGGCATCACAGCCACCAAGTTGTGCATCGAAAGTTCGGTATCGTCCTCTTCATCGGAAGGTTCCACTCCGTCGAAAACCATCACCGAGCAGTCAAAGAAACGATCGGCATGATAGTCCATGAAGCCGCGTCGGATGAGGAATGTACCATTCTTCGAGTGGGACACGAATTCGTCCCACAGTTCACGTCTGTTTATTGAATATGCTGTAACCGTCATATATCTCTTTAACGTAACTAAATCCAGCCGGAGTCGCATATCACGCTCCTTTCGTGGGACAAAGTTACGAATAAACGAGAGTAATGCAAAGGAAAAAGCCAATCTTTTTACTTTCATTACCGAGTGGCAGTAACTTCGAGCGCAGATCAAAGTTACGAATAAACGAGAGCAGTGCAAAGGAAAAAGCAAAATCTTTTTCCTTTCAATGCCGAGTGAAAGTAACTTCGACCGAAGGTCAGAGTAACAAATTAACTGGCAAAGCACAAAGCAAAATGGGTAAATTACGGCTTTATGCTTGCGAGCAGAAGCGCCTCTGAATGTGCATCCGACTCGACAATGCCACACGACTACGCCATCCGCACAAAAAAGCATGAATATATTTGGCACTTTCCACGCTTATTCGTAACTTTGGAGCGCAAACAACACGCACGCATGGAAAAGCACAACATTATCAATTATCAGTACTACACGTCGCCGTGTGGCGAGTTGGTGCTCTATTCCTTCAATGGACGCCTGTGTATGTGCAACTGGGAGGACAGTCATGACCAGAGTTCGGCCAGCCTGGCCTTGCGTCGCGAACTGAAAGCCGACTTCGAACAGAAGCCCACGGCCGTGATACTCGAGGCGCGCCGTCAGCTCACTGCCTATTTCCGGCGAAAGAGCGAAACGCTGAAGGTTCCCCTGCTTCTCGTTGGCACCGAGTTTCAGAAACGAGTCTGGAAGTCGCTCACAAAGATTCCTTATGGGAAAACCATCACCTACGGCGACCTGGCCCGAGAGTTGGGTGTTCCCACGGCCACACGTGCCGTGGCCAAAGCCTGTAGCGAAAACATACTCTCGCTATTTCTCCCATGCCACCGCGTGGTGGGAAAAAACGGACAACTACAAGGCTACAGCGGGGGACTCGACGTAAAACGATTCCTCCTCGACCTCGAGGACAACACGCTCTTCATGCCCGAGTTTACCCCACAAGAGAAGGAAAACGAGAGCTAAACTTTACCCTTAAAGAGAAACTTTTCGTTGTTGGACGAAAAAAAACACGGAAATACTTGCAGAGTATTCAAAAATGATGTACCTTTGCACCGCATTTGGGACGAAACCCTGTCGCAAGCGACATCAAGCGCGATGTAGAAAGGAAGTTTGGGTGAGTGGCTGAAACCACCAGTTTGCTAAACTGACGTGCGGGTTACCGTACCGGGGGTTCGAATCCCCCAGCTTCCGCCAGGGAATCTCGGATGCAACTATGGCGCTTTCGTCTAGCGGCTAGGACACATGCCTCTCACGCATGGAACACGGGTTCGATTCCCGTAGGCGCTACAAAGAACGGATGGGCAACCCTTCAAAAAGGTTGCCCATTCTTCGTTTAATCAGGGACAGACACCCTGCACTCCCCTTCCCCATAATGACATACATGGGAGAATGGCAGAGGCATGAGAGACGAAAGGAACCGGATTACGTATGAAAGATTTTGCAGCAATTGACTTCGAGACGGCGAACAACGAACGATCCTCCGTCTGCTCCGTGGGCATCGTCATTGTAAGGAACGGCGAGATGGTGGATTCATTCTATTCACTCATTCAGCCCGAGCCAAACTACTATAATTATTGGTGCAGTCAGGTACACGGGTTATGTCGTGAGGACACAGACGACGCACCCGTCTTCCCGGAAGTATGGAAAAAGATAGCACCCATGATCGAAGGACTTCCATTGGTGGCTCACAACAAGCCCTTTGACGAAAGTTGCCTGAAGGCTGTATTCCGCGTCTATCAGATGGACTATCCCGACTATGAGTTTTATGATACCCTGTGCGTCTCTCGTCGGAGGTTACCTTGGTTGGCTAACCATCAGCTTCACACCGTAGCTGCAGCCTGCGGCTACCAGCTGGAGAACCATCACCATGCACTCGCCGATGCCGAAGCCTGCGCATGGATTGCAAGGGAAATACTATAGCAGCATTGAGCAGTTATGGATTTTAGTTTCGGATGTATATAGTGCCGGAACTCCTATCAGATTACTTTTCGTTCTATTCCTTGCTTTTGCACTCAAATAATCGCATCTCTTTATCTGATTTTTAGCGACATCGTATATGCCGCAAGAAAAGATTTCGACTTCAGACGGCCCGGGCCGTCCGGTTAGACGCCTCGGGCCGTCCGAATAGACGCCCCGGGCCGTCCAACCGTCCGCCCCGAGGCATTTTCCTTATCCAGCCGACTCCATCTCCCTCCTGAGTCGGTTACACATCCCTTTTCACCCTGCTCCGCGTCCCCATCCTCCCAGTTCCGTCCATCATAGATAAACACGTGCTTTGTCACAGACTAATAATTCTGTCACAAAACATAGGCAAAGCAGAATGGGTATCGACAGAAATCAGCAGAGGCGGGCATTATTGCCCGCCTCTGCTGATTCTTGCCTTGGAAACTGTGTTTATATTTACCCAGTACCTTGGCTGTGCCGAGATGATTTACGTTCGGCAAGAGGTCAAGAACTCTCATTGAAGTTCTTGACCTCTTAGCTTTTACTTAACCATCACCTTCTTTCCATTCATGATGTAGATACCCTTCTGGGCCTTCTCTACACGCACACCGTCGAGACGGAAGATTCCGAAGGGTGCATCAGCATCCTGAGATACGCCTTCGATACCACTCGGGTTGATAATATTCTTCCACAGAGCGGATACTTCAGCCTGCGTGAGAGGCTTGTCATAGGCACGTGCGATACCCAGATCGCCCTTCCATGCCTGGCCGCCGCCATTGGGATCAGCATCGCCACCCAGGCAGAACCAGTTGCAGCCAGTCTGTGCAAAGCGGAAGTCACCAGGAGCATCCTCCATCTTGCAGAGCTCGCCGTTGACATAAATGTATGCCTTGGCCTCTTCCTTGTTCCAGACACCCACTACGTGGTAGAAGGTCTTAGCCTCAGGAACCACGCCGCTGTTCGTCCAGCGCCATGTGCTGTTGCCGTTTTCTGTGACATTTGGCAGGAAGGTGAATTCGTTCTGACGACCAGCAGTATTTGTCTTGCAGATCAGGAAGCCTGTGCCGCCACCCTGCATTGCGCTGAAGGGCTTGGCCTCGACGTTCTCGATTGCGCCCTCATAGTCGGCCATCACAAGCATCTCAAGGCTGTGACCATCGGCGATTGCCGAGCGGATAGCCTCATTGCTCTCATAGTCCACCTTGTAGTAGCCCGTACAGGTCTTGCTCCAAGGATTGTCGAAGCGAGCCACATAGCGCTTGTAGGTTTCATTGAAATAGGTGGAAGTAGTAGTACCACAGAGCTCTACCGTGTTATGCATAGGCGATACATCCTCGGCCGTGCCGTCCTCATGGAATACTACGTCAAGGAGGTCAGCCTCGGGAGCCGGCACTTCGACAGGAGTATTTGTATTGGAGTACGTACCGTTGTCGAGCTTGTAAACCACCTTGTGCGTATTGTCCAACACGGGATTGGCATCCTCGCCCAACGTCTGGAACCATGTAGGCTCGGAGGTGTTGCCATCGTTCAGGAGGAAGCAGATCTCGCCGTTCTCTACCTGGCTGGGCTCAACCACAGTGATGACATCTGTCAGGAACTCGCCCCACCAGAGAGGAGTACCGCTGACGAGAGCTTCCTGTCCATATACCTCGCTCTGCTGGTCCTTGCAGCCACGCTTGAGCAGATACAGGTGGTCGGCGGTCACATAGCAGCCTGCAGAGCCTGCTGTGCCCACAGTTCCGTCGCACTTCACGCGGAAATAGTAAGCCAGCTGAGCACCTTCTACTTCACCGATGCACAGACAGTGGCTGGCAGTCATAGTGTTCGTAGCAGACCAACCCACAAAACCGCCGGCGCCGCTGCTGTCAGAGATATTCATATCCACAGCAGACTTGCCAGAGAAGAGACAATTGCGGAACGACTGAGGACCACTCGACGCATTGCCGATGAAGCCACCCACATTATTGAAGCCCAGCACGCTCAGGTTACTCTCGACATTCGAGAAGACAGTCTTGCCAAGGCTGCGGCCTACCAGACCGACGTTCATTTTACCCTCGATGTTACCCGTAGCCTTCAGGTTACAGATGGTGGCAGCTCCGGCAGCGGAGAAGATACCGACGGCATCCGTCTCAGGCAGGCTGAAGTCGGCAGTAATCGTATGACCCTTACCGTTGAAGGTACCTGCATAGGGAAGGTCGGTAGTACCGATCATCACGAAGCCCTGACCGACACTCACATCCGCGGTGAGTTCGGCATTCAGCTTGGTATTACCGCCATTCACCATAGCAGCAAAGATGTTCAGCTGAGCGCCAGTGGAGATCTGCATGGTTCCCTCTTCGTTGAAGGAAGGATACATGGCAGAAGAAGCCAGGTCGCCTCCGCGAGCTGCCTCCTCACTGGTGTAAAGACCGTCTCTGTAGCCATTCGTGGTGTTCTCGATAGCCTTATAAGCCTCTTTTGCTTCATCCTCAGAGATCTCGCCAGAGGTGGTCATGGACTCCAGGGCGGCCATAAAGGCGTCGGCCATCACCAGCATCTTGCCGTAGTTGGCCTTGCAGGTGACAATCTGCTCGAACAGGTCGCCAATCTCCTGGATGAGGGTGTACTTGCCTTCAGCCTCCGTCGTAGTGGCAATGGCATCCACCTTCTCCTGCAGCGCGGCGCGCATCTTAGCGTCGAAGTTGGGATAGAACTTCACGAAGTCGGCGCTCTCGTTCTCGGGATCCTGTGCCAGCATGTACTCGGCACGGGCTTTCATGTTCGCGAGCGTGGCATCCAGTGCATCGCCGGCCTGGGCCAGTTCGCCCAGATAGGTGAGCTTCAGGTTACCCAGGGCAACCCACTCCTTGCCAGAGGTCAGCAAATGACCGTTGGTGAAACCGATGGTCAGCGTGTTGTCCGTCACATTGGCCAGGATGCGCACGGGGTAGCGACCCGTGAAGAAGGCGCAGGCGGCACCCTGCTGTCCATGCACGGTGTAACCGATGGTCTCCTCCATGTCGTTCTTGATGGCATAGTCGGCCGTGCCGGTCAGCCAGCAGTTCACTCCATCCTGCGCATCAGCAGAGGGAAGCATGTCTTCATAGACTGCCGGAAGATAGTTTTTGTTACCGTTCAGATAAACCATTGCAGAATGCTGGTGTGTGTTGGCCTGCTCGGCAATACGATAGGCTCCATTGAAGGTGAGTTCATAAACTCCGTTCTCGGGCAGCGTGATGGTCTGGTGCATGTCGAAGGCATTGTCCGACCAGCTCTCAGCCACGAAGCGTCCTTCGTAGCTCTCGCTCTTGGCAGCGGTGGTCATGAGAGTGCCTTCCCAGGACGTGAAGTTGTTCGAGAAGTCGGCGTTGGCGATGAATGATGTGGCATCGGCACCAGGGTTGAGGCCCTCGTTCAAGGCGTCGTTCATCATCTGGTCGATGAATGCAATCTCAGTCTTCAGACCCTCAGCATCCAGGAGCAGGTTCTCGGGATCAATGATGAAGCCGAACGAGCCATTCGGGAACTCGTCCTCAGAGGGATCGGTCAGTTCGTCGCTCAGATAAGCCTCCAGTTTCTGGAAGGCAGGTCCGCCCATGAAGTCGCCGGCATTTTCCTCGATGTACTGGCGTGTCTGCTCCACCTTCTGGATATATTCAGCATATGCCTTTTGGCTGGCAGCCACAATCTGATAGTGATTCTCGATAGCGGGATAGTATGCGCTGACAAGTTGCTCAAACGAGTTGCAATCCGAGAGCGTGGCCATAGCTTCCAGGTATGCCTCCACCAATGTCTTCTGTGCAGGATGCTCTTCCACATTGGCAAACTCCTCAGCCATCGCCTGCAGGTCGCTGGCAATCTGGCTGTATGCATCCTTGGTGTTGGACGCATATCCATCGGCTGACTTATACACGACACCCTTGGTAGCGTCAAGCGAAGGTACTTCGTCCCGGTCAATATCCTGATACCATACGGGATTCTGGAAGCTGTTTCCATTGGCCGCATAGCAAAGCTGGCCGTCCGAGGCATTGTCACATACTATTGGGGTGGCATTCATCTCGCCTGTGTGACCATTCACATACATAATGCCTGGTGCAGGGATGTAGGCGCAATCCTTGACATTGAACGTACAGCCGTTGTTGGCACGAATAAACTGAGCCGTCTTCTCTGCCTTGATGCTCAGGTCAATGTCACCAATCATGATACAGTTCTGCATGTTAAACTTTGCACCAGATCCGCACCATCCCAAGAAACCGCCCATGCCGTTCTTGTTCTCGGGGCCTACGTAGGCAATCTTACCTGCGAACATACAATTACGCATAGTCAGGGTCTTGTCGGTCAGTCCACTGCCATTGCCTACCAAGCCAGCCACGTTGAGCGAGCCCTCGATATCCATCTTGACAATGATGTTCTCCAGCAATGCGTCCTTGCTGTCCACATTACCTACGAAGCCAGCCTGACCGGCATTACGCAGGGTACCTTCGGCAACGACATTACGGATGGTAGCACCCTTGATGTTACTGAATATACCGCCGGTCTCGCCACCTGCGTCGATCGTAGCATAAATGGTATGTCCCTGACCATCAAAGACTCCCTCATACATAATCGGAGAGCCCACCATGGGACAGTCG
>Ga0310695_10012182_pt1 | contig 12104 bp, 7 predicted proteins | sample RumenRJG_04DNA_FD_203882 | JGI IMG/M metagenome (GOLD analysis project Ga0310695, IMG submission 203882) | Bovine rumen microbial communities from Lethbridge, Alberta, Canada - RJG_04 (v2) (version 2) | ecosystem: Host-associated > Mammals > Digestive system > Stomach > Rumen | place: Canada... | reverse complement strand
TCTGGATGTCTTCCTCGATTGGCTGGACGTGTGCTGAAGGCACTGTGTGCAGGGAGTGGCCGGGCGCTGTAAGGGCCGTGGTCTGTGGCGAGGCGGGGCTGAGGGAGTGGGGGTGTGGCGTACCCTCGTGTGTGCTTTCGGCATGTACCAAGGCCGTGAGCTCGCTCATCTCCTTGCGCAGCTCCATCACCGCGCTGGCCAGCCATTTTATCTTGTTCTCATAGTCGCGGTGTTCTGTGCCGAAGTTCTTTGCCTTGAGGGGAGCGATGCCTGTCTCGTCGGAGTTGGGCACGATGCCATACTTGGCCAGCAACTCGGGTGTGATACTGCGTTCCTGGGAGAGAATGTTGAGCTGCTCGGTGATGTTCAGCAACTGGCGGATGTTTCCGGGCCACTTGTAGTTGTTCACCACCGTCTCGGCCTCGGGCGTGAGGCGTATGGGTTCGGGGATATTGTACTTGGCTGCCGTGTCCATGGCGAACTTCTTGAACAGCAGCACCGCATCGCCATGTCGCTGACGCAGGGGAGGCATCTGGATGTTGATGGTGCAAAGGCGGTAGTAGAGGTCTTCGCGGAAGCGTCCCTCACGAATGGCGTTGGGGATGTCCACATTGGTGGCAGCCACGATGCGGGCATTGGTGTGGCGTGGTTCGTTGCTTCCCACGCGGATATATTCGCCTGTCTCCAACACTCGCAGTAGGCGGGCCTGAGTGCTCATGGGCAGTTCGCCCACCTCGTCCAGGAAGAGTGTGCCGCCGTCGGCTGCACCGAAGTATCCCTCGTGCTCGCCGATGGCACTGGTGAAGGCTCCCTTCTCGTGTCCGAAGAGTTCGCTGTCGATGGTTCCTTCAGGAATACTTCCGCAGTTGATGGCGATGTATCGCTTGTTCTTGCGCAGGCTGAAGTCGTGGATGATACGCGGAATGACTTCCTTTCCCACGCCGCTCTCGCCCTGGATGAGCACAGAGAGGTCGGTGCGAGCCACCTGCACGGCGGTGTGCAGCGCCTCGTCCAACGCTTCGTCCCGGCCCACTATCCCGTAGCGCACCTTTAACTGCTTTAAGTCAATCTCATTCTTCATGCTGATAGTGCAACAAGCAATTCAGTCTGCAAAGTTACAGAATTTTCCCGACATACGTCTGTCGTCGTCGACTTTATTTCTCTTCCTCCGTCTTATTCAGTGCCTCGGCATGCGTATTGCGGCGATTGTCCTCACGCTTGTCGTGGAATAGTTTTGGGAGCGGATTCTGGTGGGCTTCGTCGTAATGCTTTCTGTTTCGAAGTACGTCGGTCACCGTATAGATGGCGTTGCAGAAGGCGGTGATATCTGCTTCGCCCTTGCCGGCGATGGCCAGCTGAGCATCCTCGAGCGGAGCTGCAGTCAGCGTCTCGCTCTCTTCTGCGGAGTGCAGTACGATGGCATATTCGTTCGTGAGCACCTGGAAGGGGATGTAGCCCTGGTCGTGGTACATGGCCAGGATGCCGTCGTAGTGCAGATAGGCTTGCGAGCCGAAGAATGTGTCGGCAGCAAAGGGTCCCATGGCGAATATGTGTTTGTCGCCAGCCTGTTCGATGGCAGGCTTGATGATGTTCTCTTCTTCCTCGCCTGGTTCGGGATTCAGGGCAAGCACGGCAATGCGGGGCCCTGAGATGGCGAAGTCGCGTTTGAGGCAGCGATCGAGGTCGGCAATCTTACGGCTCACCTCCTCGGATGTGATGTGCTTGCTCACGTCGCTGAACGAGATGTTGTCGGTGAGCAGTGCTACGCGCGTGCGTTCATTTATTAATATGGTGGTACCATTGGCGGTGCTTATCTTGTCGCCCGGTGCCATCACTTGTGCGTCGAAGTGCTTGGCGGCCAGTCCTCGTTTGGCGGCATCGATGCTGATTGTCGTGGCGCGGTCGGCCTCCTCGGTCTTCTGTCCCAGGTCCACCTTGACTTCTTCCTGGATACACTCCACGATGTTCAGCCGGTTCTCCAGTGCCTCCTCGGCGTGCTGGATGGTGGTGAAGTTGGTGTTTAGGCCCAATGCCTTTCGATGGTAGGAGGCCACCTTGGGGCTGCCATAAACGATGGGGGTACACAGTTCGAGCAGAGTGGGCTCCTCGAATGCCTTCAGTATCACTTCATAGCCCACGCCGTTCGTGTAGCCGTGTGTGATTCCTATCTTAATTCTCTCCATGATAATGTGATGTTGTGCTACGGCGGTCTGCCTTCCCTTGTCGGGAGCTTCTTGCTGTCGCGGTTCGTGATATGTTTTCTTGTTTCTATGGCTTTCTCTTGCCGGAATGTGGTTCGCGGCAGCGGTTATTTATCTTCTTTCTGTGACGATGGCGTGGCCGGCTCTTCGTCGATGTCTGTGCTGATTTCCATTGAATATTGTTCGGCCGGGAGCTGCAGTGTGTAGAGCGAGCCTTCGAGCCGGCGCATGAGTCCGCGCTTCATCTTCTCCGGTGCATAGACAAAGCCCTCGACCACAATGACACGCCCCGTCTCCATGTCCACGCGGCTATGGCTCACGAAGGGGCCTCCCATTGCATCATTGCGCATGATCCACAGGCCACGGGCCTCCATGGCGTATCCGTTGTGTACGACGATGGGCTTCACTGTGGTGTAGAGCGTGTCGGTCTGCATGTACATGCCGGGCTTCTCGCCGGGGAGGTTCTCCTTCATCACCGAGTCGCGCTTCTGCAGGATGTACTCCTTGTTGAACGTCTCCGGGCCTTCGTAGGGATAGCTGTACATGCAGATGTTTTCCATTCCGGTGGCGGTGTTGTTGCTGGTCCAGAAGAAATTGTCGCCCTGCTTGTAGCTCTTCAGTTCGTCGGGCGCATACATCTTGCAGGCAAACTTCTGCCATGCCAGGTCGTAGGTCACCTTCGAGTATCGCTTTTCGAGCTGCTTGATGAGACGGTTCATCTCTGTTTTGGTGAGGAAGTCCACCACCTCCTGCCGATGGGCGACGCAGAACTCGCGGAACGATTCCTCGGAGGGCGAGTTGATGTTGAGCACAATCTGGTCCATGGCATATTTGTCTCGCGTGAACTTCATGCGGGTCTGTGTGAACTGCATCGGGTCGATGTTCACCATGATGAGGTTGCGGAAGATGCGCAGTGCCTGGTCCAGGTGTTGGGGTTCGGCTTGTGAGATGCGGAACGAACGTTCGGATTGGGGCAAGCCCGGCACGTCGGTGTCCAGGATGTCGAAGAGGGCACGTCCGGCGGGTGCCTCCCACAGTTCGGTGTCGATGATGACGAGCACCTCATAGGGCCGTCCGCTGGCCATGGGGAAGATGAGCCCCTTCTCGCAGCTGCCGGTCAGGAGGAGCAATACCAGAATCATGAGCCCGGCTCCGCAGCTGCGGAGGAGGCGACGGTGGGGGATATTGTGTCGTTTCATTGTGTGTTACGGTTTATGTTCCTATATGTCCTTGATGTGTGTGTCGCTACTGCAACGGATATTCTCCGTTGGCCACGGCTGTGTTCAGCAGTCCGCAGGCTGCCATGATGTCTTCGCCCCGGCTGGCTCGGATGGTGGTGGTCACTCCGTGGCGTGTCAGGTAGTCGCGCAGCCAGATCATCCTCTCCTCCGAGGCTCCGCGGAACGGCGTGTCTGGAATCGTATGGAAGCGGATGAGGTTCACGCGGCAGTGTAGCTGGCTCAGCTCTCTCACGAGTTCCCGTGCGTGGCGCTGGCTGTCGTTCAGCCCGGCAAAGACGATGTACTCGAAGCTGAGCCGGCGCTGGTGGCTCCAGTCCTGGGTGTGCAGGAGAGCCAGACACTCGTCGATGGAGAAGGCATTCTCGGCCGGCATGATCTCGCGCCGTTCCTCGGCGAAGGGGTTGTGCAGGCTGATGGCCAGGTGGCACTCGCTCTCTTGGAGAAAACGTGCGAGGCCTTTGCGCACTCCCACGCTGGAGACTGTGATGCGGCGGGGACTCCAGGCGAAGCCGTAGTCGGCCGTCAGGATGTCGGTAGCCTTCAGCACGGCGTCCACATTGTCCATCGGCTCGCCCTGCCCCATGAAGACCACGTTCGTGAGTCGCTCGCGCTCGGGCAGCATGAATATCTGGTTCAGGATGTCCTTTGCCGTAAGGTTGCCCTGGAACCCCTGTCGTCCTGTCATGCAGAAGCGGCATCCCATGCGGCATCCCACCTGGGTGCTCACGCAGAGCGTGGCGCGTTCGCCCTCGGGGATGAAGACCGACTCCACGCAGTGGCCGCTCTCCGTGGGGAAGAGGTATTTTACCGTGCCGTCCACGCTCTGCTGGTTCCCGACGGGGGCCATTCCGCCCACTTCGTAGGATTCCTGCAGTGCCAGGCGGTGTTTCTGGGACAGATTGCTCATCGCTCCGATGTCGTTCACCCGCGACACATAGAGCCATCGTGCCATCTGTTTCGCGGTGAACGCTGGCATTTCCATCTGCTCGGCCACCTGCCGCAGTTCCTCGAGTGTCATGCCCAGCAGGGCTGTCTTTGTCTTCTCCTTTTTCATCTTTTCCATGCAAAAATACTGCTTTATTACATAACTTCCCCCTCTCAGGGGCAAAAGATAATGTCTTTTTAAGCTTTATTCACACTCTGACTGTGCTCCATCTCATTCAAAAGTCCTAACTTTACCACGCAAAAGAACGTTTAACACCAAATTATTCGGTTTTATGAAGCTAAAAACAACATTGATGAATTTTGCTGGCGGCTCGCTGCTGTGTCGAGTACGGGCAGCGTTGATGACGGCTATGTTGTGTGCGTCGGCCACAGTGCTGGCCCAGAGTCAGAGTCCCAGCACCAAGTGGCATTGGGACGGCGGTACGATTGTCGTGGACACTCCGGCACGCCCGGCGGGGCAGCAGCATGTGGTGGGCCTCACCGCGCCGCGGCTTGCCACCGTGCGAGTCGGTTTTGTAGGACTGGGCATGCGCGGTCCGGGTGCCGTGAGCCGCTTCACGCACATTCCCGGTGTGCAGATTGTGGCGCTCTGTGATTATGAGGAGGGCCGTGCCGAGAGGTGCCAGAAGTATCTTCGCGATGCAGGGCTGCCTCCTGCCGAGATATACAGCGGCGCCACCGGATACGAGGCGCTGTGTCAGCGGGCGGATATCGACCTGGTTTATGTTGCCACCGATTGGGACCATCATTTCCCCGTGGCCAAGTGTGCGCTGGAGAACGGCAAGCATGTGGCTGTTGAGGTGCCCAGCGCCATGAACCTGGAGCAGTGCTGGGAACTGATAAACCTCTCGGAGCGCACCCGCAAGCACTGCATGCTGCTGGAGAACTGCTGCTACGACTGGTATGAGATGACGGCGCTGAACATGGCTCAGCAGGGCGTCTTCGGCGAGGTGATTCGTGCCGAGGGAGCCTACATGCACAACCTTTCGCCCTTCTGGGATGCCTATTGGAAGAACCCCGACGGCTCCGACCCCGACAGCCTCGGATGGCGCCTGAAGTATAATATGGAGAATCGCGGCGACGTCTATGCCACCCACGGACTGGGCCCTGTGGCTCAGGCCATGAACATTCATCGCGGCGACCGCTTTGTGACGCTCATTGCCATGGACACCAAGAGTGCCGTGGGACGCCAGCTCGTAGAGAAACGCACCGGACGCGAGTGCAAGGAGTTCCGCAACGGAGATCATACCACCACCCTCATGCGCACGGCTCAGGGCCGGGTGGTGGAGATTCAGCACGACGTGATGACCTACATGCCCTATAATCGTCTCTACAAGCTGATAGGCACCAAGGGCTATGCCACCAAGTACCCCGAGCCGAAGTATGCCCTCGAGGGCTCGGCTATGAAGGAGACGGGAGTGCCGCAGATTGACAAGCTGGACACCCACGACTTTATGTCCGAGGAGCAGCAGAAGGCTCTCGAGGAGAAGTACGAGCACCCCATCCTGAAGCGATTTGGCGAAAAGGCCAAGCAGGTGGGAGGCCACGGAGGCATGGACTTCCTGATGGACATGCGCCTGGTCTATTGTCTGCAGAACGGCCTGCCTCTGGATATCGACGTCTATGACCTGGCCGAGTGGTGCTGCCTGGCCGAGCTGGGCACCCTGAGCATGGACAATAACAATGCGGCGGTGGCCTTCCCCGACTTCACCCGTGGCTACTGGGACATCCAGAAGCAGTTCGCCCATGCCTATGCCTCGGCCGAGGATGAGGCTGCTGCCGAGCAGGCTGCCCAGGCCAGCACCGAGGCTCAGAAGGCACTGACGGTGAAGAAGAAGCTCTGGGAAAAGTATGACAAGGCTAAGGCTAAAGCCGAGGCCAAGGCCGCAAAGGCCGCTGCCAAGGCCAAGAAATAATCCCGATTCGGGATGATGGCAAGGAGGAAGCCCCCCCTTGCTGCCAGTCCTGACCTGACAGAGAGCGGGGCGTACAATAGGACGAAGAGTGGAGAGGCTGATTGCGTGCCTCTCCACTCTTCGCTTTATTTACCCCTCCCTCAGAGTATCTCCTGAATCTCTGCCAGTCGGGTTACGGTGTAGTCGGATGCTCCCTCGGGTGGGGTGAAGTCGTCCGGAAAGCGGTTGAAGAAGATGGTCCTCATTCCTGCATCCCGTGCTCCGCGTATGTCGGTGTCCAGGTTGTCTCCGATCATCAGCGTCGTCTCGGGCTGCGCTCCGGTTTTCTGGAATGCATAGCGGAAGAAGTCGGGGTGCGGCTTGTTCACCCCTACATCTTCGGAGAGGATGATGCTGTCGAAATATTCGTAGAGGCGCGAGGCCTTCAGTTTCTTGTACTGCACCTCGTGGAAGCCGTTGCTGCACATGTGCAGGCGGTAGCCCTTGCGCCGCAGGTAGTCCATCAGATCGTGGGCTCCGTCCACCACGCCGCTCTTCTCGGCACAGAGCGCCAGAAAGCGGTCGCTCACCGTGAGGCAGTAGGCAGGCGAGGGCTCGCCTCCCGTGCCGCAGGCGAGCGGACGCCGGAAGCGCTCGATGATCAGATAGTCGCGGTCTATCTGCCCCTGGGCATACTGTCCCCAGAGCTCAATGTTTGCCTGCCAGTAGGGCACGGTGAAGGCTTCCAGCGAGGGAAAGTATCGGTCCAGGTGGAACTCCTCAAAGAGTTCCTGCAATGCCACCTCGGCATTGCCATGTGTGTCATACAGCGTATCGTCGAAGTCGATGAACAGGTCGGTGAGCATGGGAGGGAGTTGGGGGGGTAAAGGTTCAAAGTTCAAGGTTCAAAGTTCAAGGAAGAAGGTTCAAAGTTCAAGGAAGAAGGTTCAAAGTTCAAGGAAGAAGGTTCAAAGTTCAAGGTACAGCGTTCAAGGTTCAAGGTATAAAGTTCAAGTTACAGAGCGCAAGGGCGTAGCCACTTTGAACTTTGAACCTTGAACTTTGAACTTTGCTCCCTTTATTTCTTCCACACCTTCTTTCCCTTTCGGACGATGATGCCGCGCATGGCGGGCGTGACGGGGCGTCCCTGGAGGTCGTAGGCTTTCTCCCCTCTCCTCGGAGAGGGGTCGGGGGTGAGGCTCCCGACTCCCGTGCGTTCTTCGAGCGCGTCAATGGCGGACTGCAGGGCACGGAGCACGGCGGTGTAGTGTCCCTGCTGGGCGTCGTCAGCCTGCTGTGCCTCGCTGCGCGCGGTGATGAAGTTGGCAAGGAGCAGAGCGTCATAGCCCCCGCCCTCGTATCGGCGCAGGGGGTGGGAGTCAAGCAGCGTGTCGAGTTGGCAGAGGGTGTCGTTCAGCACGTAGGGATTCTCCTCGGCCGGCAGGGTGGGAGTCAGGCACCACTCGTAGAGCCCGCCCTCCTGCCAAGGCGCGCCCTTGATACGGAAGTTAGCCCCCGTCGTGGTGTAGCTGGCTTTGCTGTAGGTGGCGGGATAGAAGGTCCTTTCGTCCGTGGCTCCAGCGTAGTGCATGGTCACGGTGCCTTGTCCCGTATGCTCGATACAGATGGGTGCCTTGTTCCGCTCCTCCACCATGGGCACCTGTCCCGATTTCCACTTTCCGGCATACTTGTTCATCGAGGGGCTGTAGATGGTGTAGCTGTGGGCTTCGTCGTCGTTGTAGGTGACCTGGAAGATGCAGATGGCCTTCCCGCCCTGACTCTCGATGCGCCCCTTGATGAGGTCGGCCACGTTGATGTAGTTCGTGGCGGCGTGGAAGCCTTTGGTGGTGAAGTCGTCCCACGTGGCGGCGCTCGTGATGTAGTAGTAGCCGTCGGTCAGCGGGATGTACCCCTTTGCCTCCACGTCCTCGATGGCCTGGCGCAGCCGTTGCATGGCCTCGTCCAGGGCGGGGTCGAAGATGTCGGTGGCGGCATCGCAGGCTTCCCGGGCAGCGTCGTAGGCCTGTAGGTATGCCTCGGCGTAGGCCGGCCTGTAGCTCCCGAAGGTGCCTCCGGCGGGGTAGCTGTCGCGTGTGTAGAGCGAGAGCATTGCCTGGAGCTGGTTGTGGTAGCTGACGGCGGAGGCGTCGGCGAGGCGCCATGTGGAGAGGTCCAGGTTGTCGTCGAGCCACGCGGTGACGCCGTCGGGCGCGGGGGCTGTGCCCGCCTTGTCGGTGTTGTGTCCGTTCGCGTGGAAGGGCTGGCATGCCTTGGCGTGGGCGGTGCACGTGCCGCCGTGGTGGATGAGCAGGGCTCCGTTCGTGCCCATCTCGATGTGGAGCGGTGCGGGCGTGTCGCTCATCTGGACGGTGGAGCCGCATCCGTCGCCGTTCAGCGCGGGCTGGGCGAGGGGTCCGATGTAGCGTCGGCTGGCCGTGTTCTGTATGCTGTACGTGCCGTCGGCGTTCGGGACGACGTGCCAGATGAAGCGCTGGTCCGCGCTTTCCTCGGCATTCCAGTCGAGCCTCCCAGAGGGCGTGTCCAGCAGAGCCATGGCCTTCCGCGTCTGCCATGCGTTATATGCATTCTCGATGTAGAAGTACCCCTGGAAGGGACGCGAGAGCAGTCGGGAGCCCTTGTAGCGGTAGTTGAATCGTCCGTTGGGCGCAGCCTCTCCCTTTGCCACGAAGTCCAGGACGTCCGTGGTGGACTTCAGGATGTTGTCAATCCACTTGAAGTCGAAGTCGGCATCCTCCTCCATCCCCGTCTGTTCCCGGTTGAGGGCGACCATCATCTCCTTTCCCTCCATGCGCCAGCGTACGTCGCTGACGGCCTGCCATGCTCCGTCCGTGTATCGGAAGAGTTTCAGCTGGCGGTTCTCGTCGGACACCATGTAGTCATATCCGTACCATCCGTTGGCGTAGTCAAGGTCGGCATTGATGAGGAGCGTCATCCATCGCACCTTCTCGCTGGAGCCGGTGAGGGCGCGTATGTTGTAGTGTGTGGCTACGTAGAAGTAGAGGCTGTCCCGGTCCTTGGTCACCTTGGCGCTGACGATGTCGTTCGAGGCGCGCAGGCGCTCGGTGCTGGTCTGGGCGGTGGTGGAGGTGTAATAGACGTCGCCGGGCTCGTCGCGGAAGTCGGGGGTGATGTCCTCCCACTGCGCGAAGCTGCCGTCAATCGCGATGCTGCGGGCCACGGTGGGGACGGGTATCTGGTGGACCCCTCGGTACTGCCGTATGTTGGAAACCATCTGTAGGTAGTAGTTGTCGCGGATGAGCGGCTCGCTGCTGGGCTCAATGTCGCGGCTGAACTCCTGGTTATAGACATCGACAAAGTAGCTCTCGCCGATGCGCGGAGTGGCGCCGGGGCGCACCTGGCTGAACTGACTCTCGTCCGTAATCTGGAACCGCTGGGCAATCCACTCGTTCCACTGGGTAATCATCAGCACGGGCGGGTGCACCCTGTGGGCCTGGGTCCACTGCTCTTGGAAATAGAGCCCCTGCGGTGTCTCCTTGCAGAGTCCGTACTTATCGACCTGCGGCTGCTTGCCGTTGTGGTAGCTCTTGCCAATCTTGGAGGTGGCGTGCTGGGCCGCACTCACGGACATCTGTTCCAGGCGCCCGCCCGACGTGCCGCTGCCCTGGGGATAGTTGGCCAGCCATGCCCACTTCTTGTTCCCCGTCTCCCATGCCCAGCAGTAACGGAACGTGAAGTGGTTCCTGACTTTCTCGCTCAGGCTGTTTTCCGTGCCGCTCTCGACAAGGATGAGGGGCTTGCCTTCCCACATGAACCAGTATTTGTCGTTCGCCGTATTGGCGTAGTAGTTGTTGTACAGGTGGGTGACCACATTGGCGGAGCCGGCGTGTGTGGTGAAGACCAGCTTCGGGGAGCGCAGGCCGAGCTGGGTGCGGCGGTCAATCTCCTTCATCACCACCTTGAACTGGTCATCGTATGTATAGGCGTTGGTGACATCGAAGAAGTAGAAGTCGATGCCCGCATCGACGAGCATCTGCATGTGGCGTGCCACGATGTAGGGCGTGCCCGATGTGTAGTAGCCCAGTGCGGGCTTGCCGCCCCAGTGAGGCGCGTTCCACGGTCCGAAGGCGGGAGTCTCGGGGTTGGCGGCTACGATGCGTGTGATGTCCTTCGTCTCGGCGCCGTGCTGGCCTTGTGACAGAAAATAGAACATGCCGATGACGGCTTCCTCGTCCATGTCCGTGCGGCTGACGCCCTCGTCGCTGGAAGCCACGACGCGCCCCAGGTCGTCGGTACACACCCATGTGTCGCTCTGCGGGGCGTTCGTCTGTGCCGCTGAGCGAAGTGTGCCTGCGAGGAACACTGCCAGTATGAGAAGTCTGTGTGTCATAATCCTTTTTTTATGGATGTCTGTGTGTCACGTCAAATTTTTCCCAGGATGCGGTCCATCACCCAGTTCACGCTCGTGGAGCTGATGCTGTCTGCCGTGCAGTTGCCGATGCCCTGCAGGTGTTGCACCACGCTCTCGATGAGCGGCATCTGCACGTAGGGAGGATTCTCCACGGCAATCTCTTCCCGGCCGGCACTGGTGTGCAGGGTGATGGGCTCGTAGGTGTATACCGAGAAGCTCAGCTGTCCCTGCTCTCCCATGACCAGGATGCGGTCTGTGCGTGCACTCTCGTGGCTCACGAAACACCAGGAGCCGCTGCCCGGCAATCCGCTTGCAAACTGGAAGCAGGCACTCACGCTGTCCTCCGTCTCGTAGAGCCCTCCCAGGTTGGCACTGAATCCCTTGGCGCGCACGATGGGGCCGAAGATTTCCTGCAGGAGGTCTATCTGGTGGGGTGCCAGGTCGTAGAAGTAGCCGCCTCCTGCAATATCGCGCTGTACGCGCCACGGCAGGTTGGTGCTGTTATAGTCCAGGTCGCGCGGCGGAGCCGAGAAGCGCAGCTGCACGCTGATCACCTTTCCGATGGCCCCCTGCTGTATCAGGTCGCGGACGCGGTGGAAGTAGGGTAGATACCTCCTGTAGTATGCCACGAAGCAGGGCACCCGTGTCTGCTCGCTCACACGGTTGATGCGCTGGCAGTCCAGGTAGCTGCTGGCCAGCGGTTTCTCCACATAGACCGGCTTTCCCGCCTTCATGGCCATGATGGCGTATGTGGCGTGCGACGATGGCGGAGTGGCGATATACACGGCGTTCACCTCCGTGTCGTCGATGAGCTGCTGTGCGTCGGTGTACCATCGCGAGATGCCGTGCCTGCGTGCATAGGATTCGGCCTTCTCCCGGCTGCGGCTCATCACGGCGGCCACGCTCGAGCCCGGTATCTGTGCAAAGGCCGGTCCGCTCTTCTTCTCCGTGGCCTCGCCACACCCGATGAACCCCCATCGCAGGGTCTTCTTCACTTCATATTTCATAGCCCTTTCATCTTTCCTGCGTGCAAAGGTACGGATAAGCGAGCACAGAAACAAGGAAAAGGAAGAACTTTTTTATTGTTCCTGCCGAGCGGGAGTATCGTCAATCGTCTGTGGATATGACGAACTTCCCAATGCCTGCATGGCGCAGCTGCTTCGAGAGTTCCCGCTTCTCGGCTTTCGTCATCTTGCCTTTGATGGTAAGATTGTCCGTGCTGAACCGTGAAAACCAGTCGGGCAGCACGCCCTTATTCATGTTCTTAATGTACAAGTCCTTGACTTTGATGTCCGGTGTCCTGTCCGATGTCCGGGTTTGAGATTCTTCGGCTGTCAGCGTAGGCACAGGCGGGGTGTTTTCTCCCTTCTCGATGGAAAGGTAATAGTTGTTGCCTTGTGCAAAGAAGATACGTAGGTATTCAATATTGCCT
>Ga0310695_10012181_pt1 | contig 12104 bp, 13 predicted proteins | sample RumenRJG_04DNA_FD_203882 | JGI IMG/M metagenome (GOLD analysis project Ga0310695, IMG submission 203882) | Bovine rumen microbial communities from Lethbridge, Alberta, Canada - RJG_04 (v2) (version 2) | ecosystem: Host-associated > Mammals > Digestive system > Stomach > Rumen | place: Canada... | reverse complement strand
ATAATCGTTTCCAACCCACTCTACAATCAATTATGTTTGACATATTTATAATTTTGAAAATGAATCGTAATAATTTAATACAGTTTGATAAAGAACCTTTTTGAAACCGACACTATTGACATTTTTGCATTTATCCCTTATGTTTTGAACCAAATCACTGAAATTCAATTTATGTGTCAGCATTATATTGAAATCGTTTATGTAAATAACAACATTAGCAGTTTTGCCATCTGTTGATTCAATTACATCCACATAAACAAAATTCTGAATCAATTCCCTAATAACACACACGTTAAGTTTTGCATTATTAAAATAATTGATTATGGCATCGTAAATTTGCTTTTTGTTATCGCTTAATGATGCATTATTATCAATCAATATAAGTGAACTAGCGATTTCTTTTTTTGGTTTAGAAACCGTTGATTCTGCCTTTATAGGTAATAGTGCGGTGCTCACTTTTGTTTCCTTTGGTGTCTGTTTCTTAGTTACACTTGGTTTTTCGATTTGCAGTTTTTTTGTCTTATCAGCCAACATTTGACAATAAGCCTCTTTCTTGTCAGTAATTTTTTTCTGAATGCTTTCGTCATTAGAAATTATAATGTTCATATTTGGCTTGATTGCTCTAATCAAATCACTTTCAATGTCGGAACGGCTTTTATGCATTGGTGGCGTATAAGAATAATCATTGTAATTGTTTTTTGGCTTATATGACTGATAATCAGTTTGCTTTTGATTATATGAAGTATGATATTCTTGATAATATCCATTTTTGTAAAAATCGTTTGTTAAAAACGATATAACATAATCGATAAAAAGCCAAGAAATTAACAGACCAAGTATAAATTGGCATTCAACGTTATTAATTATATTGAAAAATATGGCTTCGCAAAACAACACTAATATGATGCAAATTATTATTTTACTGTTCATACCTTATTTTTTTACAAAAGTATAAAATTTTTTCAGAAAAACAAAATTTATAGTATTAAAAAAAGTTAAAAAAACAAATATGAGCGAATCATCAAGATTCGCTCATATGTTAATTTAGCAAGGATGTGTCTTTATGTTCTTTGTACATACTGTTTTGGTCTTGAACAGATACTTTTTGAACAACCTCAACATAATAAATGAGCATTCTTTTATTACCGCCAATTACTTGCCCGTTGTTATATATTTCTGCATCAAGCACAATTGAAATGCCACGCTTTCCTACATCTTCATATTCAAGTTCTGTTCGACCCGTATCAGACATGAACTTTTGAATTTTTTGTGGTCTGAATTGATATACCAATGATGTCGGTGAAAAAGAATCAAAACGTTTTATCTGTGAAGATTGTGCGTAATGGTTTTTACCACTAACTGCGTTTTCAATTACATAATCGTAATGGATGTCAATGTTGTGTCTAGCAAAAATCTTTTTGATTTCTGATTCAACCATTTTATTTCTAGTGGATTTGTTTTTAACTTTCTTATAGAAATCAACGATTTCTTCAGTTGACATAGGAATGTCAAAATTACCACAAGAACGGCTACCATATGTTGAGCCTTCCACTTTTTCCGAATCGATTGGCAAACTGATTGTCTTGAATTTGTCGCAAGGAACACTTTCCCTATCAAAATTGTTTTCAGTCCACTTGCCATATTGGTCAGCCATTTTAGTGTTCAGATAAAAACGTGTTTTCAAGTCAACATCTTCTTTTCTATAGCCACACATTCGACCCAATAGTGCTTGTGCCGTAGTAGCCGCTTTAACAGAATAATCATATACCATATAGATATAATCCTTAAAAGATGTTTCCAAGGTAATACCCGCACGATATGCGCCTTTGATAAGAACCAACAATGGCATTGGCTTTGAAATTCTTGATGAAAAGAAATGTCCTTTTGAAAAGTTCTTATAGCACTTGTTGGCATCAATCAAATCGTGAATCATTTGATTTAATTTCAAATACTCCAATTTAGAACCATTTGAAACCATTTCAAATATATCAAAATGCGCTAGCACCCATTCATCCGTATTCAATTCATCAAAGTCAGATGTCCTCACAAAACAAACACCACTTACATCGTCATCATCCATTCTATCAATTGATTCAGCAAGGCAATGAATAATTGAACCCGCTTTATCAAAATTGAAATTACCATCAGAAACTAAACCATTTTCAATATATGTTGAAACGCCAACATAATTTTCGTCTGGTTGATGAACGATAATTTCCTTGACAAATGCAGTGTCACTGATAATTTCATCAAATGGCGTTGCAGAAATTGAAACAATGTAAATATTCCTTTCAATAAGAGCATTCCTATCTTTCCAATCAATACCAAAATTGTAGAGAAATTGTGAAAGGATGTTTTTATCATTTGAACCGTAATGCGCCTCGTCAATGAAAATAATTGAATTGTCAATAGACCCATCATATCTCAATAGGTCACTGTTTTTCATAACGAAATACTTGTTGCTAGTATTGTTTTCAGATTGCTTTTTATTTATATATGTATTGTCTGTGTTAGCATCAATGATTTGGGAAAACACACGATTAACAGTTTGTCTTTTCAATCCAGTATCATTCATACCACTAACAAAGAAATACTTATTGATTCCCATTTTAACATAAAGTTTGTCAACGTTAATGATATTCACGATACCGTTACAGATACCCGTTTTGCCACTTTGCATTGGTGCAACAAGAATTGTATGCCCACGTCTTGTTTGCATTCGCATCAATGCACTAATTACCTTTTTACCCGTTTCAAATTGACAATCATGAATGTATGCCTCATCTTTGATATTGGCACATTTTCTGTATTTGTCATTTGGATTTATTTTGCTCATTTTTTGTTGTATTTGGTTAATAATTTTGTGCAAAGATAGCACTTTTTTCATTAACCACCAAATTTAAAATGTTAAAAAAGGTGAAAAAAATTAAATTTTCTTCACCATAACCTTTGACATCAAATCATTTTTGTAACATATCAAATAATTTCCACCATTGACATTTCTCCAAGTGAAATATTCATCACACTTATATATGATTTGAACATCCTTTCTTGATTCGTTCATAAATGGTGGTACATGATATATTTCATTCTTTTTGATATGTTCCCATTCAATAGAAGGTTTTATTTTAAACCAAGGGTTGCGTGTTATATCTTCTTCATCATCGTCATCAACTGTTGTATTCACTTGTTTATTGCTACTAGCATTATCTTTTTCGTTCATCAAAGGACACCATATTGGGGATGGCACTTCAACATTATATCCAACGCTAATGTCGATAACATTCTTTTCGTCATTGTGATTACAATAAAAATTCTTGTAACCCTTACCATCTGATTTAAATACCAAATCTGTGTCTGAAAAAATACAATCGTTACAAAATTTCTTACACATATCTTTTTTTTTGCAAATATATAAAAAAAAACGGAACTCATTACTATGAATTCCGTTAAAAAAAGTTAAATAAAATGGTCTCTTGTAAAAACCAAAAATTAACAGTTAAATACACTTTCCCATATTTTTCATTGCAGTATATTCCTCATGAATTTCTGGAATTAATTTATCATGATTGAATGCCCATTCTTTGTTTTTAATGTCAAACAAATTCACCCATTGAACATCTTCAACCTCATCTTCTTCACAATGCTTGGTTGTAAGCGGGTTGTCTTTTACAAACATATTGTTTACAAAAGCACAATACCTAAAACTAACATTTTGCTTGTTTTGTGTTGGCTTCGTATTGGTTGAGACAAGTTTAAGACAGTCTGGTTTTATTTTCACACCCGTTTCTTCATAAACTTCTCTTGCAGCCGCTTCTTCACCACTTTCGTTGAAATCCAAATATCCACAAGGTACATTCCAATATCCTTGGTAATCTGGAGTTCCGTTTCCACGTTTATTCGCTAAAACGAACACCTCACCAATATCATTTATGTAATAAATAAATGCTGTTACCGCTACTGACCTACTTCGCCAAACAGTTGTACCGTGTACTTTATAACCAAAATTCTTGAATTCATTTTGCCTCCAAAACAATTCATCACGGTTTTTCTTTATTACATAGATAACTGATTGTGTAATTACTACGAATAAAAACAAAAATAGAATTTGTAATATCATGGTCTACGCTTTTTATAAGAAACACCAACGTTTAATTTCTTTGAGCCATCAAGCAATGTTTCTTTATTAAAAGACCATTTGATGATAAAATGATAAGATAATGCCAAATAAAGCAATACCAATACAACAATAAAAGTTAAAAATCCCATAGTTTTTAAATTTATTTAAATTAATTATATTTATCACGTTAAATGAAGAGCCGTGTACTGGATTCGAACCAGTGCGTTCAAAAAAGAAACAATATTACAAGTATCGTGGAGTCGACCAACTGTCCCAACACGGCAAAAATTATTTTTATGAAATGATTTCCATTAAAATGTCTGAAATGTGTTGTATGCTTTTCTCTGAGAAAACTAACGTTCCAGTGATTTTATAGTCTTCATTTTTCCTTATCACATAACTAAATATGTTTTCTTTTACAAAAATAACAGATTTTGATTCTTTTGTTTTAAAATGAATATATAAACCGCCATCGTTACTTGTAAAAACTGTGATTTTTGATAACATTGCATTAGAAAACAAATCAATGAAATGCTTTACGTTTAGACATGTATTTTCACTTGGTATCTTAATTTCACAAACATCATCAAAACGTTTTCTAGCATCAATCAATTCATCAATGCGTTGATTTAATGTGTCTTTCATTTAATTATCTATTTTAATATACAATAAATTAAAATATATGCACCGTTTCCAAATAAGCCTAATGTATATGTTAATAAATAAGACAACAAACAATCTATAAACAAATTATCCATTATTGGATAACGTTTTGCTAATTTATATGGAAATATCAACAAATACCAAATTATTAACACGAATAAAAAAATTATTATAAGTGTTAAAAAAATTTCCATAACTTATTGGTAATCAATCAATTTGGTGGACGCGGTGAGGCTCAAACTCACGACATCTACAGTGCAAATGTAGCATTCTAGTCAACTGAATTACGCGCCCGAATAATAAAAAGCAACTTAGGCATACTCCCTACCTTTGGGCGTGTCAACTTAATGCCCATCGCCTGGGTTTCGACCCATATTTATCACTGTAAGTTGCTTTTTATATATAAATATTTGTTAAATATCAAAAGTTTTTGTGTTTTTCATGTCTTCCTGCTTGGGCTTGAACCAAGGACTCCCATCTTATAAGGATGGTACTCTAACCAACTGAGTTACAAGAAGAAGCCGCTAATAGATATAAATAATTGCAAATTATGTGCTATTACGCCAAAATAATCCCGTAAGTCCTACCGAAAATTGGGTTCATAACCCCGCCATACTGCCAACATATAAAGGATAAAGGTGGACTAATACCTAACTTTATATGGCAGACCATTGAGTTTACAATGTCATGTTGTGGATATTCCCTTCACAGTCAAGAACGTTCTAGGCTATTAACTCCTAGTCGCATAAGGCTCACAAGGCACTTTCTGCATACTCCTTAGATGATGGCTGCTTCCAAGCCAACATTTAATTTGCAATCATTTAATTGAAAGCATCAATGAAATGTTTCAAGAAAAGAGCATTTTCCATAACTACTGTCGGAACAGCCTCTTTCATACCTTCCACATCATTTGTCCTAATCATTTCCCTAACCTTTGTCGCTGAAAGTGCGTTGTAGATTGCACCTCTAGCATTAAGTTTGAAAGAAACGAAATCCCTTGTAATGAAAGATGGAAACCATTCCATCACAATCTGAAAACCATCAGAATAATATAAAGTGAAAAATGGTGTTTTGATATTTTTCACAATATTTGCATATAGATAGAATCCCCAATCATGATTGTTGTCGGTTTCGTCCGTCAAATCATTCAAAGGTTGTACACAAATACGTTCAGCATCAGCACCAAATTTTTCTGCAATTGCTTTATTAGCCATTTCAATTCTCAATGAAATTGGAATCGGATTTCGTTTGTTCACCTTATCTGCTGAACCAACCAAAAGCAATACCTTTTCATTTTCATTAAGGGCTTGACGAATCAATTCAAGATGCCCATTATGAATTGGCTGCAAACGAGCAAGGATTACACCAGCACTCATGTTCTTTTTAAGCAAGATGTGACCAATAAATAAGATTGATTACCATATGCGCAAACACAAGTACATATAGAATAACAATCCAAGGTACAAATGTTTTATAAAACATTGCCATTGCAGTTTTTAAAAGTCTCTTTTTATTTCCTAATTTCATAACTATTTTATTTTTAATTTGTTAAAGTTTTGTAAAATCGTAGAGAATATTGGATTCGAACCAATGGCCCTCTGGATATAAGCCAGATGCTCTAACCAACTGGGCTAATTCTCTTTATAAAAAAATATTCTACTCACCTACGCCATGTTGTTTTATGGTACTCAACGTATCCTCTGCCTAGGCATTATACGAATTTGCAACTTCGGATAATACTGTACAACCCTCGCATTGAACTTCATCGCTTTCGCCATAACCTACTCACAGATACCTCGTTATACTCCGACCTGGTAGAATATTTTTGCGTTCGGGGAAGGATTCGAACCTTCGGAGGGATTGATTTACCCTCGGCAGATTAACAGTCTGTTGCCTTAAGCCACTCGGCCACCCGAACAGTTTAGTAGCACTCCACTATGGTAGAAACCATTATCAAGCGAATACCATATTTTTCTGCTTTTTACACACGTATCTGCATACACTGTCCGATGTGTAACGGCTTGCTTCGTCTCCAAGTGTTTAACACTCACTTATGCTACTAAGGTAAATGACATATGAAAACATATGTCTTATGGCATTTTACCAAAACCACTACTAAAATAATTTACATATGAAAAATAAAGACTTAAAATTCCTTCATTGCAAATATATAAAAAAAAATCTCAAAAAACAAATTTTACAAGCATTTTTTTTGTTATAAATTGTTAAAAAGTTTAATACCAAAACACAATCTTAACGTACCTCTATGGAAACCAATGTGAGATTGATAAGACCTCCAGAACATTGATGTCCCGATAAAGTATTTGTTTTTCATATAATATAACCCAATTGTGTATGTGTGATAATTGTGGTCATTTATTTCTTCTTTTCCAAATTTGTGTCCCCAACCAAAACTACAATCACATCCAATGTTTTTATATGTAATTAAAAGTTTCGGTGATAAATTTGTTTCTACCTTACTTAATTCTGTTGACAAAATCAAAGAATAGTTTGGTGCAATCTTATTGCATAAATCAAGTGAAATATAAGTTCTTTCAATTGGATAAACAACACCAACCCCAACATTTGCTGAAAAATCTTGCGCGATTAAATTTAACAAGAATGCTATATTAAATATGACGAATAATGCAATTTTTTTCATAGAATAAAAGGATATATTATATAATAATAATTATTCCTCTTATTCAATAAAACATCATTGATTTTCCACCATTTTCAAGAATTCCCTTGAAATAAAATTGGTGTGTACCTTTTTTTCGTCACGAAACTCAGCATCTTTAATTAATGGCAACATTGTCACAAAATTATTCTCAATTGTTTTAAGTGATAACATTCCTTCTTTATCATATTTTAATTCTTCGGGATTGTCACCATATATCTCATTGACATATGTACCACCAACCATTAACGCATTATGCATTTGAAAAACTTTCATCATTTGGTCAAATGCGTTAGTATTTCCCGTTCTTCTGCTAACGCTAAAGAATGAACAAAGTTTATGCTCAATTATCTTTGGGTTGGAATAAAACAATCTAGTTATAAAGGCTTGTAATTGTGAAGTTATTGAGTAATAATATACTGGACTACCAATTATTAACCCGTCTGAAGATTTAATAATGTCGGACGCAAAAGGTAAAAAATTATCTGTTTTACAAACACTTTCACTTTCTTTACATATCCTACAATTTGTACAATGCTTTATATTTGTAGGAATGTCCAATACTGTGGTTTTTATCCCATCAGTATTGAACAATTCCATAAGATAATTTAAACAATGCTTTGTACACCCATTTTGTCTTGGAGAACCATTAATTAAGACAACTCTCATTTTTCTATACTCAAAAGCGCATTTCCACACGTAATTCGGTCTTCATCTTCTTCTTTTGAAGGAATGAAAACAATTACATCCCAACCTTCTGCAAGCAATGGTTGTTCAAACTGTTTATAGACATCATATTTATAATATCCTTCTGGAGTGTTGATGCCATTTTCGTTAGCCTCGTTTGTTTCGTGAATTGGTGTAATCTTTACAATGAACTTATCCTTATCAAACAACTCACTCAAAACCTTTGGGTCAAGAATTGTTTTGTCTGTTACGGGGAAATTCAATGTATATTTCCTTCCTACTGGCATTGGCAAATCTTTTGCAATTTCAGATATATCAGCCAAAGAAAGTGAACAATTTCTGAAAAGTTCATTACGTTGAGTTTCATCCGTTGAATTGATTGATAACTGAAGACCCGCTTCGCCTTCATAATCAATATTCTTAATTCTACAAAAATCAAGAAGAATCTTTTTCAAATTATCCTTACCAACACCTTTTGGACACATGGTAGTAAAAACTGGATGAATTGCATCTGCTTTCATGCTAGTGTTAACCAAGTTTCTCAAATCGTATTTCATGAAATCGAGAACATTCTTGGCATTAAAAGATGGTTCACCCATTCGTGCAAAATGCAAATTGAACCTTCTTGTATATTTACAATTTGATGCAGCAATTGCATGACCGACTTGCTCAATTAATTCGTTCCTTGACACATTGCCAAAGAAACCAACTTTTGGACAATCACAGAACATACAACGCATAGGGCAACCTTTCTGAGTTGAAACAGTAACAACGAGTTTATAGCCAAGGTCAATTTCGTGATGTTTAACTTGATTGATTTCTGTTGTCAAACCAAGAAAATCAGCCTTAATATTGTTTTCTTGACCATAGTCACCAACATAAAGCCATTCAAGATGCTTAGTTGTATCACAAAAAATCTTACCAGTTCTTGTTGGAAATTCTTTAATCATTTTCTTTTTTCATATAAAGGGTTAAACATTGTATATGTCGAGACGGTTGGAGTTGAACCAACGTGTAACCAACTACTCTTTCTACTGTGTATCAGACAGAGGAGATACGCCTCGGTTATGTTATTAAAAAATTATTATTGCGTTTTAGTTATTTTTTTTCTATGAAATCTTTTACTATTTTTATTTAGACTACCAAAATTATCAGTTAAACAATGACAATTTGGACAAAGTAATTGAAGATTTTCTAATTTATTATTAGTACAATCTCCATCTATATGATGTACTTCTAATGGAATTGTGTGCGTTATTGGATGTTCTTCACCCCACCCGCATTTTTCACATTTGTTGTTATGAAATTCCATTAAATATTTTTTTATAAATGTTGGTATTTGACCGCCAATTCTTGTAAAATTTTCACCATTAAGTAATTTTTTAACTTTTTCTTTATAATGGTATTCAGTCAAACATTCACGGCAACAAAATTTGTTTTTTTTCTTTTCACCAATTAAATCTTTGCCACAATTAATACATTTTTTTATTTCTATATTATCAATTTTTTCATAATTTCTATTAGTATAATTGTAAGACCAATTGTGATTAATATTTCTTGCGACCCCAATATTATTTATTTTTGCAGCACAAGAATGTGAACAATAATCATTATTTCTTTGTTTATAACTTAATTCTTTACCACAACATTTACAAAAATTAGGTTGTTTTAAATATTTTTCTTCGTTTAATTTCGTATTAAATTCTTTTAAATCTAACCCTATTTGTGCGGCTAACTTTTTAACAAGTTTCCATCCAGAACCATTTTCTTTTTTTCCTAATTTTTGAAGAATTTCTTTTTGCGTTTTACATTGCTTAAAAAGTTGATTCACATATTCATTAGTATATTCCATATTCACCATTTTCATATAAATATATTAAAGGGTGATAAAATACTAATGAAAATAAAAATTTTTTTTCGGGTGTGCGACTGGATTCGAACCAGCGGTGTTTTCCTACAAGAACCACAATCTTGTGTATTCGACCTCTCTACCACGCACACCATGTTTCGAACAGTAGCCTATGCCATTACCAGTTACCGCATCCTATCGTCCTTACCTTTATTACGTAATTATTATGTAAGTATTGTCAGAATTGGTCTGTTCTTCTGTGTGGATAACAAGCATGTCTTAGCCAGCGTCAACCACAATCCCCCAACGCGCGAACTTGATGGGATTCGAACCCAATTTTAACCAATTTCAAGTTCAATATTTAATTAAATACCATTATGCCGCTTTTACACCATCTTGAGGATAGTTTACTACCTCAATTACACCATTGCGAAGGTCTCTTTTGGTATTTTTTTTGCTTATAATAACAACAATGTTCTACATTTTGTCCATAAATAGTCATAAAGTTTAGGGACTCTTTCTTTTGTTATTGCTGAAATATGAGTGTTGAATATTCCACCCATAGGGAAAACGATTGCCTTGTATTTGTGAGCATTTTCAACAATTTCTTTGAAATCATCATCAATGACTTGTTTGAATTCTTCGAAATCTTCATCTGTCCATCTTCCATTGATACCTTTCTTTTCATTATTGTACCAGTGTTGAGTTGTTATTGGATAAGCATTATCCAAACCACGAATCAATGCGGTTGTCATAGAAGGATAGTGCTTCCCTTCTCCGTACTTTTTTGAATACCAAGAGTTGTCATCGATGATTCCCTTTCCACTGTTTCTATCAGTGTCATCAGTAAATATATACATATTTTGGGAATCCTTTGAAACAGATTCTCTTGTATATGGTTCATTTGTTCTAATTATTGTCATTGTTATCTTTATTATATTTCAATATTCTTAGAATTTTGTTGCCAAGTAGTAATCTTGGAATATTGCACCCAATAAAATTGCCAAGTACAATAATAAACCAAAACGGAATAAAATAATCATAAAATAAATCAAAATCGTCTCTAACAGCAAACATATAGAATGCATCTGCAATTGAGTGGTAATATCCGCACAATATAAATAGTGGAATACCAAAAATTGTTAATATGTAATTTCCGCTTCTACCAGCATGGACAATAAGGGTCATAATTATTCCGCAAAGAATAGCACAACAGAAACATTGACCATATCCAACCTCAATACGATTGAACACAATGTCTGCACCATCGTATGTGGAAGGTAGCAATTGTGCAATAGCAAAACACCCAATAACATTACCAATAAGCACGATGAACAATTCACCAACATCCTTTAGTGATGCAACAAAACCAGCCTTTCCAGTATAAAGTGGCATTTTGTAATACAATATTGTTAAAAGACCAAAGGCAAATAAAACTGCCCCAACAATTGGGTTTTTTTCCTCAAAATGGAGAAATGCTGCACCACCAAGTGCAATACATATTCCAGCCATTATTGAGCGTAACAACATATTAATCTTCTGAATCATATTTTTCTTTTTCTTTTGTTATAAAATCTGACATAAATTGATATAAAGGAACTATTCTTGTATAATCAATTGTTTGATTATGATATGGTGATAGTGCAAAAACAACACACATATGACGCATTGTTCGTAAAAAATATGCATATTTTATTGCATCATCTTTCATTTCAGAAATATCTTGCTGACAACCAAAATACAAGCGATAATCAAGTGTTCCACAATAAACTGTATCATTCAATAAAGTGTAATATGAGAACCAAGAAATTGGGTCAAAAATATCATCGTTTTTTTCGTCTATATCAGCAATTTTAGTAATCAAACGTGAAAGATATAACCCAAAAGTAAAAGGATTAACGTCTTTCATTTTTTCACCAACAATTTGAATGAATTTATTTGTGTTGTCAAACGTTTCTTCAATAGTATATTTTGGTGTTTTCCAAAAATCTTCATAAAAATGACTACGCCCAAGTTCAGCCATTTTATCATATACCGATTTATGTTCCATTGTGAATACAATTGAAGAATCGTAGAATTCTTGTTTTTGATAGTTAACAAAAAGT
>Ga0310695_10012180_pt1 | contig 12104 bp, 10 predicted proteins | sample RumenRJG_04DNA_FD_203882 | JGI IMG/M metagenome (GOLD analysis project Ga0310695, IMG submission 203882) | Bovine rumen microbial communities from Lethbridge, Alberta, Canada - RJG_04 (v2) (version 2) | ecosystem: Host-associated > Mammals > Digestive system > Stomach > Rumen | place: Canada... | reverse complement strand
CATTACGGGCAATAACCTGGGTTGATGGAATGGTGATGATACTGTCCTCATCTAACAGAGGATAGCCCATATTCATGTGATAAAGGATACCAACCTGTTCATCCTTGTCTCCGGTGTTCAGAATCTTATCGGTGATGACAATGACGTTTTCCTTGGTGGATACACTGATCTTACGCTCTAAAACCAGTTTGCGGCCGAAAATAGTCTCGTCCTTAACTGTTGCATAAATATTGAGTTCATCTCCTTCTTCACGGTAATAGATGTGCTCACAAGGAGTGTTACCGATTGATCCGTGCAGTGAAAGCTCTTCGCCCTCATCCTCATTTGGAATACCGACATTCTGGAAACCGCATGTGGTCAGGAATCCTGCTGTAAATGAATTTAACCAGTTGGCACCGATGCTGTCATAGTATGCAGGTGCAACATAACCGCAGGCTGTCATGTAGCTCAGGTTCTGTCCCTTAAAGCGAAGTCTTGAAATATCGGCACAGCGATCAGCACAGACAGTCAGATCAATACCTTTGCCGTTGTGTATTTCAAAAATACGCATTCCATCTCCCTTGCCGCCGACAAGACGATGTTCTTCAACTCCAAAAAGCTGGGAAGCGTGACCAATATATGGGTTCATTTAAATTACTCCTTGAAAAATGTATATATTTTTATCTTTTAAAGCTTAATATTCTGTTGTTTCTGTTTTGCAGTAGCTTGACCAGGCCTCAATAGGTCTTACCGGCTCAGGGATCTCCTCAGCAAGATATGGCAGTGCTGCACCTATGGCACAGGCATGATGTTCTACATTTGCCTTAATCACAAAGCCAGGTCTGCAGGTAAAGGTACTCCTGTTGATAATTTCACTTTCAACAAAGGCCACATCCTCAGGATTAAGCCACATGGCCAGCTCCCCGCCTAGAATGATTCGTCGCTCTAGAATCAGCCAGGCCTGATACAGACCAAAGGCAATGGTTGACAGATATTTGGACCAGCGCTGCTTATATTCTTTGGATTTCTCCTCTCTTAACTTAAAGAAGAAATCAGGAATGCTCTCTCCCTCAAACAGGGTTTCAAAATTACAGTAGGTATCAATACAGCCGCGTTTTCCGCAGTAGCAGAGCTTTCCCTTGTTTGAAAAGGTCACATGGTCCCAGGAACCGGCATATCCGGAACGGCCGTGTTCAATACAGCGGCTTTTTATCAGAGAACCGCCAAGATGCTCTGACATCGCTATGTATATACCGTTGGAGATCTTTCGGTTGTGCCAAAGTTCTGCTAAGGCTGCAGTCTTGACATCGTGACACAGACGGACCGGAATTGAGATATCCTTTTTAATTATTTCAAGATCAAGCTCCGATGTATCCAGAATCTTTGAGAAAATAATCTCGGTTCCAGCCTTGTTGACCACACCCTGTATGGCAACACCGATACCGAGTATGTTATCCAGAGGATAGCCGCAGGTAGAAATTGCTTCCTTAAGCAAACTGTTAAGCTTCTCAGAATAGGCTTTCTCATTCTTATATTCGATGCCTATATTCCAGAGCTTCACCACCTCGCCTTTTAAATCACAAAGACAGATTTTCACAAAATCCTTTCTGATCTCAGCGCCAAGAGCAAGTTTTGATCTAGGAAGAAGTCTGTATGAAATTGCAGGTCTGCCTCCTGAGGAATCCATAAGTTCACCAGGACCAATCATTCCCATATTCTCAAGATCTTTCATATGACCGTTAATGGTTGGAAGACTGAAGCCTGTGAGCTCTGCAATCTGAGGTTTTGAGAGAGCCTCATGCAGGAAGAACAGCCCTAATATTCTTTCCTTATTTGCTTTTTTAGGGTCTATATAATAATCGTTCACATCCACATCCTTTTTATAGCTTTCATAAAAATAATGTACCGTATAGCCGGTGCCAAAAAAATCGAAAAAAGCCATAAAACATGATTTATATCTCGTTTTTTAAGGGTAATTTTATTGTTTTTTGACTTATATCAAATTGCTTATATAAAGTCATATAATAAAAGTTACTTTATTAAAACAACTTTGTTAAAGTATTTTACAGGAAATTTACAAAAATAATATTCCATATTTAACAAACACACGTATTTGTAAGGAGTTTCTTCATGAATCTAGTAGATAAATTCAGACTAACAGGTAAAACCGCTTTTGTGACCGGTGGTGCCCGCGGCATTGGTAAAGCTGTATCAGAGGGCTTTGCTCAGGCAGGAGCAAATATCGTAATCGCTGATCTTGATGAGGCAGAGGCTCAGAAAACCGCTAAATTCATCAGCGAGGAGTACAAGGTAAAAAGCATTGCTGTTAAGACTGATGTAACCAATCCTGATAGCGTTAACAATCTGATAGACGTTATCGATCAGGAATTTGGAAGATTAGATATCGCATTCTGCAACGCAGGTATCTGTATCAATGCAGAAGCAGATAAAATGACCTTTGAGCAGTGGTCCAAGGTTATCAATATCAACCTGACCGGTGTTTTCCTGACTGCACAGGCAGCTGGTAAGTACATGATCCGCAAGGGTATCAAGGGCTCAATCATCAATACCGCTTCAATGTCAGCTCATATCGTTAACGTTCCACAGCCACAGTGTGCATATAACGCATCAAAGGCTGGTGTAATTCAGTTAACCAAGTCTTTAGCTATTGAATGGGCAAAGCACGGTATCAGAGTTAACTCAATCAGCCCAGGCTACATCGGAACTGAACTGGTTAAGGCAAGCCCAACTCTGATTCCTCTAATCAAGACCTGGAATGAGATGGCTCCAATGCACCGCTTAGGCGAACCAGAGGAATTACAGTCTGTAACCTTATATCTTGCATGTGATGCAAGCTCATTTACAACCGGTTCAGATGTAATAGTTGATGGTGCATTCACCTGTTTCTAATCTCGCTCGCAAGAGTATATAACCACAAACATACATGGAGTTTACAAATGAAAAAAACTTTATTATCAGCACTTTTCTGTGCAGCTACACTAGCATTTACAGCACCTTCATTCGCTGCAACTACCAGTGAAACACAGGGTATCCAGGCAAGTCCTGAGTTCTATGCAAAGGCAAATCTGAGTGCTTTAAAAGGCAAGAAGATCGGCATTACCATTCAGTCACTGCGTAACGCATACTGGGCTGGTGTTATGGCTGCTTTAGAAGATGTTCTAAGTGCCAACGGAGCAAAATTCACTATTGTTGAGTGCGATGACAAGTCTGCAAAGCAGGTAGCTCAGATCGAGAACTTCATCTCATCAGGCTGTGACTTCATTCTGGTTCACCCATCAGATGCAGCTGCAGTTGAAGATGCATGTGCAGAAGCAAGAAAGCAGGGCATCAAAGTAATGTGCTGGGATGATCCTATGACCAATACCGACGGTAACTGGATTCTAAACAACACCAACCTGGGTATTGCAATCGGTGAGCTGGCTGGTAACTTCATCAATGAGCACTACACCACAGACAAGAAGGCAAAGGTTGCAGTTCTAGGCTTCCCTCAGACCAAGATCCTGTTAGAGCGTGAAGAAGGTATCCGTGAGGGTATGAAGAACGTTGCTGACGGCAAGTATGAAATTGTTGCAAGTCAGGCAGCTCTTCGTCCAAACGAGGCACAGACAGCAATCGAAACTATTTTACAGCGTGAACCAGACTGCAAGGTTGTTACCGGTATCGGTGCAGGTCCTATGATCGGTGCAGATGAAGCCTTACAGATCGCAACAAACGGCAAGATCCCAGAGGATATGGGTGTATTTACAACTGACGTAACCAAGCAGCAGTTACAGCACCTATCAGATCCAACCTATCCTGCTAAGGGCATCATCGGTTTTGAGGGTTCAGACGTTGATACCGCTACCAGCTGTGCAAGCATGTTCGCTTTAATTCTAGAGAACAAGCTTCCAGAGCACAACGTAATTCGTGGTGTAGCTCCTATTACCAAGGAAAACGTAGAAAAAATCAGTTCTGGCATGAAATAATAAATAACTAGCCAAACAGAACAAAAAAAAGCCTTCTCATTCAAATGGGAAGGCTTGCATAAGGAGATTGGGAATGAGCGAGAACTATGTTCTGGAACTTGAACATATAAGAAAGGAATACCCAGGTGTAGTAGCCCTAAAAGACGTTACCCTCAGACTTAGAAAGGGAGAGGTATTAGGTCTTATCGGTGAGAACGGTGCAGGTAAATCCACACTGATCAAATGCTGTACCGGAGCAGAGATTCCAACATCAGGAAAAATCCGTGTCAACGGAAAAGAATTCGACAGAATGAGTCCTCAGCTTGCAGCTGAGAACGGAGTTGCAGTTATCTATCAGGAGTTCAACAACGTTGGTGAACTCTCAGCAGCAGAAAACCTATTTCTAGGCAGACCAATCCGCAAGGGAATGATAATTGACAGAGCAGCTATGGAAAGAGAAGCCCAGAAGGCCTTTGATCAGCTGCACATTAAAATCAATCCAAAAGAGCTGGTAAAGAACCTTACCGTAGGCTACCAGCAGATGATTGAGATTGCCAAGGCAATACAGCAGAACGCACAGGTTCTGATTATGGACGAGCCAAGTGCTCCTCTTACCTCAAACGAAGTTGAGAATATGTTTAAGGTAGTTGAGCTTTTAAGAAAGAAAGGCGTATCCATCATTTATATTTCTCATCGTCTTGAGGAAATCTTCAGATTATCAGACAGAATCGAGGTTATCCGTGACGGTGAATACGTAACAACACTGATCACTCCTGAAGCAACCGTAGATGAACTCATCAAGCTGATGGTTGGTCGTGAGCTTACCCAGAAATATCCACCACGCAAGAGCTGCGTAAACAAGGACAAGGTGGTACTTGAACTTAAGAATGTTACCGGCAACGGAGATAAGGATATTTCTCTGAAGCTTCATGCAGGTGAGGTTTTAGGTCTTGGTGGTCTGGTAGGCGCAGGAAGAACCGAGCTTGCCGAGATTATTTTCGGCTCTAAGCCTAAAGAGTCAGGAACCATTATTTTCAACGGAAAGGAAATCAATCCTCAGTCTCCAAGAGAGGCAATTGATCTTGGAATCGCCCTGGTACCAGAAGACAGAAAACGTCATGGTGCCCTTTTAGGTATTTCAATCAAGAACAATATCAATATGCCTATTTATGAGCGTATTTCCAAACTGAGTGTAATAAACTCCAAAAAGGAAAAAGAAATTGCTCAGAAGTACCGTGAGGAAATCCAGATTAAGTGTCCTACACTGAATCAGCTGGTTAAGAATCTTTCAGGCGGTAATCAGCAGAAAGTTATTCTAGGCAAATGGCTGGCCGCTGACTGTGAACTGATTATTTTCGATGAACCAACCCGTGGTATTGACGTAGGTGCCAAATATGAAATCTACAAACTTATCAATGAGCTGGTTGAATCAGGCCGCAGTGTGCTGATGATTTCATCAGAAATGGAAGAGTTAATGGGTATGTCGGATCGCATCATCGTTCTTGCAGAAAATCGCACCACTGGCGAACTACAGAAAGATGAGTTCGACTCAGACAAGATTATGCAGTATGCATCCGGTATCACTGATGAGGCAAAGGAGTCTCGATAAATGTTAAACGCAAACTTTTTAAAACAGAACGCAATCTGGCTGGTTTTCATCGCTGAAATCATCATCTTCGCTATTGCCAGTGATGGAACCTTTATTACAGGAAGAAACATCATCAACATCTCACGTCAGGTTTCCTACTATGGAATCGCTGCAATCGGTATGACCTTCGTTATTCTGATTGCAGATATCGACCTGTCAATCGGTTCCATCATCACCCTGGTAAACGTAGTCTGTGCCTGGCTGATGGTAGCTGCTGGTGTAAACATGTGGGTTGCTGTGGCCATTTCTCTAATCATGGCTACCGGTATCGGTCTTATCAATGCAGTAATGGTGGCAGCAGTAGGTATTCCTGCTCTGATTGCAACCTTTGCATCTCAGACTGTATTTGAAGGCGTTGCCTATCTGATTTCAGGTGGTCGTCCAATTGCAGGCTTTGATTCAGACTTCGGTATCTTCGGTCGCTGGTCAGCCTTTGACTTCCTGCCAATCTGCGCAATTCTGATGATTATCTGCTTTGCACTTGGCAGCTTCATTCTGAACAAGACCTATTTCGGCCGTTACTTCTATGCTATCGGTGGTAATGAGGAAGCAGCAGAACTGTCAGGTATCCGCGTAAACCGTGTTAAGTATCTGATCTACGCATTCTCAGGCTTCTTTGCAGGCTTAGCTGGTATCGTACTGCTATCACGTGCAAACTCAGCACAGAGCACCGTAGGTAAAGGTCTTGAGTTCGACGTTATCACCTGCGTAGTACTGGGCGGTGTATCTGTATACGGTGGTGTAGGTTCCATGTCAGGTGTTATTGCAGGTGTGCTGATTATCGGCTCCCTGACCAACGGTATGATTCTGATGGACGTTAGTGAATACACCCAGATGGTGGTAAAAGGTCTGGTACTGGCTGTAGCCGTAGGTATCGACTGTATGTCCAAGAAGCGTCGCAAGAGATAAGACATAACTCAATCACAGTCCGGTACCGCGCTCTGTACCGGACTGACAAAACAAAACAGACAAGTAAAAAAATAATAAATTTCAATCAATTAAACAAACAGGAACAAGTATGGATAAGTCAGTTGCTACAGTTATAACAGAAGGAAAGACAGCATTAGGAATTGAACTGGGATCAACCAGAATCAAGGGTGTATTAACAGATTACGAAGGCAATGTGCTGGCAGTAGGATTTCATGAGTGGGAAAACTCTCTCGTAAACGGAATCTGGACCTATTCCCTTGAAGATGCTTTAAACGGACTTAGCGACTGCTATGCAAACCTGAAAAAAGAGGTTTCAGACAAATACCAGGTTACCTTAAAGAAAATCGGAGCCATAGGTATCAGTGCCATGATGCACGGCTACATTGCACTTGATAAGGATGACAGACAGCTGGCCCCATTCCAGACCTGGAGAAATACCAATACAACAGCTGCAGCTGATGAACTGACAGAACTGTTTAACTATAACATTCCTTTAAGATGGTCAGTAGCTCACTTATATCAGAGACTTTTAGACAAAGAGGAACATGTTGAAAAGATAGTTTCAGTATTTACCCTTGCTGCCTGGATTCATTATAAGCTGACCGGCTGCAAGGTTATCGGAATCGGTGATGGCGCAGGTATGTTCCCTATCGATTCAGAAATTAAAGATTACGATCAGAAGATGGCAGACAAGTTTGATGCTCTGCTGTCTTCAAAGGGCTCAAAGCTTAAACTGAGAGAAGTTTTCCCTAAGATTCTGGTTGCAGGTGATGATGCAGGAAAACTAACCGCCGAGGGTTCAAAACTATTAGACAAGACAGGTGAGCTTGAAGCAGGAATTCCTTTATGTCCGCCTGAGGGGGATGCTGGAACCGGCATGACAGCCACAAACAGTGTTGCCCCTCGCTTCGGTAACCTATCTGCAGGTACGAGCTCCTTTGCAATGGTGGTATTAGAGAAGCAGCTTTCCAAGGTCTACAGAGAAATTGACATGGTGGCAACACCATCAGGATTCCCTTGTGCAATGTCTCATGCCAACAACGGAACCACTGATCTGAATGCATGGATTATGATGTTCAAGGAGTTCTGTGATCTGATGGGAATCAAGGCTGATGCAGGCGAACTTTACTACAAGCTGTATAATCATGCCCTGACCGGAGATAAGGACTGCGGTGGACTTCTGTCATACGGATACTATTCAGGTGAGAATATCACCTTTATCAATGAGGGGCGTCCTCTGTTTGCCAGAATGCCTGACAGCAGATTTAACCTGGCAAACTTCATGAGAGCAAATCTCTATACCTCATTAGGTGCAGTAAAGCTGGGTATGGATATTCTGCTTAAGGATGAAGGAGTTAAGCTTGAACAGATTCTCGGTCATGGTGGTCTATTCAAGACTCCTGGAGTAATGCAGAGAATTCTGTCAGCAGCTATCAACACTCCGGTTGCAGTTATGGAGACCGCTTCAGAAGGCGGTGCCTGGGGTATTGCCCTGCTTGCAGCTTATCTTGCAGACGGCAAGAAAGATGGCAAGCTTGAGGATTTCCTCAATAACCGCATCTTTAAGAACCTCAAGGGAGAAGTAATTATGGCAACTCCTGAAGAGGTAGAAGGTTTTGAAACATTTACCCGTCATTATGTAGCAGGTCTTGAAGTTGAAAAGGCTGCTATCAAGGCCATGAACTGGTAAATGATAGAAAGGAATAAAAATGGAAGAACAGGTAAGACAGTATTTTGAAGAACTTGATCCTGAAAAGAGAAAGGCTCTTTTAGAGGAAATAGATAAGGATAAGGCAAGTTTCCGCCGTGAATTATACAAAAAACGCTTTGAATTCAGACGTAAACCTGACCGTATCGCAGATCTGTGGCTTTTCAAATGCGTCTACCTGCCAGGACTGTACCGTCGCAAGTTTTTAAAGAAAGCGACCTTAAGAGAGGTCAATCTGACCATAGATGAGTTCTTTTTACGAGAGCAGCTTAATGACGAACAGCGTGAAGAGCTGTACCTTGAAATGCGCAATGCAGTACGCAGATACCTGTCAACCTGCAAGAGCGCAAAGTATGCATCAAGCTTCTTTGGTCTGAAAAAAGCCTCTGACGATGAAAAATTCCAGAGAACCACAGAGGATATCTGGAAAATGTCCCGGGGAATAGCCCGTGTATACGGACTTGAGAAAGAACTGGCCCTGTGGTGTGACGCATGCTATGCAGAGCTTATCGCCTACGAGCCATCCTGCGAGGCAAGATTCCAGGAACTAGAAAAAGATTTCAAGAAATAAATAGGAAAAAATCCTATATAAAATAATTAGTAAGGAGTAAAAAATGAAAGACACAATGATCCAGCAGGTAATGACCGCTCCAGGAAAAATCACCTTTAGAGATGTTCCAGTACCAAAAGTAGGTCCAGATCAGGTTCTGGTAAAAATTAAGAAAATCGGTGTCTGCGGTTCAGATATTCATGTATATCATGGCTCACACCCTTATACTTCATATCCTGTAACTCAGGGTCATGAGGTTTCAGGTCAGATTGTGGCCTTAGGTGAGTACGTAAAAGATTTAAAGATTGGTCAGAAGGTTATCATTGAGCCACAGGTATTCTGCGGCAGATGCTATCCATGTCTTCACGGCAAATACAACCTGTGCGAAAAACTGAAGGTGATGGGATTCCAGACCACCGGTACCGCAAGTGAGTTCTTTGCTGTAGATTCAAGCAAGATCACCCCAATTCCAGAGGATATGACCTACTCTGAGGGCGCAATGATGGAACCTCTGGCTGTAACAGTTCACGCCGCAAAACGCTTCCCTGATTTAAAGGGCGCAAAGGCTGTAGTATTAGGCTGCGGTCCTATCGGTATTCTTCTGATTCAGTCACTAAAGGCTCTTGGCGCTAAGGAAGTATTTGCAACAGATATTTCTGACGGCAGACTTGCTTTGGCAAAGGAATTAGGAGCCGACTACGTTGTAAACACCATGAAGGAAGACTATGCAAAGGCACTGGTAGAAGCATTTGGTCCTGATAAGGCAGATGTAATCTACGAGTGTGCCGGCACCGATATCACCATGGACCAGGCTATTCAGAATGCAAGAAAGGGCAGCACCATCATTCTGGTTGCTGTATTCGGAAAGAAAGCAAATGTTGATCTGGCAAAACTTAATGACTCAGAGCTGGATCTGAATACCTCAATGATGTACCGTCATGAAGATTTCGTTGATGCAATCAGATTCGTAAACGAAGGCAAGATCAAGCTGAAGCCTCTTCAGAGTGCCAAGTTCGCATTTGCTGATTACAACAAGGCATACGAATATATTGATAACAATCGTGAAAGCACCATGAAAGTTTTAATTGATGTTGATCCATCCGAAGAATAAGGAAATCTATCCATGAAACTTTCATATGCCACACTTGAAAATAAGGATTTCTGGGAGTCAAAGGGAGTAAAGCTCCCTTCCTATGACGTCCGAGAGGTTGCCCGTAAAACCGTGGCTTCACCTCGCTGGGTTCATCTGGGAATCGGAAACATCTTCAGAATCTTTATCGGCGGTATTGCCGACAGGCTTATCTCTGAGAAGCTTTTAGACAGAGGTATAACCTGTGTTGAGACCTTTGATTATGACGTTGTGGACAAGATCTACAAACCTTTTGACAATCTTGTTCTGGCAGCCACTCTGCATCAGGATGGAAAAAGAGATTTCAGCATTCTAGGCTCTCTGTGCGAGGCTCTGAAGGCAGATACTAAAGACACATCTGCAATGAAACGTCTTGAGGAAATCTTTAGTAACAGAGAACTGCAGCTGGTAAGCTTTACCATCACTGAAAAAGGTTATGCTCTTAAAGGAGCAGATGGCAATTACCTGCCATACGTTAAAAACGATATTGAAAACGGACCTGATAAATGTGTCGGTGCCATGGCGATTGTAACATCAATGTTATACCGACGTTTTAAAGCTGGAGCCACTCCTCTGGCTCTGGTTTCCATGGATAACGTTTCTCAGAACGGAAAGAAGCTTCGTGAAAGTGTTCTTGAAATGACCGAGAAATGGATAGAAAAAGGCTATCTTGAAAAGGATTTTCTGGCCTACGTTGGAGATGAAAAGAGAGTATCATTCCCTTGGTCAATGATTGATAAAATCACTCCTCGTCCAGGAGAGGCTCTGGCAAAAGATCTCAAGGATATGGGGATTGAGGATATGGATGTGGTAGTGACCTCCAAAAAGACCTATATCGCTCCATTTGTTAATGCCGAAGGCCCTCAGTATCTGGTTATAGAAGATTCTTTCCCTAACGGAAGACCTCCTTTTGAGAAGGCAGGCGTATTCATGACAGACAGAGAGACCGTTAACAAGTCAGAACGTATGAAGGTTACAGTCTGCCTGAACCCAATTCATACCGCACTCTGCACCTATGACTGCCTTTTAGGCTACACCTTCTTTGCTGACGGAATGAATGATCCAGAACTGTCAAAACTGGCAAAACAGCTGGGGTATGTCGAAGGCCTTCCTGTAGTTGAAGATCCTAAGATTCTTTCTCCTAAAGCATTCTTAGATGAAGTACTGAATGTAAGATTCCCTAATGCCTATATGGGAGATACCTCTGCAAGAATTGCTGTTGATATTTCTCAGATGGTGGGAATCCGTTTTGGTCATACCATCAAGGAACATATAAAGACAGGAGATACAGATAAGCTTGTTGCTCTGCCGCTTGCTATCGCAGGCTGGATAAGATACCTGCTTGCAGTAGATGATGAGGGCAAAAAGTTTGAATTGTCACCTGATCCTATGCTAAATGAACTTACAGGTTTACTCTCTGGGGTCAAACTTGGAGATGCAGCTTCGGTAAAAGACAAACTAAAACCTATTCTTTCAAATGAAAATATTTTTGGTTTGGATTTATATAGTACAGAACTGGGAACTAAGATTGAGACCATGGTTAAGGAATTGATTGAAGGCCACGGAGCTGTACGCAGAACACTGAAGAAATATCTTTCTTAATCTCAGTAAATTTCAATAACCTCCTCATATTTAAGGAGCTCTATAGCTCCTTATTTTTTTGTTACTTTAGCTTTGCTTTTAGAGATTCCCATTGTTCTTTAGGAACCTGAAGAGCGCTCAAAGCCTGTTCAACAGTAAAGCTTTGCGTTTTAATCAGATTGGATAGATTATCTATCAGCATTTCTTCTCGGCCTTCTTCCAATTTATGCTTCATCATACTTTTATAATCAAGTATTTCCATCTCGCGGTTGAGCAGAGCTGCATAATTGAGATTCTCTTCCTTTTCTGACATTAGTAAACCTCATGTTTGTCTGATTTCAGCTTTCTTCAATTCAAGAAGTTACTTTAGCTTTGCTTTTAGAGAGTCCCATTGTTCTTTAGGAACCTGAAGAGCACTCAAAGCCTGTTCAACAGTAAAGCTTTGCGTTTTAATCAGATTGGATAGATTATCTATCAGCATTTCTTCTCGGCCTTCTTCTCGGCCTTTTTTCTCGCCTTCTGCTCGACCTTTTTTCTCGCCTTCTTCCAATTTATGCTTCATCATACTTTTATAATCAAGTATTTCCATCTCGCGGTTCAGATAAGCTGCATAA
>Ga0310695_10012176_pt1 | contig 12110 bp, 12 predicted proteins | sample RumenRJG_04DNA_FD_203882 | JGI IMG/M metagenome (GOLD analysis project Ga0310695, IMG submission 203882) | Bovine rumen microbial communities from Lethbridge, Alberta, Canada - RJG_04 (v2) (version 2) | ecosystem: Host-associated > Mammals > Digestive system > Stomach > Rumen | place: Canada... | reverse complement strand
CTCAAAAAAAGCTCCGGTGGATATTTTTATAGTATGTTTTAAAACTTTATGCTGATTTTTCAGCTGGGTTTAGTGTCAGTTAAAAGGTATTTAGTATCAAATCTGTATGTATGGGCTTGTACTCTCCTTGGTACATTACTTTAGTCAACAAAAACTAGGTACTAAATACCATCTAAGTGATACTAAACTCTATCTAACTATATAGAAAGGAGTGTGAACATGGCTAAAAGGCATATGATTCAGGAAGAAACTCGTCCTAAAATTAGACCAGCTATTACAGAAGAAGGCCGAGAGAACCAGCTGATAGCTTTGGCCACGGACTTAGTAGAGAAACGATTGCGAAATGGCACAGCTACTTCGCAAGAAACTACGCACTTCCTGAAATTAGGTTCTGCTAAGAACAAATTAGAATTGGAAAAATTAAAAAAAGAGAATGAATTACTTGCCGCAAAGACTGAAGCATTGAAATCCGCTAAACGAACAGAAGAGTTATTCGCAAAAGCTATTCAAGCATTTGGTGAATACTCTGGTAAATCAGTTGGAACAGTTGATGATGAAGATGACCTAGATCCTTATGCTGATTTCTAATCGGAGCTATTCCGAATTAATTAAGATTCCAACTTTTGAAGAGCGTTTAGAGTATTTGCTTTTACACGGATCAGTTGCGCAAGATACTTTTGGTTATCAGAGATATTTAAATCAAGTACTTTACAAATCTCCTGAATGGAAACGAGTAAGACGTCAGGTGATATTGCGTGATACTGCTTGCGATTTAGCATGCGACGGACACGAAATTCCATTCAGGGCATTAATACATCACATTAATCCTATTACGATTGATGATATTAATTTGCGAAGAGAAAATGTATTTGATTTAGAAAATTTAATTACTACAACATTAAACACACATGAAATAATTCATTACGGAACTTTGCAAGACATTAAAAATTTAACGATGGCTGAAAGATCGCCAAATGACACAATTCCATGGAGGTAAAGATATGGGAGAAAGATCTAGAGAGATAGACGCTAGTATTGTTGATACTGTTAAAGATGCGGTCGGTTTGCATCATCAGAATCCTGATTTCGATAATCGATTAGTTGAAGCAATTAACGCAGTCTTTTTTATTTTACTTCAGGAAGGTATCATTGATGAGCCTTATGAAATAAGCGATCAGTCTGATGTCTGGCGTGATGTGCCTTTTAATGAGAATTCTAAAGTAGCGGTTAACTCAATTATAGAATGGTTCGGTGCAAGAGTTAGACAGATGTTTGATCCGCCTACTTCAAATGTATTGGCAACAGCCTTATCCGAAGAACGTAATGAATTAGAGTGGCGTAACTTTATCACTAATAATTACATTGGTGAGATTGGAGATTTGTATGGCGATGAATAAAGATTTTTATAGAGATCTTCCTGGCATGGTTTGCATTATGCTCGACAAATACATTACCAAGTATAAGAAAGAACCTTGGTTTCCTGAAGCTTGGGAAGAGTATCGTCAGCATATACTGAATAGCAGCATGGACGACATGAAGATGCCAGGTTTTGTATTTAATAAGTATCTTAAGAAAGATAGTATAAAACATTTTGCTACTCAGGATAGTGATGTGATATATGGAATTCCTCAGCAGAAGAAATTTCCATTGCCGGATGCTGATCATGTTAAATCTGCGATTAAGTTCTTCAACTATGTTGAACCAAAATATGAGAAGCGGCTTGCTAAAGCGATTTTAGAAAAAGCTGACGAATTCGATATCGATCTTTCTGAGATGAATATTGGTGACAATAACAGATTTAAAAAATATTTGCCTGAAGAACTTAAGCATTGGGGTATACCTGGCATGAAGTGGGGTATTCGTCGTTATCAAAATCCAGACGGTACTCTTACACCAGAGGGTAAAGAGCGATACCGTAAGTATTGGGAAAAAGAAAAACAGAAAAGCCAGGGATATGTAGAAAAATACAATGAACAACATAAATTTACTTTAAAAAGAATTAAGTCCATAAAAGATGAAGACTCGTCTTTATATGGTAAATCAGGCATTCAAGATTATGCAGAACTTTTATTTGAAGCAAGAGTATTAGATAAACCCGATTATAAAGAGGCAAAACAAATATTATTATCAGAAGCTAAGGATTTCGACAAAGAGACTATGGAATTAGGTAAATATTATTTAGACAGAATACAGTTAGCTAATTCAAAATTGGAAAATATTGATGGTAAGATTTCAAAAGAAGAGATTGAAAAACTTATACGAATAGAAGATACTGAACGAATACTTGGAGAACTTAAGCATTGGGGCATTAAAGGCCAAAAATGGGGCATTAGACGTTACGAAAACTATGATGGTACTTTAACACCTGAAGGTCGTGAAAGATATAAAAAAATGTGGATACGCTCAGGACAGACAATGCTAGTTACAGCAGGTGCTCGAATAGTTAAAACTATTCTTGACCAAAATAAATATATTCCAAGTGAAACATTTTTGAGTGTTTCTAATCAGTTAGTTATGGCAGGAGCAACTATAGCGCATTTTCATGCGGAAAAAAAGTTAATGAAAGATTTAGGAATAAGCGATGAAACTTATAAAAAAGCTAAATGGTCACCAGTGATACCTGGTTCAAAAGAAGCTCTTGCCGAGGTAAATGAGGCAAGAAAAAAACTTGGTATAACACCATCTGCGTATTTTAAAAAATAATGTTGATAAAAATATAAGAAAGAAACTTTTAGATGAAGGTTTGACTAGTTAAGTACTATAAGGTATACGCGGTTGAGCCCTATTAGGGATACCCGTCATGGCAGTAACGCTTAAGCTTACTGAAAAGACTAATAGCAGGTCTTTTTACCATGAGAGTAACAATTGTAAAACCTTGGTGGATGATATTATGGCGCGATAGCCAAAGTCCTAGGCCCACTGAACTCCGCGAACCTTTTATTTTTCAGTAAAGGAGATTAATAATGGCATTATCGAATACTGCTACTCCGATTTATTACGGGCAGTTCAGAGATGCTGTAATGAGAGGAGAAATCCCGATTAACCAATACATAGAAATGGAGATGCATCGCATCGACAATCTTATTGCTAATCGGGGAGTCTACTATGACGATCAAGCTATTAACGGGTTTATTAAATTCTGTGAGAATGAATTAACTCTGACTAATGGCGGTGATTTACACATGTTAGACTCGTTTAAACTTTGGAGCGAAGCCGCTCTGAGTTGGTTTTACTTCATTGAGAAACCTATTCCGGTAATTGACCCAGATGGTAAAGGCTCACATGAAGTATACAAACAAATCAAAAAGAGATTAATAACAAAACAATTTTTAATTATTGCGAGAGGTGCAGCAAAGTCAATGTATTCAGCTTGCATGCAGGCATATCATCTGTGTATTGACACAAGCTCAAATTTACAGATTGTTGTTGCGCCTACTATGTCACAAGCAGAAGAGGTACTCTCGCCAGTTCGGACAGCAATAAATAAAGCAAAAGGACCATTTATGAAGTTTATGACGTTGGGGTCACTTCAAAATACAACTGGTAATAAGGCTGATCGAGTTAAACTTGCTTCAACAAAGAAAGGCATTCAGAATTTTATTACTGGTTCTAGTATTGAGGTAAGGCCAATGAGCATTAACAAGCTTCAAGGCTACCGAGTAAAAATCGCCACAATTGATGAATGGCTTTCTGGTGATACTCGCGAAGATGTTATTGGCGCTATTGAGCAATCATGCGCTAAGGAACAGGGTAATCCTGAAGATCCGAATGACTATTTAATCATTGCGACTTCGTCGGAAGGAACAGTTAGAAATGGTCCGGGTGACACAATCAAAATGGAATTAATCGACACCCTTAAAGGTGACTATGAGAATATTCGAACTTCTATCTGGTACTACCGGTTAGATTCAATTGACGAAGTTAACCGACCAGAGACTTGGCGTAAAGCTAACCCTAACATTGGTGTCACGGTTTCTTATGAGACTTATACCGATGATGTTGAGAAGGCAGAAAAGTCTCCATCAAATCGTAACGATATTTTAGCCAAGCGATTTGGCATTCCTATGGAAGGTTACACTTACTATTTTCCATACGAGGAAATTCAATTGCATCCATATCGAAACTATGATGGAATGGTCTGTGCTTTAGGAGCAGATATGTCCCAGGGTGATGACTTCTGTGCTTTTACTTTTTTGTTCCCGATGCGTGGTTCAAAGTTTGGTATTAAGACGCGAAATTACATTAGTTCACTAACTTACAACAAATTGCCAATTGCTGCAAGAAATAAATACGATGAATTTATTAAAGAAGGAACGCTTGTGGTTATGGAAGATCCGATTCTAGACATGATGCAAGTTTACGATGATTTAGATCAGTTCATTGATGAGCATCAGTATACGGTAAACTGTTTCGGATTTGACCCGTACAATGCAAAAGAATTTGTTGATCGTTGGGCTAATGAGAATGGGCCGTTTGGTATTGAGAAAGTTATTCAGGGTGCAAGAACCGAAACAGTGCCGCTTGGTGAACTGAAGAAACTTTCTGAGGAACGATTACTGCTATTTGACGAGAAGGTCATGAACTTTGCAATGGGCAATTGTATCGTACTTGAAGATACCAATGGTAACCGTAAGCTTTATAAGAAACGTTCTGATCAGAAGATAGACTGTTTTGCTGCATTGCTCGATGGCTTCGTAGCATTCAAACATAACAAGGACGCATTTGAATAGTAAAAATCAAAATAGTGAATTTTTATTCGTGTATTTTTCTTATTCTTTTATGCAAAAGGAGAGAAAGAAAAATGAATAAAAACGCAAAAACAAGACTTGATGTAATGGTATTAAATGGAAAGGTTAATTACAAGAGGATTAAAGACACTTTAATCACAAGAATGAACTCTATGGGTTTGATTAGTGATAGAAAGTCTGAAGTCATGCTGAATGTAAACCGTTACAATTTATCACAAGAAACAAGAAAGTTTTGTGAAAGGAACAATATTGACTATTTGTCAGTTTTGCAGAAATCAATTGTAGCATAAACATGCTATGTTGATTTTTTAATTACCCGCGTTAATCGCATGCCCTTTTATGGAGAGGATATAGATAAAACGCCGATTTTCGGTATTTATTTCATAGACTCTCGTTTTTTTTTTTTGTGGTAAGTATTACTACGAAATATAGAGATATCGAATTAGAAGAACTAAAACAGAAATAAGGAGGCGTTCTGTCATGGCAGCATATGATGATCTGTATCATTACGGCACAACAGGAATGAAGTGGCGTAATCGTCTTTATCAGTATGAAGATGGTACATATACAGAATTAGGTAAATTACGTAGAAGACAAGATTATAAAAAAACAGACCAGTATCAAAAAGATAAAAAGATTAGAAATGAAAGATTCAGTAGAGCTTTTGAACAGAAAAAAATTGCTAAAGATAAACCTCCTATTAGCCCAGCTGAACAGATAGGAAAAAATGCGGGTGATATCGCTTACCGAGTTGGAAATATTGTTTCACGAAACAATAGACGGCCTAAAGAAGATTTGTCACAGTATTCAGATAATGATCTTCGTTCAATGGTAAATCGTATGCAGTTAGAACAGCAATATTCCAATTTAAAAAGCAATAATATTCAAACTGGAGCAGAAAAAGTAAAAGACGCTATCGATACTATCGGTGATGTTTTAGCTATTGGGACTACTGCGCTTGGCTTATATGCTTTATATAAGCAAATAAAAGGATAATTTTATTTTAATCTTTTCTTTTTCATAGCCTTTAATGAAGGAGAAACAAATATGAAAAAGAAAATTAAAGTAGAAGTTGTTGATTACGGCAAAGAAAAGAGAAAAGAAAAAAGAAGAGAAAGAGTTCAAAAATTTGTTGAGAATTCGAAGAAGTATGCGGAAACAGGATTTAAATGTTTGGCCTTTGGCGTTGGCGTCGGTATGGCAATAGCGCTTAATCAAAGATATTCCTAAGCATATAAATTGATTAACAAATTAGAGACTTCAAAGTCTCTTTCTTTTTCATTAATTAGGAATTAATGAGAGATTCACGTGGTCTCTCATTTTTTTATTAAAGGGAGGACATTAAGTATGTCATATTATTTAACACAGGAAGACTATTTGATGCATCACGGTGTTAAAGGTCAGAAATGGGGCAATCGTCAGTATCAGTATGAAGACGGCTCATTAACCCCATTGGGAAGAGTTCACTATGGCTATGGTGAAGCGAGATCCCGTGTGACAAATGCTTATAATTCTGCCAGAGCCAGTATAAAGTCTGGTGCACAGAATTTTAGCAGAAACGCTAAGGATGCCTACAAGAAAGCGGGGCAGAAATTTAACGAATTCAAGAAAAGTGAAAAGTATGAAAAAGTTAAAAAGTATGCAAAGATTGGTGCTGCAGTAGCTGGTACAGCTTTGGCCGCGTATGGTGCTTACAAGATTTCGCAAATGGTTAGAAACAAGAGAGCTAGTATTGGCACTGGTGAAAATCTGTTTAAAACTCAGCGTTTCCAGGAAACTTTGAACAAAAAGTATAACAACATAATTGGAATGGCCAGCCCAGGTAAAGATTATGCCGGAAATCCAGAATTGGCTGATAGAGCATTTAAGAAACAGCAGGCTCTTAGAGAACAATTATCTGGTACTAATAGAAGAATCAAAACTCAAGAAACCATGAGCACTATTAAAGCGTTAGGCAAGTCAACTGCTGACAAAGCCCGTGCGGGACTTAAAGCAGGCGCACAGAAAGCTCAGGCAGGACTTAAAGCAGGTGCACAGAAAGCTCAGTTAGGAGCTAAAAATGCTCTTATCAGAGGTGATAGAGCATTAAAGAATGCTAAGAGTGCAGCTAAACTTCAAGTCGAAGGCACCATTGCTAAAGCAAAACTTCCAGCAGTACAGAAGTTACGTGAGGAGATTAACGGTTTAACAAGCAGAGCTTCATATTACGAGAGCCGTATGTCTAATCCGCAAATTGATGCAGAATCAAGGGCAATTGCTGGTCGTGAATTTAATAAATTAGTAGGTCAGTTGAAATCTGCTCAGGCAAAAATTAACGCACTTAGAAGATAATTTTGTGAAGAGGTAATTAATGAACAATTACTACTTAACACAAACCGACTATTTAATGCATCATGGTGTTAAAGGTCAGAAATGGGGTAATCGACAGTATCAGTATGAAGATGGTTCATTAACTCCATTAGGAAGAGTTCATTATGGCTATGGAGAAGCATTAAATAAAGGTTCGAGAATTACTTCTAATATTGGTTCTGGTATGAGATCTGTTGCCAAGAAGAGAACGTATGGCAGAATTGGGAGTTCTATTGCTAACCGTGCTGCCACAATTGCAGATCGTACTTCAAGAAACTTAGCTTCACTTAAAAAGATTAGTGATTCTAATGATTCCGGCGCAAAGAAACTATTAAAGTCCTTATCATATATGTCAGTTCCAACGGTTCACGATATTATAGACCCACGCACTGGTGAGAAAACTGGTAAAAAAGGATTTGGAAGAATCGCAGGAAGTGGCTGGCGTGCCAATAACAGTAAAGCTTTGGCAGACCAATATGGTGCATCAGAACACTATCGAATCACAAAAACTGGTAGGTATATCTCAACAGTTCAAAAGAAAAATGCAGAATCATTTGCAAAGTACTATCAAAATAGAGCAGATTCCAATTCTGTCAAAGAGTATATTCATAACACTTTTAGCGGATTAATGAAGACTCCAATTACTAGACTTACAGGTAAAGAAACAACTGTCGGAAAAGAAATTGTAAAAGGAGCTCTTACTTTTGGTTTAGCTGGATATTTTAGTGTTAATGGTCAGATTGGCGATCAGGCAAAAGTTTGGCTTGGAAGACAAGGTGTGAAAAACTATAAAGATTCAGTCAAACATGAGCAGATAGCTAACGATGTAACTAAATTCATTGCAAAAAGAGCTGCTAAAAAGAAATACCAAAAAGAAAAACAAGCAATCCAAAATAAATATGATAGCCGTATAGAAGCCTTAGAAAGTAAGTATTCGAAAGGTGAAAGACTTTCAGATGCTGATTTGCAAAAACAAGAACAGTATGAAAGAGAAGCTCAGGATGCTTGGAAAAGAAATAGTGAAAGATATAAGAACGATTTAAAGATAATTAAAAATAGTTAATGAAGGAGGCACCAAATGCCAAAATTCACTGATAGGCTCCAGCATGCCTGGAATGCCTTTTTAAATAGGGATCCAACTGAGGATTATACATATACTAATCATGTTAATCCGGAGCCAGTGGTTACCTATTCGTACAATCCGTACAAGCCTCGCTTAACTAGAGGTAATGATAAATCGATTGTCAACGCAATGTACAACCGTATTGCTACGGACATTGCACAGATAAATATTCGCCATGCTCTAGTAAATGAGGATGGGCATTATCTGGAAACAGTTGACGATGGATTAAATCAGTGCCTTTCAGTTAACGCAAATAAGGACCAATCGGCTCGTGATTTCATTAAAGATATTGTTCTGTCAATGTTCGATGAAGGTTACGTAGCCGTTGTTCCAATTGATACAGACAGGCATCCAGCTTTGGGTGCCTTTCAAATCGAATCGATGAGGACGGCAAAGATATTAGAGTGGCGTCCAGATGAGATTAAAGTTCGCTGTTATAACGACAGAACCGGCAAATACGAAGAGCGATGGGCTCAAAAAAGTTTTGTTGCGATAATGGAGAATCCGTTCTATTCAATCATGAATGAGGCAAATTCTGTTCCACAGAGATTAATCAGGAAATTGAATATGCTTGACGCAATTGATGAACAGAGTAGTTCGGGCAAATTTAACATGGTTATTCAATTACCATACGCAGTTAAAACCTCGACGAAAAAGCAGCAAGCAGAAGATCGCCGTAAGGACATAGAAATGCAATTGACAGGATCTAAATATGGTATCGCATATATCGATGCGACAGAAAAGATTACGCAATTGAATCGTCCACTTGAAAACAATCTAATGGAACAAATCAATTACTTGACTGAGACATTATACAGCCAGTTGGGGATGACAAAAGAGATATTAGATGGTAAAGCAAATGAACAAACTATGCTTAATTACACAACGCAAACGTTGGAACCGATCTTGAATGTTATTGTTGACGCTATGACGTGGAAGTTTTTATCTAAGACCGCAAGAACTAAAAATCATAGAATCGTATTCTTTAAGGATCCGTTTAAACTGGTACCAACATCGAGATTGGCTGAATTGGGTGATAAATTTACACGTAATGCTATTATGTCATCTAATGAAATGCGTCAAGTTATTGGTTTACGCCCAGTTAATGACCCACGTGCTGACGAATTAAGAAATAAGAATCTTAATGAAGCAGATAACGGGCAAGGACCAATTGTAGGTGAAAATTATCAGGACACTGGCGGGTATGAAGATTATGATGACTACGGAGATTATTACGATCCAGCGGTTGACGAAAATATTGAGGAGGAAGAAATTCAAAATGGCTAGACAGGAATATGATTTCATAGGTTGGGCCACCAAGAATGACATCAAATGCTCTGACGGAAGAACTATTCGCCATAATGCATTTGCTGACAATGATGGTAAGAGAGTTCCTCTAGTATGGAACCATCAGCATAACGACATCGATAACGTTCTAGGATATGCAATTCTTAAGAATGCTGATAATGGCGTTCGTGCTTATGGCTTTTTCAATCCAACTGAAAAAGGTAGAAATGCAAAAACTATTTTGGAACATGGTGATATTACATCTCTATCTATTTACGCTAATAAGCTAAAACAGGTTGGTGGTGATGTAATTCATGGTGATATTAAAGAAGTCAGTTTGGTACTTGCTGGTGCCAATCCAGGCGCTTATATCGATGAAATTCGTCACGGAGAAGAATCTGTATTAGACGCAGTAATTCTTTCAACTGGTGAAGAATTAACTATCGAGCATGGTGAGATTTATGAAGATGACGAAACTGGAGAAACATATATTGTTTCTAAAGAAGTAGATATTGAAAAAATCGAACATGCTGATGAAGAAGATTTAACAGTACAAGATGTAATTGATTCAATGACTGATAAGCAGAGAAATGTTTTATATGCTCTCGTTGGAATGGCAGTTAATGGTGATGATAATATTGCTCATGCTGATGATGACGAAGATGAAGAAGACATTGACGAAGACTCTGAAGATGGTGAAACAGTTCAGGATGTTATTGATTCAATGACTGAAGAACAGAAAAATGTTCTTTATGCTTTGGTTGGCATTGCTAAAAAAGAAGCTGATGAAGAAGCTATGCAGCATGCCGATGAAGAAGATGAAATGAATGATAATGAGGAGGAGGGCGACGAGATGCCTAATGATGAAATGACCGTTCAGGATGTTATTGATTCAATGACTGAAGAACAGAAAGATGTTATGTATGCTTTAGTAGGAATGGCTGCTGAAGAAAATGGAGGAGATGACGAAGATATGAAACACAATTTCTTTGCCGGTGAAGACGACTATTACGATGAAGAAAATGAATTAATTCATGGTGAAATTTTAAATGCATTTGATGATGCAAGAAACTATGGTTCTGTACAGAAAGCTTTGGAAGCTCATGGTCTGAACAAGGAAGATGTTTTGGTTCATGGTGTTGAGCATGTAGACTATCTGTTCCCAGAGTATCAGAATGTTCATGGCAACCAGGTGCCATTTGTTAACATTAATCCTAATGCTTGGGTAAATGTTGTAAAGAACGGTGTACATAAGACTCCGTTTGCAAAAATCAAAATGATCTTTGCTGACATTACTGCCGATGAAGCAAGAGCTAAGGGTTATGTTAAAGGTGCTTTAAAACTTGAACAGGTATTCAGCCTGGTAAAGAGAGAAGTTGACCCAACGACCATTTACAAGAAGCAGTCATTTGATCGTGACGATATTCTTGATATTGCTGACAATATTGACGCAATTGCAATGGTTAAAGATGAACTGAAGGTTAAATGGGATGAGGAACAGGCTCGTGCTATTCTGTTCGGTGATGGCAGAAACATTGGCGATCCAGATAAGATCAACGAAAGCAAGATCATTCCGGTTATCAAAGATACTCAGGCTAACTTCTACGCTATGAACAAAGTAGTTACTCCTGAAACTAATGAGTCAGTTCCGCATGCAATTATTCGTTCAATGGTTGAAGCTATGGACGGTTATGAAGGTTCAGGCAATGTTACTGCTTTCATAAAGACTGATGCTGTTACTTCTATGATCCTTATGGAAGACAAATTCGGTCACAGACTGTATAAGACAATGGACGAACTTGCAAGTGCTATGCTTGTCGACAAGATTGTCAAAGTTCCAGCATCTTTTGTACCAGAAGGTTTCTATGGTGTTGCTCTTGACCTGTCTGACTATAATGTTGGTGCTAACAAGGGCGGTGAGAGATCTCTGTTTGACGATTTCGACATCGACTACAACAAGCAGAAGTATCTGTTGGAAGGTCGTTGCTCAGGTGCTTTAGTTAGACCTCATTCAGCTATTGTTCTGCAGGCTGCCAGCAATGACAGTTCAGCCAATGATGGTGAATAGTCAATAGAAAAAGTATAAAGGCATAAAGGCGTTCTTATAAGAGAATTGTTTTTATGCCTTTTATTTGCAGCAAAATTCAAAATGGAGGAATTCTATGGAAAATAGAACTTATAGGTCTTATAAGGATCGTGGTGTGAGCGCTTTTACAGTGTTTGCTAAAGCAGCTGATAATACTTTATGGGCTGATGCAGCTTTCACTAAAGGCATCAATCTTGATGATTTCGCCGCCGCTTTTAAAAGTGGTGATTTGCTCATTAATAATGACGGAGCTTTCTTGAAAGCGGTTGCTTTTGAAGATGGTGCTGTTTCGACAATGGGCGAAAGTGGTTTAGTTGCATGGACTGCAGTCGAAGCTTTAAAACCTACAGGTGTAGCAGCAGAAGCACAGGCAACAACCATGTTTGGTTATTCAGTATCTGATCTGCAGGGTGCAGACTTAACGGTTGCTAATGGCGCAATAACTGGTACTTTAAAGTATATTGACACAGGTGCTTTGGCAGATTTCTGGGGACCAGGTTACTTTGTAGCTTTGAAG
>Ga0310695_10012175_pt1 | contig 12110 bp, 10 predicted proteins | sample RumenRJG_04DNA_FD_203882 | JGI IMG/M metagenome (GOLD analysis project Ga0310695, IMG submission 203882) | Bovine rumen microbial communities from Lethbridge, Alberta, Canada - RJG_04 (v2) (version 2) | ecosystem: Host-associated > Mammals > Digestive system > Stomach > Rumen | place: Canada... | reverse complement strand
AATACCTGTATTGATACTGCTGGTCAGCCTTGGACTGCTGAGGGACCAATGCATGATAAGATTGTGGCGATTCTGGAGCAGACAGACACTGTTCTCCTGGATATCAAGCACATTAATTCAGAGGAGCACCGGAAATTAACGGGTCAGCCTAATGAGAATATCAAGGACTTCGCTCGTTATCTGGACTCTATCAATAAGCCGGTTTGGATTCGCCACGTATTAGTGCCAGGAATCACGGATGTGGATGAGTACCTAGAGGAGACAAGAGACTTCCTGAAGACTCTGCATAATGTGCAGCGTATTGACGTGCTGCCATATCACACCATGGGTGTCTACAAGTGGAAAGAACTTGGCATTCCCTATCAGCTAGAGGGCGTCGACGCACCTACGAAGGAGCGTGTGGCTCATGCCAAGGAGATTCTGAATCAGGCCATCGCCCATGTATACCCTTAGCACACAGATTATTCTACAGGCTCGAACTTCTCTGGACCAGGTTTTGTGATATTGGCCTGCACCCTCTGCATCTCCTTCTTATACTTGCTAGGAGACATGTGATATTCTTCCTGGAAGACACGATTCAGGGTGCGCTGGCTCTCGAAACCGGCATTCATGCAGGCCTCAGTGATGGACTGATTGGACATACGGATCAGGTGGGTGAATTCACGGAGTCTGGTTTGATTCAGGTACTTATTAAAGTTCATATGAAAAGTAGAAGAAAACAAGCGTGACAGGGAATATGGGCTGACGTAGAGGGCGTTGGCAATCGATGTAAGGGAGATTGGCTCCATATAGTGCTTTGCGATGTAGTCAACAGTACGATATACCAGGTCATTCTCGGAGTTGGTCTTCTTTTTTACTAATTCGACCTTAGGTAATACACGGGACAAAATAGCCTGCAGATAGGACTCCTGTAGCACGTCCTCGTAAGGAGGATGGCCCAGATCTGCCAGCCAGTGTAAGGCCTGCAGGGTATCCAGGGTGATGGCGTGGGATGAAACTACAGGATTCGGCGTCTCATAGCTCTGTAAGAGGTTCTTAAAGGCTGGGACCAGACTAGGATCTGTATTAATGACCAGGATGTCTCCTGTGTCGGATTCATTTGTCTGGTAGTGATGGATGACATCAGGGAAAATCAGAGCCAGGTCGCCTCTATTTAGATGATAGAGTTCTGTTCCCACACCGATTTCCAGTGCACCAGACATGATATAGACGATTTCGAGCTGGCGGTGTAGATGGGGTGGTACAGTCTCGGCTCTTTTTAACTGAGCATCGAATTCATCTTTTTTTTGGAAAATAGCATACATAGATATAATCGCTCCTAAGAAAATAAAAGGGAATGATCGCTCCTAAAAATAGGATACCAAAATAGTCAATGTGAAAAATGTACCTAGTATAATAAACAAATATTGTCGAAAAAACTACGATAATCATTTTTGCAAGGAAAACGTAAGTTAATGCATAAAATATAACATATATGTATAAAGATTGCAAGATTTGGCTAATTATTATAAATATGTGGCAAGCACGGAAACCGATTTCGTTATATAGTTTTCTAGGTTCAAGGAAGTACACAATGCCTTGAATCAAATATGCTTAAAACCGGCTTGAATATATTTACCTCCCCCTACCCCTCATTGCCGGTTTTATCTCATATATCCCTCAGAACAGGCTTGACTCCCCCGTCTAAGCCTGTTTTTCTTTTGCTTTTCACGGGTATTCAATTTTCAAATCGGGTTTCCATTTAAATTTTCATAAGAAGAGAAACAACTCGCAATTTATGACCACACGTCAATTATTTATTTGCCTTATTGGCTAAGAAATTCTTCATATTGGCTTCTTTTCATCTATAAGTAGAGAGAACATATAAGGTCTATTTCCATTCAAAAGCATTCAAATCCTCCTGAAACACATCAATAAATACATCAATATTTAACCACCGAATACAACTGTTTTTGCATATTCGAAAAAAATTGTCTGACTTAAGTTTGGTTTAAACTTGTCTATTTATAATCATCTCAACAAGCAAGGAAATGCAAGGGAGGTGAGCCCATGGCTGAACAGATGACATTTAAACGATATGAAATCAAATATGCTGTAACAGAGACACAGCGCCAGCGTCTCATAGATGGGATGCAGGAATACATGATTCGAGACTCCCATGGAATCAGTCAAATCCAGAGCCTATATTTTGACACACCAGATTATCTTTTGGCGAGACGATCCATGGAGCACCCCTTATATAAGGAGAAGATCCGCTTAAGGAGCTACGGTCAGGCGGATGATCATACGAAGGTCTTTTTAGAACTGAAGAAGAAATTCGAAGGAGTTGTCTATAAGCGCCGCGTCAGTATGGATATGACCAAGGCTGAGGAGCTGATGGAGAACTGGAGCAGCAATCGATACGGAGTCACTGAGGTGGATTGTAATCCACAGATTCTAAGAGAATTAGAGGCTTCAGTAGCACGCTATCCCAAGCTTATACCTCGCATTCTACTGACCTATCGCCGAGAGGCCTTCTACCAGAGAGACGATCATGACTTTCGTGTCACCTTAGATCAGGAGATCGGATGGAGAAATGAAGACCTCTCTCTAAGAGATCCGATGATCGGCAGACCATTACTGAAGCAGTCGTATTACCTTATGGAGGTAAAGGCTGGTGGTGCAATTCCATTGTGGTTCACAAAGCTTCTGACGGAACTTGGCATTCGAAAGACTTCCTTTTCAAAGTATGGAACTGCATACCAGACCATCTTCTTGGAACACAATGATCCGCTGGGATTAAGTGCACAGGTAAGAACCTGGAGCCATGCGGCGTTAGAGCCTCACATCCCAGCCTGGGATCCTGGGAAAGAGTCTTCCCTAGACAGACGGGCTTGGAATCTGTCATATAAATTGCCAGATATCGATGCAGACCATCTACTTCATGCATAACCCAAAAAGAAAAAAGCCAGACATTTAGGAGTAAAAGTAATAACAGAAGACAAACTGCCTCTGCATAGACATGAAATAGAAATTAGAAAATTAGAAAATTAGAATAGGAGAAAACCATGAGTACATTATTTAATAGCGTTTTTAGCTCGGCAACAAGCACATCAAGCATCTCAGTCACAGGATTTGTAATCTGTATGGCAGCATCACTTATCATCGGTGCATTCTTAGCAGGAATCTATTCCTTCCGCAATAAGACATCACCATCCTTCCTACTAACCATGGGAATCCTTCCAGCCATTGTCTGTGTCGTGATTATGATGGTGAATGGCAATATCGGAACCGGTGTAGCTGTGGCAGGTGCATTTAGCCTGGTTCGCTTCCGTTCCGTACCAGGAACTGCAAGAGAGATCGCAGCGATCTTCTTAGGAATGGGCGCAGGTCTGATTTGTGGCATGGGATATATCGGATTCGCTGCAGCCTTTGCTGTGGTACTGGGAATTATTATATTCGCATTTAATTTAAAGATGGCGGACGATAAGGCAACTAATCGTACCCTTCGAATCACGGTTCCTGAGGACTTAGACTTTGCTGGACAGTTCGACGAGATTCTGTCTCGATACACTGCAGAGAATAAGTTAGTAACCATGAAGACCACCAATATGGGTTCTCTCTACAAGCTGACCTACGACATCACTATGATGGATCCAAGCCAGGAACGAGCTATGGTGGATGAACTTAGAACTCGTAACGGTAACTTAGAGATAGCAATCACAGAGCGCCAGGATCATACAGTTGCTTTGTAATAAGAGAACCAATGCCGAGAAGGATAGAGGAAGGTAATACTAATCTCCTTGGCAGATTGGATCGGAATCCCCCTCCTAGAAAGGAGCCCCATATGAAGAATAAGAAGTTTCGAGCATTCCTAATTGCACTCATTGCAGCAGCATCTTTATCCCTGGCGGCTTGTGGAAGCGCTGCCACATCAAAGAAAACCACTACAACTACAGCTACAGCAACCACAAGCAGTACCAGTGTCAGCACGAATACCACCCTGGATGAGAGTGACATGTATACGGACCGGGATCTGACACAGACCTATGATGAGTCAGAGGCCATCAATGTAAACCTGTCGGATGGGAACAGCACATGCGAGAGTTCCAGTGTCACCGTAGATAATAAGACCAATGCCATCACAATTACTGGAGAAGGCGTCTATGTATTCTCGGGAAGCCTATCCGATGGACAGATTATTGTGGATGCAGCAGATGATGCAAAAGTTGAAATTGTATTAAAGAATGCATCCATTACCAATGACACAAGTGCTGCAATCTATGTGAAGAATGCCAAGAAGACATTTATCACCCTGGCAGATGGAACAAAAAATAGCCTCTCTACCACAGGAACTTTTGAGGCAGATGGAGACACAAATGTAGATGGAGTTATCTTCTCAAAAGAGGATTTAACAATCAAAGGAACTGGATCTCTTACAGTGAATTCTGCGGAGGGACATGGTATCGTAGGTGAGGATGATCTGGTAATCACCGGAGGCACGATTTCTGTTACAGCAGGGAAAAAAGGGATTGCAGGCAAGGACTCTATCCGGGTAAATGGCGGCGAGATCACAGTGGATGCCCAGGATGATGGCTTCCATTCTGGTAATGACGATGACGCTAGCAAGGGCTGGACCTATATCTCTGGAGGACAGATTACCATCGCATCGAAAGATGATGGAATCCATGCAGATTCAGAGCTTCGCATCGTAGGTGGTGAGATCTCTGTAACCCAGAGCAATGAAGGACTGGAGTCTCAGGTCATCAATATCATCGATGGAACCATCAATATTGTATCTAGTGATGATGGACTGAATGCTTCTAGTGGCTCTAGTGGCAATACAAATCAGAAGCAGGATCCAATGGCGGGAGATGACTCCTGTGTACTGAATATCTCAGGCGGCACACTAACCATTGACGCTGGCGGTGATGGTGTGGACTCTAATGGATCTCTCAATGTATCCGGTGGATCTGTCTATGTCAGTGGTCCAACAGATAATGGAAATGCGGCTTTAGATTCTGGTACATCCAGTACGATTACTGGAGGAACTGTCATCGCAGCTGGCTCCTCAGGAATGGCTGAGAATTTTGGCTCTGATTCCACCCAGGGATCTATGCTGGTGTCCACTGAGAATGGTTCTGGAACTATTACCCTGACAGATTCGGATGGGAATGTACTAGCATCCTTCACTCCAACCAAGTCCTACTCCTGCGCTGTAATTAGTACTCCTGACATCGCACTTGGTGGTACCTACACAGTAACCTATGGAGCACAGACCACCTCTGTGACCATGGACTCTTCTAGCTACATCTATAGCAATGTATCCGGAGGTATGGGAGGCAAAGGCGCCCCAGGCAATCTACATCTCACAACTCCACCTGGAAGGTAACGGAGTTACCATCAGAACTTGTGGCAAAGACATGTCCCTTATGGGCCTTTACGATAGCCTCCACAACAGACAGGCCGATTCCAAAGGATCCAGCCTTAGAATTACGAGAGGTATCAGCTCGGTAGAAGCGGTGGAAGAATTCTGGGTGTGGACCAGGGAGAATCGAGCCTGCTTCCACGGTATTGGTCTCCTGGAAGAGGAAGCGATGGGACTTTCCTGTAAGCCGGCAGTGAATCTCTCCATTCTCATTGGAATACTTCACCGCATTATCCATAAGGAGTGACACCATCTGTCGAATCATGGCCTCGTCACCATAGATCTGTAGGTCAGGATCCACCTCGTAGCGAAAGACACGTCCCTTGGACTGACAGAGACTGGCATATCCCTCAAGGGTATCCTCTACGGCTTCCGACAGATTGAATTCTGCCATATGAATCATCGGGTTATTTTCCTCATCCATTCGGGAGAGGAAGACCAGTTTCTCTGTAAGCTGGGTCAATCGATCGATCTGATGCTGGGTGGATTTGATCCACTTATTATCGCAATCGGTCATTTCTAAGACTTCCGTATTGGCCCGGATGATGGCCAGTGGCGTCTTGATCTCGTGACTTGCATCGGTGATGAATTGCTTTTGCTTTTCATAGCTCTCAGCAATTGGCTTCACAGCGCGGCGGGATAGTAGAACCACTAGAATCAGGACTGCAGCCAATCCTAGGAGACTTACCAGCACACTGATGAATAGGAAGTGACGGAAAGAGGATCTACTAGAGGTACAGTCTAGGAAAATGTAGACCGTGTTGCCACTTGCCAGTGTCTTCGCTCTATACTTGTAGTCATCGACATATCCCTTTTCCTTCCCCTTTTCATAGAGATCTTTTCCATAGGACTCTGCTTCATTTGTGGATATGGCTGCGATTTTTGATACATCGGTGTTGATAACTTCTCCCTTAGCATCCATTGTCACTGTGAAGTAACGGGTATTAAATGGTCGTTCTGCCTCTGAGCGAAAGTCTGCACGGGCCTGGAAGTCATTTCCACTTGGAGGTGCTGGTCTACTACTGCCTAGGGTGTCCTTCTCGGAGCCGGCCCCAAGGCCTTGGTCTATATTTCTCTCTGGGAAGCTACCATCATTATCATAGAGGATCTGCATGGTTGCATTGGAGGACTTCTCGATTGTGTAGTAATTCATCAGATTGATGGTGGCCATGAGAACCAGGAGTACAGCGGCTACAGAGGAGATGGCGATGGCTACGAACTTGCGTTGGAGTTTCTTAATCATAGGGTCTCCTTCCTCTATTTCTCTGGCTGATAGTCCAGGGAATATCCCACATTACGGGTGACTTTGATGGAGGCCTTGCTCTCTAGCTTAGCGATTTTCTTCCTGAGATAGGAGATATTCACCCAGACAACGGACAGGTCTGTCTCGGAGTCTAGTCCCCAGATTCGGTCCATGAACTGGTCCTGACTTAGAATCTGGCTGGGGTTACGCATCATCATCTCTAGCATCTGAAACTCTTTATTAGGGAGGGAGATGGACTGTTTGCCACAGCTCAGGATATAGGTATTGGCATCCAGAGACAGATCTCCGAATTGCAGTGTATTCCCGGTGACTTCCCCTACACGACGGGTGATGCTCCGGATACGGGCTAAGAGTTCCTTCATAGCGAAGGGCTTGGTCAGGTAATCATCTGCGCCGGCGTCCAGACCTAGGACACGGTCGTCTAGCTCAGACTTAGCAGTGAGGAAGATAACAGGAACCTGATTCCCTTCCTTTCGGATGCGCTTCACCACTTCCACTCCGTCTAAGCCTGGCATCATAATGTCTAGAATGGCGCCATCATATTCCTGTGCACTGAGATAGTCGTAAGCATCCTGTCCATTATAGACCGCGTCCACAGAGTAGTTATTGTGCTTCAGCACAGCTACAACTGCATCGCTTAATTCTACTTCGTCTTCTGCGAATAATAGTCTCATGTGAGTTTCCTCATTTCTATGAATACCCTCTAGAATCCCAGGTGGATTGCTCCTTGGAATTGTGGGTTTTTTACCTACTAATTTTACACCAGCTGTGCTAGAATGTGGGCGTTTTATATAGAAGAAAGAGGTATATTTTGGCACAGATTTATTTGATGCGACATGGACAGACAGATATGAATATCCAGCATATGCTGCAGGGTAGAACCAATACCCATCTGAATGAGACGGGGAAGGAGATGGCCAGAGGTGCCGGCACATTTTTAGAGCAGGCTGGAATCCATCCAGATCTCTGTCTGGTAAGTCCCTTAGATCGTGTGAAGGAGACGGTGGCCATTGCGACAGGAATCGACCCTGCATCCTTTCAGGAGGAGCCTCTCTTAATCGAGTTTTGCTTCGGTAAGTACGAGGGCGTTCCAGCCTGTGAGATGGCACCTGATTTCCATCATATGTTCTTCGAGGAGCCGGACAAGTGTGTGATGCCATCTGATGCAGAGTCCTATCAGGATATCTTAGGCCGTGCCAGGGCCTTTCTTCAGAAGATGGCAGAGGACTACACCACAGATGATCGCACCATTTTCTGCGGAACTCATGGTGGATTTCTCCATGCCCTCTTAGTAGAGGCCCAGGGCAAGGCACTTGCTGACTTCTGGGATGTGCCAGTGAAAAACTGCGCTGTATTTCGCCTGGATATCAATGTAGACCCAGCCCAGCCTTCTGGTTACAGCTATCACATGGAGCAGATCTTTGAGGGATTTGGTGATTCCTACTCTAAGAATAAGGTTGTCATAAAGTAGAGCAAGTGGTAAACTGAACAGCAATTACATGTGTCTTGTCATATGACAAGTAAACCATTCGCTTAGTAAGGATGAATTATGGATAATCAAACCACTTATTCCCAGGAAATCATGGATACCATGGAGCAAATCAAGGCTCTGAAGGAAGAGAAGAATGCCCTCATTATGGCTCACTATTACGTGCCAGATGAAGTACAGGATATCGCTGATGAGATCGGAGACTCCTTCTTCTTAGCTAGAAAGGCAACAGAGACAGATGCAGACATTATCGTCCTCTGCGGCGTACAGTTCATGGGAGAGAGCGCGAAGATTCTGAATCCCAATAAGAAGGTACTGATTCCAGCTATCAATGCAGACTGCCCAATGGCTCATATGTGTACCGTTGAACGGATTGAGGAAGTCCGTGGAGAGTATCCAGATGTGGCTGTAGTCTGCTATGTGAATTCCACTGCAGAATTAAAGGCCCACAGTGATGTGTGCGTCACTTCAGCCAATGCCCTGAATATCGTTCAGAAGCTTCCAAATAAGGATATCTATTTCATCCCAGACCAGAATCTGGCTCATTATATCGCGGATCAGCTTCCAGACAAGCACTTTATTTTCAATGATGGCTTCTGTCATGTCCATCATTCCATTACCAAGAGTCAGTTAGAGGCTGCGAAGGCGGCTAAGCCTGAGGCTCTTGTCTGTGTCCATCCAGAGTGTAGGCCAGAGATCACTGCGATGGCAGATTATGTAGGATCCACATCTGGCATCATTCAGTTCGTAGATGGATCGGATGCTAAGGAATTCATCATTGCAACAGAGATGGGTGTCATGCATTCTCTGAAGACCAAGCATCCTGATAAGAAGTTCTATACAGCAGGCAATATGCAGCTCTGTCCAAATATGAAGAAGGTATCCTTAGAGAGAGTGCTTGAGGCTCTTCAGACAGAGAAGCCAGAAGTGACCTTAGATACAGAGGTTATGGATGCTGCCCGTATGCCAATGGAGCGGATGCTAGAGCTGGCATAAATCACCAATGAAAAACACGGTTTATATTTCACAAAAAAAACCATATAGCCAGAGGACAGTTTCTAGAGTAAAATAGGCATATGGGGACAGTTATGAATTGTAAATCGTGTTTTTACTTTGGGGGTACGAAATGAGTTACAATCAGATGATTCAGCGCAAATCCTATACCTTGGCGCTGATCCTATTCTTATCAATTATTCTCCGGGCCATTGTCAATGGAATCTACATCGGTATGGCCTCGGTAGTGCCTTATTTCCTGGGAGCAGTTGTGATCACTGGCCTCTTGCTTCTCATGGTTCGCTTTGTCCACCCGGTAGCTATGATGTTCGTCATGGTGGGATTCTTATCCGCCTTTACCATGGTTCTGATGGTGGCTTTCCCTTGTACAACAAACTATCTCATGTTTTTCCTACTGATGTTCTTCGTGGTGATCTATGAGGATATCCGACCGATTATTATGCAGGCAATCATCTGCTGTATCGCCATGGTCTACTTCTATTCTCAGTATGCAGAGGAGATGGCTGCATCCTGGTCTCCAGATGCTATGGCAATCAGCCTGGTCTATGTGGGATCTGCTATGTTCGTCTTCATCGCCCTCTGCAGGTTCTCTAAGGAGCAGCTTCATAATGAGGAGGAGAGCCGTAGTCAGGCTATGGATCAGACAGAGCAGAATGAGAAACTGCTTCATCAGATCCGTAAGTCTGTACGTACGCTAGAGAATACCTCACAGAATTTGAGCGAAAGCATCGCAACTACGAAGGAGATCTCTTCTCAGATCGGTATCGCTGCAGGGAATGTGTCTGACAGCGTATTGGCTGAGGCAGAGAAGACTACGAATATCAAGTCCCAGGTAGAGGAAGGTGTGACTCGTATCCGAGAGGTATCCGATGCATCTACTTCCATGCAGGATCTATCTCAGTTAAATGCAGACCGTGTCCACGAGGGCGGCCAGAGAGTAGAGGACCTGTCACAGAAGATGGAAGAACTGAATCTACAAATGTCAGATATCGCCAATGCAGTGTCTAGTCTCACAGATCAGACCAGTCATATCGTAGAGATCCTGGGAGAATTAAATAGCATCACTTCCCAGACCAATCTCTTATCACTGAATGCAAGTATCGAGGCAGCCAGAGCTGGAGAGGCTGGACGTGGATTCGCTGTTGTCGCTGATGAGATCCGTAATCTGTCTGAGAATTCTAAGTCCTTCTCAGATCAGATCCATGATATTGTAAATACCATCGCTAGTCAGACCGATGCCCTTACAAAAGAGTTGAGTGCAGGTCGGGAGGAAGTAAGTAACTGTATGGAGCATGCCCAGACCGTAAGTGGATTCTTCCAGGAGATTGACCGTAATACCAATCAGGTGGTTTCTAAGGCAGAGGATATCGCCAATCGTTCCCTTGAGATGGATACCATTATGAGTGAGATGCTTGCCAATGTATCTGAGATCACTGAGAATATCGAGTCTACCTCTGCAGCCATGGAAGAGATCAATGCAAGTATCTCTAGCTTTGGCGGTAGTGTGGAGCATGTCATCCATGGTTACCGGGACATCACAGACATCACTGCAGACTTGGTAGAGGCTTCAAATAAGTCCAGGTCCATTCGAGATCATGCTAAGGAAAAGCGTGGCTTAACTTCGTGAATAAATATGCATTATTTGCGATCATATGATTGGATTCAAACCGCGGTTATGTAGTTAGCCGCGGTTTCTTGCACCATAGAGGAGATTGGTCTACATTTGTGTAAAAAATAAAGAATGAATAAAAATTAGAAAAATATTCAAAAAACCCTTGCATCGCATGAATAATTATGATATTGTACAAATATCAAGTGAGTAAATATTCAACGCAGTCGGAGTACAAGCTCCGACTGCGTTAAACGCTCCGCGAGGATGCGCACGGATTCGGACAGGAATTTGTCTGCTGAAGCAGACACGAATCCGGCGCGCAAGACTCGCGAGCGAGTCTTGACTTAATCATAAGAACGAGGTAAATGGATATGGGAAAAAAGAATCTGAAGAAAATCATGGGACTGGCACTGGCAGGTGCAATGGTAATGGGTATGATGACCGCGTGTGGCAGCTCCTCTTCTAAGAAGAACAGCGATACACTTGTTATGGCAACCAATGCTACATTCCCTCCTTACGAGTCAGTAAGTGGTGACGATATCGTGGGAATCGATGTAGATATCGCCAATGCAATTGCTAAGAAGCTTGGTAAGAAGCTGAAGATCGAGGATGTATCCTTCGACTCCATCATCGCTGGTGTACAGAATGATAAGTACGACTTTGGTATGGCTGGTATGACTGTTACTGATGAGCGTAAGAAGAATGTAGACTTCACCGAATCCTATGCGAAGGCTGTTCAGGTGGTTATCGTTAAGGAAGATTCTGACATCAAGTCCATTGATGATATCTCTTCTAAGAATAAGATCGGTGTGCAGCAGGGTACGACTGGTGACATCTATGCTTCCGATACCGTTGAGAATGGTGGTTACGGCGAGGATGCAGTAACGAAGTACAACAGTGGTCCTGATGCAGTACAGGCTCTTCTGTCTGATAAAGTGGACTGCGTTATCATCGATAATGAGCCTGCTAAGGCTTATGTAGCAGCAAATCAGGGTCTGAAGATCCTAGATTCTTCCTTCGCAGATGAGGAATACGCAATCTGTGTGAAGAAGGGTAACAGCCAGCTGAAGAATGATATCAACAAGGCTCTGAAGGAGCTGAAGGATGATGGAACCATCGATAAGATTGTTTCTAAATACATCAAATAATAATGGGATGGTAATTGTTTTAGGTTCAAAGTTATGATCCTAAAAATCGTTCTACATTATAATAGGAAGAAGAGGGACGGATTCTAGCCCCTCTTTTTCTCGCGTGTTGATTCATTTGGGTTTATAATGGATAGGTCAACTTGGTTTATCTTTGTGACAGATTCTAATAGTAAAAG
>Ga0310695_10012174_pt1 | contig 12110 bp, 10 predicted proteins | sample RumenRJG_04DNA_FD_203882 | JGI IMG/M metagenome (GOLD analysis project Ga0310695, IMG submission 203882) | Bovine rumen microbial communities from Lethbridge, Alberta, Canada - RJG_04 (v2) (version 2) | ecosystem: Host-associated > Mammals > Digestive system > Stomach > Rumen | place: Canada... | reverse complement strand
GTCGATGGTGCCATGGAATGTCCAGTTCACCATGTCGGCGGTGGAGAACACCACAATAGACTTGATGTTGAGGTAGCTGTTATCGCCCTTCTTTCCATTGGCCATAAACTCTTGATGGTCGTTCGAGCCATACACATACAGGCGTCCATTGTACTCCAGACCCGTTGGGTCGGCGCAGAAGATATTAGAACTGATGGGGTTGTTGTTGCCCGAACCCTTATAGTCGGTAGCCAGTGTCTGCGCCATCATCGTTATACTGCCAGCCATGACTGCTGCGGTCAGAAAGATTTTTTTGTACATCATCAATAAGTAATAATAAGTTCTTAGGTTTCTTGGTGCAAAGATAAGAAAAATATGCTGAAATAATATATAAAATCATGCTTTTTCCGCAAAAAAATTCATCTGTTTGGAAAAAGTTCTTATTTTTGCGTACGACTATATTATTAACCATTTAATTACTATTTTATGAATGTGTTTGTTTCGATTCTGGAGATTGCTGCCGCCATTCTGATGATAGCGGGATGGTGGAAGTTGCGGGCTGACCAGAAAAAAGGTAAGAAGAGCAAAGGGATTTATCTGTTGATTGCCCCCGCCACTGTGTTGATGGTCCTCTATATCGTTTTGGCAATCGGCCAGAGGAATCAGCCTATTGTTCAGGAAACTCCTAACGAGCGTTCCTGCATCATTACCGGAGACCTCACCGGAATAGATTTCCGGAATCCGGTGATAGAGGTATTAGATTACTGGCATCGTGACAGTGTGCTGGCCAGAGCGAATGTCGAAAACGGGAAATTCACCGTAGTGGTGAAAGACGCGACCGCACCAACGCATGTTTATTTATATTGCTCGAACAGCGAACATAACGTGCAGGTGAGGGACTTCCTGCTCGAACCGGGTGAAATCCATCTGACCGGCGATGTCAATAAGGATGAGGACTTGGGACGCGCCGTAAGCGGACTGCCCCTCAACGACCGTTGGGTGAAACTGAAAACCGATTTATCCAATGCTACCGACTCTGCTGCCAAGATGAATGTTTTCGAAACATTTCTGCAGGACAAACCTGAGGAAGCGTTAATTCTGATGGCATTGGAAGAACATATCAACGAGATAGCACCCGACCGCGCCATGGAAGTCTTTGACAACATTCAGGGTCCCTTGCGCAACGCTGAATATGCACTGCTTTCTTTCAGGGAGCAGATACAGGAAATGATAAAACGTAACAGCATTTTAGCGAAGGGGGCAAAATTCACCGACGTGGCAGGTCAGACGCCTGAAGGGGATCTCGTGCATCTTTCTGATCTTGTAGGCAAGGGAACTCCCGTACTGGTGGACTATTGGGGAAGCTGGTGCGCCCCTTGTATCGAAGGACTGCCTGAACTGGCCGCCACGGCAAAAAAGTATGCAGGAAGACTGAAAGTCGTAGGTGTCAATGTAAGAGAAGGGCTGCGCGGAAAGAAACTGCAGGACTTCCTTCAAAAGCACGGCGTCGGCTGGGACATCATCGTTGACGTGAACGGACAGACCTCCGATTATGTCAGGGCCGTCCCCCACGCTGTACTGCTCGACGGCGATGGGCACATCATCGTGCGTGCCCACCCCCAAGAAATTCTCCCGAAGCTAGATGAATACCTGTCTTCACGTTGAAGGCATCTGTCAATTGTTGATTTTCAGGCAGAGCATCGTCAGGTCATCGCTTTGTTCTGTCCCGCTGGCATGAAGGCTGACCTCTGACTTCATCAGTTCGATGGTGTCCTGACAGGAAGTAAAGGCATGTTGTGCCAGCAGGTCAATGATATGCTGATAGCTGAACTGTTCGCCCTGAGCATTCTTGGCCTCATTCAGTCCGTCAGTATAAAGGAAGAAAGGCTTGCCGGTGATGCAGCCATAAGTCTCGTTCTGATAATTATAACCTGGAACAATTCCCAGGGGAATATTGGTCTTCATCTCAATGTAACGCGGTTTGCCTTCAGCGATAATGACGGGGGGATTATGACCGCAATTGCAGAAGTCCAACATTCCCGTCTTCAAATCCACCTTGCCGATGAAGAGCGTGACAAACATGCCGCTGTCATTGTTCTCAGTAAGCGTCTCATTCATCTGCATAGCGATATCCACTGGTGCCAGTTGCTGCCTCGATGCCACACGGAACAGATTGATGGCGGTGGTCATAAGGAGCGAAGCCGGAACACCCTTGCCGCTGACATCGCCGAGACAGAAATACAGATGACCGCCGTGGATGGCATAGTCGTAGAGATCGCCTCCCACCTCTTTTGCCGGTGTGACAGATGCATAGATTTCCACTTCAGGATGATCAGGAAATGCGGGGAAAACACTTGGCACCATACCCAGCTGAATCTCGTGAGCCACGCGCAGTTCACTCTCCATCCGCTCACTCTTGGCTTTCAGGCGCTCCATTCGTCTGACGGCAAAGAAACGGTACAAAAGGAAACCTATCAGCGCCAAGGCTGTGAGAAGGATGAAAACAACAGCAAAACGGGTACGCTGCAGGGTGTTCTGCATCTGAAGCTCATCCAAGCGAAAAAGGGCATTGAGCTCGTCGAGTTGTTTGGTCATGTTGTGACTGAAGGCTGAGTCCTTGTCAGCTATAATCCGCTTATAAATATCCGCACCTTCCTTGCCTCTTCCCAGCATCACCAGTGCATCGGCACGCTGCATTTCTGCACCTTTCTCGCCGCCCATCAATTGGTTCATGCTGTCGAGACACGCCAGCGCCTCCTTTGCCTGCTGACGAGCCAGGTGGTAGCTACTGCGCGATGCCCACAGATTATACATGGCCAAGACGGTCAGTCCGTGATCCTGCACCTTCGAGGCATAGCCGGCACTCCGCTGAAGACATTTCTCAGCTTCGGCATAACGGCCAAGGGCAGTAAATGCCTCAGCCAAAACAGACTGGCAGTTAGCTAGCCTGCATTGAAAGAAGTCGCCGTCACCCACAACCCCTGAACGCAGCCATGCTTCCCATTCCCGGCAATGCTTAATCTGCTCTTCATTCTGATTCAGTTGCTGCAAGGCACTGGCCTGCATGATATAAGCATTGTCCATCACGGTGGAATACAACTCATTTTTCTTCTTCGTATTCGCAGCCAATGCTTTCTGATATTGCGCAGAGGCCTCCTTGTAACGACCCGTGGCACTATAGATGTCGGCCATTCCCACGTAGGCCAGTGCCAATCCTCCTTCGTGTCGGTGCTGACGGGCATGCTCCATCATGGTTTTCGCTTCACGCGTGGCCATCTGCACTTTATCCTGATGTATCAAGGTGAGAACCTTGATGCCCTGTATAAAATAATAGACACTCCACTCGCCTTTCTCTTCCAGCCATTTAAGATGGTCGTCCACTTCGGCCATATACTGGTCGTTCATGAAGTTATTATAATAGATCACCATCAGGTTTCCTCGACAGACAGCCGACAGATGGACGCTGTCTTTCTGGTCGTAATATCTGATAACCTTTTTAATGCTGTCAATGCTATGCTGAAGGTATTGCTGACCATAAGACATGGTGGAGCATACGACCGTCAGGAGTATGACGGTGAATACTCTACGGGCAGTCATTCGCAACAAATGAGCCCGGCTGGTTTCTTGGAGGGTCGTCTCTTTCATATAAATTATTTATGTTGAAGAATACACGCAATTATACAGAGACTTCGCTAAGCCTTTATTTCTTTTTCTTCGGCGCTGGAAGATGACGGCACGTCTCACGAACGAGTTCGGAAAGGTAGTCGCGATCGTCCACGTCGGCAATATAGAAATAGTCTTTTGCACCATCGTAGGGTTTACGCAGTTCCAATATCCGAAGCATCTGTCGTCCCGTCTCTGTGGGTTTCACATAAAAACGGTCATCACAGATGAGTCCGAAAATTTTACCATTGCAATAGATGCCGTAGTCACCGAACATCTTCCGCGTTGTAATCTCTCCTGCCCCACTGCATTGGTCGGCAATGTAAAGCACGAAATCTGAATGACTAGCCATAACAACTGCAAATATATAATTATCTATATCTACATCATTTCACCCAACAAGAACGTCAAGAATAAGCAAAAACATTTCACTCATTCTTAATCAGATGTTATCACCACACCACCATTGCAGGGAATGGTAACGGTGATCTGTTGTTTCTTATTCAGTTTGATGGTCTTCAGACTGCCCTGGAGTTTTGCATCGTCACTATAGACCTGTAACGAGCTGCCTGCGGCAATCATCGGGAGCGAGACGATCTTCTTCAAAGGTTGCTCAGCGGCATTGATGCCTGCCACAAACCACTGGTCGCCACAGCGACGGGCAAAAATGGCATAACGGCCGGGATAACCATCGATGAAACGGATTTCGTCCCACGTGGTGGGCACTTGCTTCATAAAGTCGATGGCCCAGACGGGAGCATCGGTGAGATTATTGGGTGCCATGGCAAAATGCTGCACACTGCTCTGGAAGAGCACGGCGGTGGCCAAGGCAAAGACATCACTGGTACGACGCTGCGAGCCATGCTGATTGTCGGCACCATAGAACTTATTGAGTGTGCTGCCACCGAAATCCATCGAACCCACCGTATTGCGGATAAAGGTATGGGTGCAGGCATTGCGGGCCTCGGCATCGCACATACCCTGCGAGAAATGGAGATTTTCACTAGCCAGTACAGCCTCGGATGCCACATAGTTGGGATACATCCGCTCCCAGCCACGGGGCAGCGTGCAACCGTGGAAGATAACCTGCAGACCGAAATCGTTGGCATCGCTGAGGATATCCTCATAGAGCTGCATCATCTGCTGTTTGTCACCGCCGAAGAAATCGACCTTAATGCCCAGAATACCATTCTGCTGCATCCATTGCATCTCCTTGCGACGCAAGCGACTGTTGTCCATAATGCCCTTGGGTGTCTGGGGAGCATCATTCCATTTGCCGTTGGAGTTATACCAGAGGAAAAGGCCTACACCTTTCTGACGGCCATAGGCTGCCAACTGCGCCATACGCTCATAGCCTATCTGTTTGTCCCACCAAGCATCCACGAGAACGGAACGATATCCCATCTGTGCGGAGAAATCAATGTAGCGGCATTGTTCATCGTAGTTGCACGAAGGATCCATGCCGATAATCCAACTCCACGAGCCCTTGCCGTAGGTGTACTCTTTAGAAGGATCATATTTCTGTTCCACGAGGTCATTGGCCACGGTGGTCTCCACAATATTCTTCAGTGTTCCAACGGTAAGTGTGCGCCAGGGCGTATAGCCTGGGAGTGCTATCGCAGGTGTGACAGAACCGATGCCATTACACTCGCCTTCCTGCGGGAAACCTATTTTATAACTGCCATCATGCTCATTCAGCAGGCGCGAAGCACAGTAATTGCCATCGACGCCAGTCTCGCTGATAAGAATCCAAAGGTCAGACTTCCCTCCCTTCGGGATGGATTGAGAATGGGTCTTAAACAAACACGGGAACGAATAACCCTGCCCCCAACCGTTCTTACCCATGGCATCGTCGAGGGTGTAGTTGGTTTCGTAAGAAGGGGCCGTGCGCGCAAAACCTGTCATAGGCAGCGATTGGGGACAAAGGAAGGTGGTGGTGCCCTGTGGCAGTACAAATCCACTTGCCTCACTCTTGACTACAGCTACCAGCGTTTCATCTCGTCTGCGTACGGGCAGCAACCGGTAACGGTAGGCCACATCGCGGTCGCTCACCATCCACTCCACTTCCATTTTGCCACCTTCGCCAGCAACGGTGAGCACAGCCTGACGATAAGCCACCCGCACATTGCGTTGCTTGATGGTGCGGAGTTCATAAGCTTTCTCCACTGTCTGCGGCTCTGTGCTGTTCTCGATACTCACACCTTTAGTGAAATCCAGACGATCAGTAACGATACCCAGCGGAGAATCTTCCAAGAGTAGCGCTCCCTGGTAACTCACATTATAAACAAGTTTTCCACCCTCATCATTCAAGTTTACCACTACCTCTCCATTGGGTGATGTCACTACAAAGTTTTTAGCCGTGGCAGCCATACCGAGAAGGCAAAGCGCCCATGTAACAATTTTTCTCATACCAATTTATAATGCGTAATTATCTCCCTCTGGTCGATGACGCTAAGCATTCGGCTCAGAGGGTTCTTAATTCTTAACTCTTAATTCTTAACTCTTAATTCTTAACGCCTTCCACCAGATAACCTGCGTTACGTAAACCAGCCAGCACGCCACGCTCGCCTGCCAAATGGGCTGCACCCACAGCGAAGAACGTGCTCTTCTGCTGCATGATCTCAGGCATCTTTTTCAGCCATGTGGCATTACGGCCGTAAATCAACAAATCGTTCTCTTCGTCCGTGGCATCGCAACTGTTGTCCTGCTTTTCATCCATAGCAGCTTCGATGCGGTTCAAGTCCTGTGCAAAGAAAGCCTCTACTATGTTATCCACCTGCGACTCCTCCCATTCACGGTTGTTGAGAAAACACATCAGTAACTCTATCTGCCGCTCTATGGAGATACTGCCAAATAATGCCTGCAACTGGAAGTCCATCGTTTCAAAACCACCTACAGGTTTACCCTGTGCCACCGCCTGCTGCTGGAAATAGTCATCGAAACTCTGCGTAGGATTAAAGCCGGAATGTTTTTTAAGATACATAATCACTGTCAGCTGCGTGACCAAAGCTTGCGGCAACATCTTGTTCATTTGCTGCGCGACCATCGGATTACTCATGTCCACGCCTAACAACTCCTTCATGGTGGCGTTCAACTTCTGCATCTGCTCCGGAGTCAGCAGTTCCGTTAATGTCTTACCTTCAGGCAGCATCATCGCTTGCTGCATCTTTGCAATATTCTCGGGACTCGTCATGTCAGCCGTTTCAATTTCACCATAGACCTGTTCACTTTCAGCCAGCGCACTTCTCAGTCCGGGAATGCTGTCGACAAAGGAGACAGGTGCCAGATGATAGGTACCAATGATATACGAAGGTTTTCGCAAGCCCTTACCTGAAATCTTGTAAAGCAATTGTGCATTCATGCCTGCTGTAGCCATTACGGTCAACAGAAGCGTCAAAAACATTTTTTTCATGAATTGTTGAATTAATGAATAATACAGTCATGCAAAGATAACACAAAATTGTCAACCTAAATATAAATGTGACAAATAAACAAAAGTATGATACATAATAAAACCATTTTTGTTTACAAAAGCTAGATCTTTGCAACAAATACAATTCCATTTATCAATTCTATGAAGAAACTTCTCATTACCTTTGCTTTGGCACTCGCTGCCGGTAGCCTCTATGCACAGAGCCTTCAACTCAACAGTAAAGATTATCTGGAACGTCAGGGCGTGAACGTAATGGTTTATGGCAATCCTTTTTCAGCCATCTTCTACGACGAGAAGCGTTCGGGCATCGACGTTATTCACCATGGCGTGCTCACGATTACAAATGGTGGCGTGCGTCTGAGTGATACTCCTGAACAGTGGGACTTGGTGCCCGAAATGGAAAGCCGCCATGTGGACCGAGCCACGGGTACCGTCAGTGTAAAGCTGCATTATAAGGAATACGATTTTAATTCTGAAATCAAGGTGGCTCCCAAGGACCAAGGCTTTACCATCAGCGTATTCCTCGACAAGCCTGTGCCTGCTGTTCTGGAAGGAAAAGCCGGCTTCAACCTGGAGTTCCTGCCTTCAGCCTACTGGAACCATGCCTATATGGCCGACGGACAACCCGCCTACTTCCCTCGTTATGCCAGTAATGACACAGAACTGCGCCCTGTTGCCATCGCCTATAAAGCACAACTCGACAGTCTGACAAAAGTTAATCCTTACGGCGTACAAGTCTATGGTACTGGTTGGGGCAGCAACGGACAGATTATATCGCAAGGAATCAACAACTATTGGGTAAACAAATATTTCCCTGACATTGTGACGCTTGACGATGTACTCCGTCCTGCCAGCTATCTCTTTGGCTGCCATCCTTTCCATAACCGTTCTTTCGTGATGGGTGTAGGCGTCAGACCCAAAGATGTGGCCTATGGCAACAACCGTAGCGATTTCACCTTCATTGCCGGTGGGGTGGTTCCTGGTATGCTTCTTCTACAACCAGATTACATTGAGAACAAGGACGACTGGCCCTTCTTCTGGGGACAAAACGAATGCACCATAGGTCAGAATGGCATGTATCTCTACTATGGCAACATTCTGAGTAACATCAAAAACGAATAATTACTCATTACCAACTACTTATTATAAAGAAATCAGCCTTTCCACTCATTTGAAGACCAGGCGGCACCAGGGTCTGCCGGGTCACAAGTGAGTGGTCTTCGGCGGTCGAAGGCAATGAGTTGCTGCAGTTCCTCGGCAGTCAGGCGGAAATCGAAGACGTCTATGTTCTGCTCCATACGCTCACGTCGTGAAGACTTCGGAATGATAGTAACACCCTGCTGAATAAGGAAACGGAGAGCTACCTGGCGGGTAGATTTCCCATAACGTTCGGCAATAGTCATCAGACGGTGGTCAGCATAGACCTCATCTGCCAGTCCCTGACCGAAGGGCGCATAACCTTCGTGACGAACACCAAGACGCCCCATCCACTCATGACACTCGCGTTGCTGGCAGAGGAGGTTGGTTTCTATTTGATTGACAGCGGGCACCACCTTATTATAACGGGCTATATCGATAAGACGGTCAGCATGGAAATTGGACACACCGATACTACGCACCTTTCCCTCTTCATAAAGCCGTTCCAAATCACGATAAGCCTTATAGGTATTACCGAAAGGCCAGTGAAGCAGGATGAGATCAAGATAGTCCACTTGCAAAGTACGGAGTGACTCAAGTACGGCCTCGTAACACTCTTCAAAACGGTTGAACCAAATCTTGGAAGTAAGGAAAATTTCTTCACGGGGCACTGATGACTCCCGCAGAGCCTGCCCAATATATTGCTCATTGCCATAATACTGGGCAGTATCAATGAGACGGTAGCCTACTTCGAGGGCATCACGGACACTGCGGAGGGCTACACCCTTATCAGTTCCTTCATAGGTGCCAAGTCCCAACACGGGCATCTCCACTCCGTTATTCAGTTTGATATACTCCATATAAACGATGACGATGACGAAAACGAAAACTAAATTTTTAGCTTGGCATCCTCGAGAGCAGCAATGACACGGTCGGTCCACTGATCAAACTCTGGATCTTCCTGCTGACACTCGGGATGACTAAGGATATAATCGACACAGCGACGCACACCTTCCTCAAAACGAACAGTAGCTTTGAAACCAGGAACGGCAGACTTTAGTTTGGAACAGTCAAAAACCACAGTAACCGCCTTATCACCAGTTAGATTTCCTTCAAGTTCATAGGAAACAGGAGCCACCGCATTAAGGAAGTCAGAAGATACATAATAGGGGTTAAGTTCAACGCCTAAGGCAGCTGCTACGGCCTCATAAATCTGATTCCAAGTGAGCGATTCGTCGGACATAATTTGGAAAGCTTCTCCAATAGCGTGGGGATTGCCCAACAATCCAATGAAGCCACGGGCAAAGTCCTCATTCCACGTCATCGTCCACAATGAACTACCGTCACCATGCACAATGACTGGTTTGCCTTCCATCATGCGCTTCAGAACCTGCCAACTACCCTTCGTACCATGAACGCTCACGGGTACACCACGCTCACAATAAGTGTGGCTGGGACGTATGATCGTAACTGGGAATCCTTCCTCGCGGTAGTACTTCATCAAGAGTTCCTCACAGGCAATTTTGTTGCGGGAATACTGCCAATGAGGATTAGCCAATGTTGTTCCTTCATTGATGATATAGTTGCGAGCAGGCTTGTTGTAAGCAGAAGCGGAACTGATATAGACATATTGACGGGTACGACCAGCAAAGAGACGATGATCACGCTCTACTTGTTGAGGAACGAAGCCGATGAATTCACACACAGCGTCAAACTGAGTATCACCTATCAAACGGAGTACTTCAGCCTCATCGTCGATATCGGCCACGATCTGCTTCACGCCTTCAGGCACTTCGTTACGACGACTGCCACGATTGAGAAGCCACAATTCATTCTCACTCTTTGCCAACTGACGGGTAATAGCACTGCTGATGGTGCCCGTTCCACCAATTATTAGGATTCGCATAATCTAAAATTTCAGGTTATTTTGCCATCGTGTAAATCTTTTCCATATCTTCTCGATGCAACACGAGGAAACCACCTACGGTATGGCTTCCATCATGACTGCACTTGCGAGCTAGTTCATGGATTTCTTCATCGGTAACCTCACGTCCAATGAGTTCATGAAGGCTGGTGGGCATACCGATGCTGTGGAAGAAACGCTCCATGGCTTCTATGCCTTTCAGAGCAGTAGCTTTAGGATCAGTAAAATCATTGGCCACGTGCATCACATTAACGGCTAAACGAACGAAACGACTCACGTTAGTTGGCAAAACGTAACGTGCCCATGACCCCCAAAGAGAAGCCAATCCGGCTCCATGAGCCACGCCGAACATACCACTCAGTTCGTGCTCCATATCATGCGTAGCCCAATCACCACTCATACCACAACCTGTAAGATCGTTGTGTGCCACTGAACCTGCCCACATAATCTGGGCCCGGGAACGATAGTCAGTTGGATTGCGAAGCACTTCGGGACCCACATCCTGAATGGTGCGCAAGATAGCCTCTGCAATATTGTCGGTCAGTGTCATATCGTCTTCCTGAGAGAAATAGCGCTCCAAAGTATGCATTGTCATATCGGTGATACCACAAGCTGTCTGGAAAGGAGGAAGAGTATAAGTACGCTCAGGATTCATAATGGCAAACTTACAGCGTCCAGCACTACCATCGCAAGATCGCTTCAAAGCACCTTCAGCCTTTGTAATAACGCAACCGTTCGACATCTCACTACCTGCTGCAGGAATGGTCAGTACACAAGCTACAGGAGTAGCTACCTTTGGAGTCCCTTTACCCGTGAAGAAATCCCACACATCACCATCGTAAGGCAGACCAAAACTGATAGCCTTGGCAGAGTCGATCACGCTACCACCACCTACAGCCAAAAGGAAGTCAACACCCTCACGACGGCAAAGGTCAATACCTTCATAAACCTTAGAAAGCAAAGGATTGGGAACAACTCCTCCCAACTCGACAAAAGGAATTCCTGCATCGTTTAACTGACCGCGCACCACATCGAGCAATCCTGATTTTTCCGCGCTTTTGCCACCATAATGAAGCAACAGTTTTGTCCCACCATATTTCTTCACCAAAGCTGCAATGTGCTGCTCACTGTTCTTTCCAAAAACCACCTCAGTAGGTGCGTGATAACTAAAATCTACCATTGTTTTAAATGTTTTATTGTATATACTTGATTTCTACAAAGTTGTCGGAAAAGTTTTCATGTGCCAAAGATACGAAAAAAAAACTGAAAGCGCAGCAAAAAGAACCGGAATAATGAAGACGTTTTTACCTCATTATTCCGTTTGTTTCATTTATTTCCATTTATAATTATTCCTCCATAAGTTGGGTAGGAAACGGTCGTAAAGCAAATGTCGCCAAGTGACTAAGTCGTGTGCTCCTCCCCCGCCAACGTAATAGTCGTTTTTCACGCCTAATTTGTCGAGTTGCTCATGCAAACGCTCATGACGTGCCATAAAGCCTGTCTCGTAAGTTCCACCACCAATAAAGAGATAATCAATACGATCATTAACATCAGGCTCATTAACGACAGGAGTCTCAGAAAGGTCGATGGCAGCAGAGAGAATACCCATAGACCCAAAGACATCCAGATTGCGAAGTGCCACATATTGCGTCATTCGGCCGCCCATGGAAAGTCCACTCAAAGCGCGTGCATGCTTGTCCTTAATCACACTGTAATGAGACTCCACAAAAGGAATAACACACTCTAACAGTTCACGCTCTACCAAAGGGAAGGCAAGTTCTGTATGCTTCGGATGACTCCGGGTGACCATTTGGTCGTTGGGAAAGCAGACTATCATCTCACGGGCCCTGCCTTCAGCAATGATATTGTCGAGAATGAAATTGGCACGTCCATGCATCACCCATGTCTCCGTAAGGTCACCTGAACCTCCCATCAAATAAAGTACGGGGTATTTCTTCTTCGGATTATAGTTAG
>Ga0310695_10012173_pt1 | contig 12110 bp, 15 predicted proteins | sample RumenRJG_04DNA_FD_203882 | JGI IMG/M metagenome (GOLD analysis project Ga0310695, IMG submission 203882) | Bovine rumen microbial communities from Lethbridge, Alberta, Canada - RJG_04 (v2) (version 2) | ecosystem: Host-associated > Mammals > Digestive system > Stomach > Rumen | place: Canada... | reverse complement strand
ATTCTACAAGACAATAATGCGTGAGAAATTAAAAGTTGCATAGGTAAGTGAAACTGAGTTATTGTGCATCATTACGTGCAGTGTGATATTCTCATAAATCCAAAAATTAAAAAACCTCCCATATCTATATTATGTCTACAAAAAGTCCGAAAACGACAAATAATATACAGAATACAAAGAAAAAATACGCTATATATTGTGTCTGAAAATCTTTGTAGAAACAATATATAGAATCATTCATCGAGTGGGAATAATAGCGAAAACTCCCGAAATCCGCTGTTTAAGCAGGTTTCGGGAGTTTGTTTTTATATTTTGGCGACAAAAGGCTTGCGTGACTGTGGCGCAGGTCGTGAATCCTGATCTTCTTTACTCCGGAGAGCTTACAGCCTCGTTTCATTTCATGGTTAAGAAAATACTTTGTGTAAGGGAACATTCTGTCTGATTTTTTAAGACCGTATACGGACTGAGCATAGCTTTTGAGCAGATCGGCAAGGAAGGGCGGTATTTCAATGGTACGGATACTCTTCTTTGTTTTTGGTTTGTTTATGATATCCTGTTTGTTAAGTCGTGTGTATGATTTGTCAATATGTATTTTACGGTTGGTAAGATCTATGTCTTTGAGCGTAAGGGCGAGAACCTCACCGGAACGCATTCCCGTCCAGAACAGCAGATTGAACAGCACATGAGACGGAAACTTATCGGAAACAGCGGCATCAGATGTGTTGAATTCTTCGACAGTCCAGAACTGCATTGTATCGGCGCTATACTTAACTTGTTCAGGGTTGTGCATTATAGCATAGCACCATTCTATCCCCATCGGTAATTCCATACCGGTGGGGAATTTTTTGTTGTCATATTTTCCCCAATGACCGTGTTTTTATTATTCTGATAATTCAAGAGATTGTCTGTACTGTTCTGCGAGAGCTGTAAACTTGAACTCTGCAGCAGGATCTATTTTATGGGGTTATAGAACTGCTTTACAGGTACTGTAAGCCATTTCAGGAGTGGACGGACAAACATGCGGAAGAATACATGGAGGACGAAGAAGAATGATACTTTCAAACAAAGACCAGTGCCGCTCATGCAAAGAGTCCGGCAGAGTAAAGGGACTTGAAGGATGGTGCTGTTTCGGCACGGATGACAAAGGAATAACGCACTGCAACATAGTTCCGGAGCGTTCTGACTGTTGGTGTCTTGACTGGAAGCCGAACACAAGACCGTTTCAGCATACAGTATGGCACGATCTTGGCAAGTACTTTACCGAGCGTTACGGCAAAAATGTAAGGCTTACAGCTGTTGATGCTGATGGCTTTAAGTACGGTGTAAAAAACCTGACAGAGTTTCGTGTTGAGATCGAGAGCGACAAACTGATAATTCCTGTGAGTGCGGTGTTTGCAATATCAGGCAGGAAAGATTTTTACAGCTTCGGAGATGTCAAACAGATACTTATGAATTACGAGGTGCAGAAATGAACCGAAAGTTTTCAAAAGCCGAACAATGCCGCAGTCTGATGTATAAGCGTCCAATGGTAAACGAGCTTAATTATTTTGAGATAAATGAAAGCCTTATGGATATGGCGGAAGTGTGTTCCAATATACATTACGCTTTTGACGATGACGAAACGCTTATAAATGCATTTGACGGCAACGAGGATCAGGCACATGAATTCATAATGACATTTTCAGACCTTGATGTTGAAATAGAACGTCTTTATGAAAGCTTTGAAGAAATGTATGGGTATAAAGATGATCCGGAAAAAGAATTCAATGATATGACAGTTTCACTGATCGGTGAGTGGTTCAAGCTTTTGGGTTTTGATTCATACCGTAATGATTATTTCAGCTTTGATAACCCGATATCAGAAGAAGTTGCCGCAGATGAAAGTCGTAAACGCATCATGAGAAAGACAAAGAAAGAGATTCTTGACGAGATCGGGCTTACTATGACATTCATTATCAGGTACATTGACATCAAATTAAGATTTGAATGCATGAAAGCGACAATCGATATTTTTCAGGATGAAAACGTTGCTGTGCTTGGGGTAATAAAAGATATCAATGACAAGTACAAAGGACTTTTTGATAAAAGCGGAGAGCTTGACGATTGGCACAAAAGAAAAGAGATAAGGGAGTTTGACAAGATAGTCGGAGAGCTTCCCGAAAAATACTGGATAGAATAGGAGAATAAAAATGAATGAGATAAAAGAAAAATCCGCTCCCGAAACTGTCATTTCGGAAACGGAAACAAAAAACTATGATACTGCAATTATAAATCAGGCAGTCGAAAAAATCAACCCTAAACTGAAAAAACTTAATAAATATGCCGCTGTTATCGCAGAGCCTACCGCAAAGGCTCTGCATGGCTTTTGCAGGCAGTCCGAAGAGTTTGCAAGAGCTGTTGTTGAAACAGACAAAACCTTTCAGGACTGTCTTGAAACGATAACAAAAGACATTGGAAGAGCTGTATCAGATATAGAAGTCTATCAAAAGGCTGTAGAGTTCTTCTTTCCGGGTGCAAAGGTAGAGTTTAAGATGATTATACACATGAGCGAATATGAGCTTAATGATAATGAACCGTCAGCTCCTGCCGAGCCTGTACCGGAACCGGAACAGAAGAAAGACATTGATCTGTCACTTGGCGGTCTTCTGGATTGGTAGGTGACAGCGGCATGAGAAAACAAAGAAAAGAAGACCTTATGTATTTATTTCCGGCTGTGCCGTATGAATACATGAAGCTGATGCAGGATACACCGGGACCGAGAAACTACTGTATTTTCCTTACAAACGGAAAAGAACTCTTTGCAAGGTGCTTCCATCGTTACAAAAAAGGCAGGGAAATAATAGAACGTCAGCGTTATGTATTTGCAAAGGACGGCTATGTAAGATACGGACTGAAATTCGATACATACGGCAAAACGCACTGGGAGATACTGACAGAGTTCAGAGAGCCTGTATTCCATTCCACATGTTATGCCTGTGCTTACCGTCCGTTTGATAATAGTTACAATGTTCTTAATTTCAACGCTGTTGAAAACAGCGACATGAAATACAGTCAGCTCAGTAAAGCGGATGAGCTTCCTATATCTTATCTCAGGCTTTATATAAAGCATAAAAATCTTGAATACCTCGTGAAAGCAGGATACAGCGGACTGATAACAGAAGAACATTCGGGCGGATGGAGCTGTGTTTACACTCCAACATTGAAAATCCATGCAGATATTGACTGGAAAAGCAATAATCTTTTGAAGATGCTGCATCTTAACCGGACGGAGTTCAAAACGCTTAAAGACAATGAACGTTATTATAAGGATTTTATACTATGGCGGAAAGAATATCCGAAATACAAGCCGCAGGATCTTCTTTTGCTGTCAAAAGTATTCGGAAGTTCGATAGGTACAGTCGGACATCTGATGCACATTTCCAAAATGAGTATCAGACGGACAGCAAGATATCTTTTTGAAAGCGGTGTTCCGCTGAGAGATTACACTGATTATCTTGAACAGTGCAAAAAGCTTGAATATAACCTGAAAGACACGGCAGTTTGCTTTCCGGATAATTTTTATGATATGCATACAAGATGTACAAGTATCATCAAGTACAAGGCGGATAAAAAGAAAAATCAGGAATTTGCGTCAAGGCTTGCCGAAAGACAGAAGTTTGAATTTGAATACAATGATCTTATCCTGATACAGCCGGCAAGTATGGAAGATATCATCAAAGAGGGGCAGAAGCTTGAACACTGTGTGGGCGGATATGCCGAGCGTCACGCACTGGGCAGTACGAACATATTCTTTATCCGGCAGAGATCAGCGGCACATATTCCCTATTACACCATTGAGGTCAGCAACGATTACCGCATTATCCAATGCAGAGGTTACAGGAATGACAGCCGCAGAGAAAAGCCCGATGAAATCAAAGATTTTGAAAAACAATATCAAAAATATCTGGAGGGACTAAAAAATGGAAACAACCGTATTGACAAAACAGCATAAGACAGCCATTGAGCTTAATCAGAAGATACTCATAACAGCTCAGGCGGCACAGCAGAATCTTTATGATATGTGCGTTATGCTCAAGCAAATGAGGGATGACAAGCTTTATAAAGAGCTGGGTTATCAGAACTTTGAGGACTACTGCGAGAGTGAAGTTGGCTTTGGCAGGATGCAGGCTCATAAGTACATTGCAATAATTGAAAACGTTAAAAATGTAAACTCGAGTTTACATTTTGGTGTAACAAAACTTGCACTTCTTGCAACTCTCTCAGAACCCGAACAGGAGCAGATACAGCAGACAGTAAACCTTGAAGATACATCTGTGCGAGAGCTGAAAGCCGAAATCGCAAGGCTTAAAGCGGATCACAAGCAGGAAATTAAAGAGCTTTCTGACGAAAACACCGAACTTCACGGCAAAATGAAAGAGCTTGTATCAGATGCCGATACAGTCAGAGCCGAGCTTGCCGAAGCCAACGAAAAAATAACAGAACTTGAAAGCCGTCCGGCTGAAATCAAATTTCTTGAAGATGCTCATTCAAAAGAAACTATAAGACAGCTTGAGGATCAGCTTGATAATGCAAAAGAACGTATTGAGGAGCTTGAAAGCCGTCCCGTTGAGGTCGCTGTGCATGAGGATACAAAGTCAAAGGAAACCATAAGACAGCTTGAAAGTCAGATAACCGACCTTGAAGAACAGCTTGAACAGGCAAACAGCAAGCCTGCCGCTGTCCTGAGTGTAAGCAATGATAAAGAGAGCTTCAAAGCTTATTATCTTTCGGCTGTAAACGCTTTTGAAAATATGCTTAAATTCGTTTCAGACTGTAAGGAAAAGGAATTTTGTCTTGAAAAGGTCGACAGGCTTATTGAAACGTGCAAAATTATGATGGAGGGAATACGAAATGAAACTTTATGAATCGGCAGGCATGTTCTCGGAACTGTTTGACAAGTTTGACACTATCTGTAATTTTGAGCCTGAAACAAATGAACTCGGTGAGTATATAGATGCTGCCGGAAACGTTATTCCCGATATCAACGCATACCGTCAGGAAATTCAGCAGGCATGGTTTGATACACTTGACGGTATCGAGGAGGATTTTGAAGAAAAGGCAGAGAATATTGCGGCTCTTATAAAAAGCCTGAAAGCAGAAACGGAGAGCCTGAAAGCAGAAGAAGCGGCTCTCAGCAAACGCAGAAAGGTCAAGGAAAATCAAAAGAAATACCTTGAAACATATCTTATTGATAATATGACAGCTATCGGCAGAAAGCTTATAGATAAGCCAAAAGCGAGGATATCACTTAAAAGCAATCCTGAATCGGTAGAGATCGCAAATGAAAAAGAGTTTATCAAATGGGCAGAAAGTAACAGCCCCGGACTGCTGAAATACAAGCCTGACATCAGCAAGACAGCAGTAAAAGAAGCACTGAAAAAGGGTGATGATATTCCCGGTGCTGTGATCGACAGAAAAACATCCGTAATAATAAAGTGAGGTATAAACAAACAATGGAAAATGAAAATTTAAAAGTTTATAATGCCGTGAGAGAATGTCCACAGGAAGCCTTAAAGACTATATCAGCAGGCAGGCTTAAAGGTAAATCGGATATCAATCCGATGTGGAGAATAAAAAAGCTGACTGAACTTTACGGTCCTGCCGGTATCGGATGGTATTACGAAATAGTTAAACAGTGGCTTGAAACAGGTGCAAACAACGAAATATCCGCTTTCTGCAATATCAATCTTTATATCAAAGTCAATGGCGAATGGAGCAAGCCTATACAGGGCACAGGCGGAAGCTCATTTGTTGCCAAGCAGAACAGCGGTCTGTATGTATCGGACGAGTGCTTTAAAATGGCACTCACCGATGCAATAAGTGTTGCATGTAAAGCACTCGGATTTGCGGCAAATGTTTACTGGGACAACGACAAGACAAAGTATTCTTCTCAGTCTGATGCAGCGGATACATCATCAAAACCAACATCAAAACAGTATTGCTGTGTGGAATGCGGTGAGCCGTTTAAACCGTTTACATCAAAGGGCGTAAATTACAGTGCAGGTCAGGCATATCATATATGCGAAAAAAGGTACGGCAAGGCAATATGCAAAGCTTGCAGAGATAAAGCAGTGCAAAAGGAACAGGAGGACTTGATATGAATAATGTATCACTCATAGGCAGACTTACAGCAGATCCCGAACTCAGACGTACACAGTCAGGTCTTGCAACAACAAGATTTTCTATTGCAGTTGACCGCAGATTTGCAAAGCAGGGCGAGGAAAGGCAGACTGATTTTATAAATATCGTTGCATGGCGGCAGACTGCGGAATTTATCTGCAAATATTTTACAAAAGGTCAGCGTATCGCACTTACGGGCAGTATTCAGACAGGCTCATATACAGCAAATGACGGTACAAAAAGATATACTTTCGATGTAGTCGCAGACAGTGTTGAATTCACGGAGAAAAAACAGCAGAACGGTAATTACGGCAATAACAGTAATATAAACATAAATCCTGCCGATGATTTTGCGGCTATTCCTGCCGATGAAGATCTGCCATTCTGAATATGAGTATCTACGATGATATAAAGCGGCTTGTTCCGATGCGTGAGCTTATCGGGCATTACGGTTTTGAGATAAACAGACAGGGCTTTATAAAATGTCCGTTCCATGACGAAGATACGGCAAGCATGAAAGTCTATCCCGATTCATGTTATTGCTTCGGGTGCAATACGGGCGGCGATGCGGTCAGCTTTACCGCCCGACTTTTTCATATAAAAAACTCTCAGGCAGCACTTAAAATAAACAATGATTTCCGTCTGGGACTCGGCAGCTCAAGACCGACCGTTCGGGCAGACAATTCATATCTCAGGAAACAGGCAGAAGAAAAACGCAGGCTTGAAGAATACAGGAAAGAACACAACGAAAAAGCGGAAGAGTTCCGCAGGCTTTTTTACGGCATGAACAAAGAAAAAGATGTATGGAAAAAAGCTGAAATGCAGTCAAGACTTGATTATCTTGAATACTGGTTCAGCGAAAATGAGTGGAGGTGAATACTCTGGAAAATGAAATAATTGAATATACAAAAGAGGACTTTACGGACGGTACAGCTCCGTTTGAATATGTCTATCAGTTTCATGGGAACAAATTCACTGAAAGACAGGCTATTGAAAAAATGGCGGCAATAGCACTTAAAGTCGGTCTGCGTGGGTTCAAGGCTATGTACACCGACTATCTTAAAGAGCTTAAACAGCTGCATGAACCGACTGTTAATTATACACAGTTTGAAAATCAGCCGCTTGAATTACAATGCGGTGAATGGACGGCAAATGATATGGGCGTATATCGTGAAGGCTTTATGCAGGGGACGGAAACAGCCTGTCCTCATCCGATAATGCCTGTACAGCGTCTTATAAACATTGATACAGGTATAGAAAAAATGAAAATATCATTCAGGAAAGGAAACCGCTGGAGAGATCTTATCGTTGACAAAAGCATTGTTTCCTCTGCAACAAAAATCGTAAGCCTTTCGGATAACGGTGTAAGCGTTACTTCCGAAAATTCAAAAGCTCTTGTACGTTTTTTATCCGAAGTCGAAAGCTCAAATTATGACATTATACCCGAAGCAAACAGTTTTTCACGTCTGGGATATTTTGAAGATGAGGGCTTTGTCCCTTTCGTTGACGGACTTATTTTTGACGGTGATCTGAATTTCAGGACCATATATAATTCCATAAAGTCACACGGAAAACGTTCTTTATGGAGAAATGAAATTATCAAAGTAAGACAGTACAGTACTGTTGCAAAGATAGCAATAGCGGCAAGTCTTGCAAGTGTATTGGTGCCGATATGCAATGCACAGGTATTTTTTACACACTTATGGTCAAGTACTTCGGGAACGGGAAAAACAGTTGCTCTGATGTGTGCGGCAAGTATCTGGGGAGATCCCGAACTCGGAAAGTACATACAGACTTTCAATTCCACACAGGTAGGTCTTGAACGTTATGCGGCTTTTCTGAATCATCTGCCGCTGATGATAGACGAAGGACAGCTTGATAACGGTAAATTCTCCGTTTATCAGCTCTCTGAGGGTGTCGGACGTACCAGAGGAAATAAAACGGGCGGTGTTGACCGTACTCCCACATGGGCGAACTGTGTTATTACAACAGGCGAAACACCGCTGATAAGACAGTCGGACGGTGCGGGAGCGTATAACAGAACGCTTGATATTGAGTGTAAAAGCTCCGAAAAGGTCATTGAGGACGGACAGACAACAGCCAATATCATAAAGAATAATTACGGTTTTGCAGGGCGTGAGTTTGTTCAGTACCTTTACAATACAGAAGGCATAACGGTATGGATAAGAGAACGGTTTGCAGAATACTGCAGGGAATTATGCCGGAGCGACACTACAGAAAAGCAGGCTATGGCAGCGGCACTCGTTCTGACAGCGGATGAGTTTTTCTGTAAGATAATTCTAAAAACGAGCGACAATCTGAGTACAGAAGATATTTCAAAGCACCTTGCAACACAGCAGGAAGTATCTGTAGGCAGGAGAGGATACGATTTCTTCTGTGACTGGGTGGGAGCAAATCAAAAACGTTTTGCAACTTCGCAGTCTGCTCCCGAAAACGGCGAAATATACGGCATATTCGGTGATGACGGATATGTATATATCATAAGAAGTGTGTTTTTCCGTACAGCCGAACAGGAAGGCTATAACCCGAAAGCACTCCTCAGTTATCTGAAAGAAAATCATCTTATTGCAACAAGAGGAAAAAATCTGACCAAAGGCAAAAGAATAAACGGGCGGCTTGTTGAATGCATTGCACTTGAACTGCCTCATACAGACTGTGAAGATGATGAGCTTCCCGATGATGATTTCATATAATGTGGGACTGTGTGGGACTGCGAAAAGTAACGAAAGCCGCATGAATAAAGGGGTGTGGGACTGTGGGACTTGTGGGACACGATATATACCCCTTATATTATAACTTAATATATATAAATTTATATATACTCAACCCCTATATAGAGTATTTAAAAATAAGTCCCACAGTCCCACAAGCTCTTGAAACACTGATAAATAAAGGCTTTTCCCCGTGGGACTGTATGTCCCACACAGTCCCACAAGTCCCACAAACGAAAGGAGAATTAAATGAAATTAAGAAACTATCAGAAAGAATGCATTGATAAGATAAACATGCTTGATACAGGAAACTATCTTGTACAGATGGCTACAGGTCTGGGAAAGACTGTGACCTTTGCAAATATTGAACGTCATGGGAGAGTGCTTATACTCTCTCACCGTGAGGAGCTTGTTTCTCAGCCAAGAAAATACTATGACTGCACATTCGGCATTGAACAGGGCAAGCACCACAGCAATAATGAAGAGGTCGTGAGTGCGTCCGTTCAGACTATTGTAAGACGGCTCAAAAACTTCAAGCCCGATGACTTCGATATTATTATCTGTGATGAAGCACATCATGCCGCCGCCAATACCTACCGCAAAATATTCGGCTATTTCAAGCCACGTTTACTGTTGGGATTTACAGCAACACCTAACAGGTCGGACGGTGTAAGACTGAATGATGTGTTTTCGGAGATAATATTCAGCCGTGATTTGAAGTGGGGTATCAAAAACGGCTATCTTTCGGATATATTCTGCCGCAGAGTTGATATAGGCTATGACCTTTCCGAAGTACATACACGCATGGGAGATTATGCACCGTCAGAGCTTGAAGAGGCTATGTCCGACACATCGGACGCAATAGCCGAAGCATACAGAAAATACGCAAAGGGTGCAACACTTATCTTTGCGGTGTCCGTTAAACATGCACATGATATTGCAAGTAAGATAGACGGTGCAGTCGTTGTCACAGGTGAAACAAAGGAACGTGCAGAGATAATAAAAGCCTTTTCCGAAAGAAAGATACCCTGTATCGTAAACTGCATGGTATTCACCGAAGGTACTGACATACCGCTTGTTGAAACTGTCATAATTGCCCGTCCTACGCAGTCCGACAGCCTTTATGCACAGATGGTCGGACGTGGGTTAAGACTTCATCCCGACAAGGACAAGCTCTATCTGATAGACTGCGTGGGTATCACGAACAAAGCAAGCCTTTGTACAGCACCGTCACTGCTTGGTATAGATATGTCGGAAGTGCCGAAGAGTCAGCGTGACAAAATACAGGGTGACTTATTTGATATACCTGACAAAGTAACTCTTGCAATGGATACTCCCGAAAGCTGGATAAGGAACACGGAAATTGTTGACCTCTGGGCACAGGAGCAGGAATACAACCTGCATAATATAAACTTCTTCAAAATGCCTGACGGTTCACTTACTCTTTCACTGCCCGATAAAGTTTTCAGGATATCATGTCCCGATCCTTTGGGAAACGTCAGCGGAGAGCCTATGCAGAATATGATTGACAGACTGTATTATCACCTTCTTAAAAATTATACGAACAGCCGTGCAATATGGGACAGGGATTTTGTCAGACGGTGGGGTTCACAGCCTGCAACAGATAAACAAAAAAATATTATTTCAAAACGTTTTTCAGACTTTGACTGCACAGACCTTACAAAGCTACAGGCAAGTCAGATTCTTAACCGTATTTTTTCACAGAAAGGAGCATGAGAATGACGGAAGCACAGCATCAGTCAGCATTAATAAAATGGTCACAGCTGCCGCAGATCAGGGCAAGATATCCCGAACTCAAACTATTGCACCATATCCCGAACGGCGGCAGGCGTGACCCGATAGAAGCAAAGCACCTTAAAGCACAGGGAGTTAAGCCGGGAGTTCCCGATTTGTGCTTACCTGTTGCAAGAGGAAATTTTCACGGACTTTATATCGAAATGAAAACCGAAACGGGCAGACCGTCAGACGATCAGAAATGGTGGATAAAGGAACTTAACGACCAGAAATATAAAGCTGTGATATGTCACGGATGGGAGGAAGCAAAGAAATGTCTGACAGATTATCTGAGTTAGAAATAAAAGCCAAACACAATGAGGATATGCCTACAGGATTAACGCAGTCGGAACAGCTTTTTTATCTGTCTATGGTACAGCTTTACAGGCTCTTTACCAGCCATGTATATGACAGGACGCAGGCAAAAAGCATAAAGCAGGACATAATATCAGCTTACCGCAAAAACGCTTTTGACGAAAATCTGATAAAACATCATGCAGATATACGCAACCGTTACAGCTATGTTATGACGGAAGCCGAAAAGAACGGCTGCCCGATATGCAAAAGGCTTGTAAGGATATTTGACGGGAGGGAAAAATGAATTGACAGCAAAAGCATATCTCAGGAGCATAAAATATCTTGATGCGGCGATAAATGCAAAGCAGAGAGAGCTTGACAGGCTCAGGCATGATGCGGAAAATGTCAGGGGAGTTACATACGATAAAGACAAGGTGCAGTCTTCAGCTCAGTCAGACTGCATAAAAATAATTGACAGGATAATAGATCTGTCGAATGAAATAAACTCGGAGATTGACAAGCTTATAGACTTGAAAGCGGAAGCAAGAGAAAAAATCTCCCGTGTGTATAACAAGAAGTTCATTTCTTTGCTTACAGATATTTACATAAACGGAATTACGCTTGAGCAGGAAGCGGAGAAAATGGGAAAATCTTGTGAAACTATAAAAAATTGGCATGGTCAGGCTTTACAGATATTTAGGAAAGAAAACGGCATGACATAATGCACAAAAACGCTGTTTTGCTTTTGACAGTAAATTACCTGTTTTTACCCCTATACAAGTGCTAAAATGGTATTATAGAAAGTTGCTCAAAAGATAAAATCATCTCTTGCCTTTATTCTTTCTTTAAACTCCTGAAATTTTGCACAAAAGCCGTCCGATATGGGGCGGCTTTTGCGTTGCCTGAAAAGCCGGTGAAAGAGTGCTGATAAAATACTGTGACAAATGCCGGAAACGTCTTAAAATAGGCGAGAAATGCACCTGTACATACAAAACAGATCATAAAGTCTGTGCGGATGATGATTTCTACAATACTTCAGAATGGCACAAAGCAAGAGAACAATGTAAAAAGTTTTGCTGTGGTCTTGACCTGTACAGCCTTTACAACGGTAAAATCGAATACGGTTAC
>Ga0310695_10012172_pt1 | contig 12111 bp, 6 predicted proteins | sample RumenRJG_04DNA_FD_203882 | JGI IMG/M metagenome (GOLD analysis project Ga0310695, IMG submission 203882) | Bovine rumen microbial communities from Lethbridge, Alberta, Canada - RJG_04 (v2) (version 2) | ecosystem: Host-associated > Mammals > Digestive system > Stomach > Rumen | place: Canada... | reverse complement strand
ACGGGCTACGACGTATCTCAGATAGCGGTTGTTGTTTTCCATGGTCATGCGGTCGAATCCCCACAACCCACCATCGTAAGGTGTGAAGAGGATGAGGTCTGCCTCAATGTTAAGTGTTTTCAGCCGGTCCACACATTCTTCCAGATGACGGAAGAAAGCAGGTTCAAAACGACTGTAGTCCCATACATAATGATCCTTTCCAGCAGCATCTGTTGTCTTTGAGAGCAATTTGAAAGGATACATCGTTGGCCATTCGTAGACACTGTTGTTGGGGAATACACAAAAGCGGAGTTTATTAAAGCCTGATTCCTCCAACGATTGGTAGGTCTGCTCTTGACGTTCATTGGTGGAATGAATCCATGCATAAGACGTGGTGCCCACGGGATTATATCTCGTACCGTCAGCGTACACGAAGTCCTGCCCTTTTGTTCTCATCATACCTTTGCATTTAGGTGCAGTGCAGATGAGGGCGCCTTCTATGCCGTTCATTTCACGCTCGGAAGAACGAGTGGTGAACGACCACTTGCCTTGTTTGGTAGGCATGAAACGGAACATATAGGTGTCATCCCCGTCGTAAAAGCCATCGACGGTTAGTGTCTCACCGCTTCCCTCATGGATAAAAGTTGCCGTCAGTTCAACATCCGTAAATGGATTTTTGTCGGTGTGGAAACTCAGTGATTTCTCGAAGCGTTCCCATTGTGGAACTTCATTCTGTGCACCCATCGGGAGTGCAACGGCCACAAACAATAGGCCACAGACAATAGTTTTTATGTTTCTCATATCAATGATTTTTTAGAAAAGACGAAAAACTTCTGCTTTTATACTCATTATTTATAAAAAAAGAGGTCGTGTCAAAAGTAACAGACACGACCTCTTATCATAAAAATGTAGTATTATTGATTACTCTTGTTTGAATCCATAACCGTTGGTGAAGCCACCATTGGCCAGTACGTTTGGAGTGAAAGGCCAAAGATAGATGGGAGCCTTCACATAGTCGTAATCGTAGAAGAGATACTTGTCGTACTCATCTGCATTGCTGACAAGGTCGGTACCCCAGCTGGTCTTCTTGTAGCCGTCAGCCTCAAGAGCTGCGATATCGCTGTCAGAGAGTTTCTCAAACAGACCCTTAATGGCCAGGTTTGGAGCGTAGTTGTCAGCCAATTTCAGACCATATTTGCTCCAGTCGTTGTTCACACCACGCCATCCTGGATACATCACGGCATTGTCGCGCTTGTCGGCAGGACATTCCTCAGTGAGACGTGCGCCACCCCATTCCTTAGCAGAGCCGTCCACATATTTTGTCCAGATATAGTTTGAGATGGTGTTGCCGTTGTCAAAGGTGTAGTAACCATTGTTCTTCAAACCTTCTATCATCTTATGCGTGAGTTCCTTGATGTACTTGATCTTCTCAGGCAGCATTCCCGTGCGGATTAATGTCCAACGGCGGTCACCCTCTCCAGCGAACTCGAAGCCGCGTTCCTGGATGATGGCTTTCAGCAGAGAACCTTCCTGAGCGATGAAGGCTTCGGTCTTAGCTGCGGCAGCACTACCGAAAGCACGGTTACGAATGATATCGAGATAGGTACGTGCATTGCCGTTGTCACCAAGAGCAGCACAAGCCTCTGCATAACCGAGGTAAATTTCAGACATACGCATGTAAGGACCATTGATACCTGACTTACGCTGGTTGGCAGTCCATACCACTTCCTGACGGTTCTCGTCCCATTTGTTAAAGGCGATACCACCACCCTTACCCTGTGAACCAGGCTTGAAGGGGAGTATGATTTCTGTTCCGTCGGCACCCTTGGAACCTGTTACCGTACAGCTGACGTCGCGTCGCATGTCGTTAGGATCAAACACTCCATAATAAAAGGCAGGATTGATACGTCCCTGACCATAGTTCTTACAGGGATAGTTGTTCTTACTACCACCAGTGGCAGGACGTCCGAAAGAATAAGGACGTGGGTCGTTACCTGTACCCTGTGCTACGGCTACCTCATAGATAGACTCATCTGCATAGGTCTCATCCGGCATGTGCATCTGCTGGAAGAACACCTGATAGGGGTTAGGAGTGGTGCGTGAATCAGTGGTAATAAACTTAGCCGTTCCAGGATTGTCGATGACCGCTTTGAAATATTTCTGTGCCAAAGCATAATAGTTCTTCCAGTCACTGCGACGACCATAAGTGGCACCGTTGTTTTCGGTTCCCAATTTTTCAAAAGAAATGGCATTTCCCTTGCCGTCAACATGGTTAACATCACCACGGCGGGTCTGGTAACCACCTGCCTCAAGTGCGATACGGCCGATGAGACCTTCTACATAGGTGCGGGAGAAATAGTTCTTTCCATCAACACCAGGAATGGAACCCACGCGATACATGACGGGAGCTGCAGCTTCCAGTTCGCCCAAAATAACATCATAGATAGAGTCACGGCTTACGAGTCCGTCATGATCTGTATCTTTGCCACTGACATAAGGTACATCACCGAAATACTTAATCAGTTCACGGTAGGCAGTTGCCTTCAGTGCAACAGCCTCTCCATAAAGTTGTCCGCGGGTACTGGCTGTTTCGGAGGCCAGCATTTCCTCAAAGCCCTCAGACTCCTCGATAAGGTTCATCACAATACAAGCCTTGCTGATTACCTCATAAAGGGCGGCATAAGGACCGTTCTCTTTCATATAACTCAAGAGAGTGTATTGACCGGCGAATGTACCGTTCTGATAGAAAGTCTCAGGATAGTGACGGCCAGGCTGGTTAGAGAAATTCTCAGGGTGGCGTTCAATATCCGATCCTGCTACGTCGGCAGCATAGAAGAGTCCGTCACCGAATACCTGTGTCTTGGCAGCCTCGATCCATGAAGTATAGGCACCGTCGATGGCGGCACGTGAGGTTTCTGTGGTGGAGAACACGAAAGCAGCATCAGCCTTTGATGGTGTGTCGGTCTCCAGATAATCGCTACATGAAGTGCTCAGTGCGAGAATGCCTGCTGCAAAAGCGAAAGAATATAATATCTTTTTCATATTTGTTGTCTCCTTAATGTTAGAATGTTACGTTAAGACCGAAGGTGTAGGTTCTTGCACGGGGGTATGAGTTCCAGTCGTAGTTAGGAGTGGGGAATCCGTTGTTTCCACCAGGACGGGTGTTCACATCAGGATCACTTCCGTTGTAACCGGTAATGCAGAAGAGATTACCGCCAGTGAAATAGACACGGAGGTTGCTGATGCCAACCTTCTTGGTAAGATTGCGGGGGAGGGTATATCCCAGTGTCAGGGTGTTCAGACGCAGATAAGAAGCGTCCTCAATAAACTCTGACGAAACAAGACCATACTCTGCATAGGGGAGGGCATGCTTGGCGCTGGCATTGAGAGCTGCCAGTGAAGTGGCATCCGTCACGGCCTCAAGGTCGCCAGAAGCATTGACGTTGTAGATTTTCCAGCAGTCAGAGATAAGGCCAAGACGGTTCCAACCAAAGCTTGTGTCCTTGTTACCCATCATGGAATGCATAGCATTGGCATTATAAACATCGCCACCAATCTGATAGGTGAATCCTGCGGAGAAGTCAAAGCCTTTATAGTTTGCATTGATGTTGATACCACCCGTGTGCTCTGCCATGGTGTGGCCCACTACAGTGCAGTCCTCTTCAGTGATAGTGCCGTCACCATCGGTGTCAGCAAATTTCACCATACCTGGGAAAGCCACTTGGCCCTCGGGCAGATTGTAAAGCTTAGTCACACTGCCCGGATAGTTGGTAACGTTGCTACCCATGTCAGGAACGCCCTGTTTCAGCGTCCAAACGCCATTGCTCACGGTGAAGTCGTCCACGGTGTAGAATCCGGCGGAATTGTATCCGTAAATGGTACCTACAGGCTCACCCTCGCGGATGATATAGTCGTTGTAAGGACGCTTCATGGAAGAACCCCAGTTGGTGTTGGTGTCAGCATTTACGCCTTCGAGCACCTTTTCCACATTGTTCTTATTATAATTATAGGTGGCGTTCACGCTCAGATTGAAGTCCTTAGAGCGGATAATCTCGTAGAAGATAGCGAGTTCCAGACCCTTGTTTGAAGTTTCACCCACATTCTGGTACTGATAGCTGTGACCGGTGCTCTCTGCAACAGGCACGCGCATCAAAATGTCCTTTGTTGAATTCCAGTATGCGTCAATGCTACCACGCAGTTTACCATTCCAGAAACTGAAATCGAAACCAAGGTTACGAGAGATTGTTGTCTCCCATTTCAAATCAGGATTTGCCAAAACCTCACCTGGTGAGAAGGTCACCTTACGTGTTCCGCTTGACCAGTCGATGGCTGGTACCCAATATTCTTTCCAGAGAGAAGCGTCAATATTGTCATTTCCCGAAGTACCGATAGAGAGACGGAGTTTCAAGTTGTCAAGCCAGTCTTTAGCGCTTTCCATGAATGGCTCATCGTTGATACGCCATGCAACGGCGCCTGCGGGGAAGTAACCCCAGTGGTGGTTGGGAGCGAAGTTCGAACTACCATCAGCACGGAATGTAGCTGTGAAAAGATAACGGCCCATCAGACTGTAGTTGGCTCGTCCGAACCATGATAGTGTGTGCTTAGGCTCACCGATAGAGTAGGTCGTGTTGGTTACCTTCTGGGCAGCACTGGCAATCTGGCTGTCACCTATCATGTTGTACATCTGGAAGAATCCGAATGCCTGCTCTTGGGTGTATTCCGCAGGATAACCAGCACCAATCATACTGCTGCTGTTTGATTTCGAAGCAAGCACCTCATTACCTGCCAGGAACGACAGATCGTGGTTCTCGCCCAGGCCTTGCACCTGGTAGTTCAGTGTTGTAGCCCAACGCAAACCATAACCGTCACCTTGAGTCAGGGTAGTCTTGTTATAAGGATTAGCAGACTTGCCACCGTCCCAGTCTTCTTTCTTCGACCAGTTGCGGCTCAGTGAAAGTTCAGTTTTTGCTGTGAGGCCCTTAATAACGTTCCAGGTCAGTGTACCCATACCACGAAGACGCTGACGGCGAGTGGTGCTGCTATAGTTGTCAATTACTGACAGAGGATTGCTGATATCCTCTACACTGGCGCTACCCATACCGAGATCTGAAGGCTCGTCGCTGCCAAGCGGCTTGTCGATAGGACGGAAACCATATACGGAGTTACCAGCGGCGTAGTCGAAGTTGGTTCCTTCAAATTTCATCTCAGAATAACGCAGGTCGGCATCAAAGGTCAGCGTCTTGGTGATTTTCTGAGAAATCTTGAAGTTAGCGTTCCATCGGTTCATGCCTGTCTTGATACGGTTACCCTCATCAGTCATATAGTTCAAACTGGCGTAATACTTTGTATTCTGATTACCACCAGAGAGTGAGAGGTCGTGGTTCCAACTGTGAGCTGTCTGCATCACATCGTCCACATAGTTGTGCACACCAATGTTCTTATATTCATTCAGGTGATTGCCATTGGCACTACCCAGTCCAAAATAAGAGGCCACACCTTCGCCATAGGTGTCACCATATGCCTTGGCGTAGCTCCAGTTGTGGAGCACGTAGTTGTAGGCATCCTGTACCTCTGGCGTGTACGATGGAGTCTTGATCTGGTAGTACATGTTGTACTTAACTTTGGCAGAACCTTCACCCTTCGAACCTTTTGTGGTCACCAGGATCACACCGTTAGCACCGCGGGCACCATAGATGGCCGTTGAGGCAGCATCCTTCAGCACATCGATACTCTCAATGTTGTCGGCAGGGATGTCATTGATGTCACTGACCTGTACACCATCCACAATATAGAGAGGGTCATTACTTTGCGTGATAGAACCACCACCACGGACACGGATGCTCATCGTTGCACCTGGACGACCGTCCTGAGAAGCCACACTTACACCTGGAAGTTGTCCCTGCAAAGCCTGAGCTACGTTAGCTACTGGGTTTGCGGCCAGTTTTTCACCCGTTACTGAAGCAACGGCACCCGTTAAGTCCTTACGCTTCATTGTGCCGTAACCAATCACCACCACATCTTCGAGTGTGGTGTTGTCTTCTTGCAGCACGATGTTGAAGTTTGACTGGCTACCCACCTTCACTTGCTGGCTTTTGTAGCCTACATAAGAAATGTTTAAGACTGTTGAAGGAGAGGCATTCTGAATGGTAAAGTTACCATCGAGGTCGGTTACAGCACCTGCACCGCTACCTGTTGCGATAGTCACACCAATCATGGGCTCTCCATTTGCGTCTTTCACTGTACCCTTAATTGTCTGCTGTGCATAGGCTGCAAAACAGAACAGGGCCAGAGCTGAAGCCACAAAGGCTCTTCTGATTTTTTGATACATAAATGTTTGTTTTAGTTATAATAATGATAAAAATATCATGGTTAGTCGGTCACCGATTTTTAATGTAGCCATTTTCGGTGCAAAAATAAAAACTTTTTATGACATATCAAAAAATAAGGTTAAAAATATGAAGAAATAGCGATAACAATATGTTCCCAAACGGAAAATATATCGATTATTGACCTGGTCTTGATGAAATAAGTCTATAATAAAAAAATCGGAGCAATTGCCCCGATTTCTTTTAATTGTTTCAAGTTTTTCCTTTATAGCTTTGGATTCCAGTCTCCCATCACTTTTTGTAAAGTGATATTGGAAGCTTCCTTCTTGGTCAGTTGTTTTGCCCATGGTGCGCGAGCCTTGGCATTGGCTCCTGGTCCCGTGCTTCCGTATTCCATATAGCGGGCTGTCTGCTCGTTGGCAGGGTTACCCCAGTTGTTCCATCCCTCAGGACGGATATGGTCACCCATCTCTGTATTTATAAATAAGGTATAGGCATAGGGGCGCCAGGGACGTCCGAGGAACACCTTGTCGGCACCTTCTGTAGTAATCAGCTTACAACGGTTGAAGATGTAACCATATTCTATATTTTTGGGCGTTGAGGCTGCAGTGAGGTAGGAATTGATTTTGCTCTTGATGGTGCATTGTTCAAACCATGCGGTACTTGGACCAAAGATGAAGTCTGTGGTTCCTTCAATATAGCAATTCTCAAAGTAAAGACGGGTACCGCCAACACCTGTGTAGACGGTGTCCTGATTGCCTAAGAACCGCACATTGATGAATTTCAGACGGTCACCTTCCGTATGCAGGGCTACGGCTTGTCCGAGGCGAGCGGCATTGTTTTCGATGGTGATGTTCTTGAAGGTAATGTCTTGTCCTTCCACCTTCACTGTGTAGGTGCGGAAGGTTCCCATACCCTGGGTTTTGCCTGAAGCCTCCTGTCCTATCTTTGGAATCTGAATGTTTGCATGGTCATCATAGGTAATAATGGTGTTCTCCACATCTTCTCCACAGATTTCGATGTTTGTAAGCCAAGAGGGGATGATCAGTTTTTCCTTGTAAGTACCCTTCTTCACAAAGATTACCTTGTGGTATTCCATGAAGGCGCGGCACACTTCCACAGCCTCATTAATGGTGCGGAACTCTCCGGTGCCGTCGCGGGCTACAAACAACGTGTCGGGATTGTCGTACTTGTTAGCAGCACTAGATGGCAAAAAGGTTAGCAGGCACAAAGGTAAGACCCCTAAGAACCACCTTTTTGAACCGTTGAAAAATCTTTTCATTTGTTTCATGGTAATTTTCTTTTGTTTGTTTTTAATATCAGATGATTTGTCCTTATACGATTTGGTTGATTTCCTGCAGCCCTTCCACTTTCTTCAGGTTTTCCACGATGGTAGAGACATCCTGACGGTCATGCACGCGGAGTTCAATGGTGCCCTCGAAAATCTCTTCATCGCAATTTATGGAAATCCGTCGGATATTCACATTGAGCTGGGCCGAAATAATCTGGGTTACCTCTAAGAGAAGGCCCAATCGGTCGATACCTCTTATTTCAAGTGTGGCATCGAAATAGAGTTCCTTGTGCATATCCCATTTAGCATCGAGAATGCGTTTGCCATAAGTGGACTTCAGTTTGGAAGCTACTGGGCAGCTTCGCTTGTGAATCTCAATGCGGTTGCGTGCATCGATAAATCCCAGGGCATCGTCGCCGGGAATAGGATGACAGCAGGAAGGGAATATGAAATGCGAGATGTTGTTTTCATTGATATAGACAGGTTTCTTGCGGTTGAAATCCTTGTCAACGGTAAAGAATTCAGGTTGTGTCTTCTTGTCATCCTTGTTATCCTTCTTGCTCACAAATGGCACATAGCGTCGCCATCCTTTGGATTTCTGGCCATCATCTTTCTTTTTTCCGCGAATCTCATCAATGTCCTTTTCACCCAGGATGATGTTCTTCATGCCGATAGCCAGGAAGAGATCCTCGTGCTTGGGCTTTTCATACATCTCACAGAGTTTGTCGAGTACGGAGGTGGTCGTTTCCATATCATTGCGAGTCAGGAAATCTGTTAAGATTTTTTCGCCTTGTTTTTGTGTCTCACGGCTGTCGCGACGAAGAATGGCCTGAATCTTTCCCTTGGCTTTCGCCGTACTTACAAAGTTTACCCAAGAGGGCTGCACATGCTGTGAATTACTGGTAAGGATTTCCACTTGGTCTCCACTTTCCAGCTTATGACTCAATGGTACCAGTTTATGGTTTACCTTGGCACCGATACAATGACTGCCCAGGAAGGTATGGATCTGGAAGGCAAAGTCGAGGGCCGTACAGCCTGCCGGCATGGTCTTGATTTCACCTTTGGGTGTGAAAACGAAGATTTCAGAGGCAAAAAGATTGAGTTTGATGGCATCCAGAAAATCCATGGCATCGGGCTGTGGATCATCGAGGATTTCCTTGATGGTGGAAAGCCAGTCACCAAGTTCTCCCTCATCTTCCACAATTTCCTCGCCCTCCTTGTATTTCCAATGGGCAGCGAATCCCTGTTCTGCCACTTCATCCATACGCTCCGAGCGTATCTGTACTTCTATCCATCGGCCTTCGCCCGACATCAGTGTGACGTGGAGGGCTTGATAGCCGTTTGCTTTCGGATGGTTCAGCCATTCACGCAGACGGTCGGGATGACTCTTGTAGATCTTGGTAAGTGCTACGTAGATATCAAAGCATTCGTTGATTTCATCTGCTTCCTGTGTTGGAGTGAATATGATGCGTACAGCCAGGATGTCGTAGATCTGATCGAAGGTGACATGCTTGGTCTGCATCTTGTTCCAGATGGAATAAGGACTTTTCACACGTTTGATGATGCGGTGCTTGAGTCCCATCTCGTTCAGGGCGTTCTCAATGGGGGAGATAAAATTGGCAAAGAGCTCATCACGCTTTCCTGCCGTCTCGGCCAGTTGCGACTCGATTCTGGCATATTCTTCAGGATGTTCAAAACGGAAAGAGAGATTCTCCAGCTCAGATTTTATCTTGTTAAGTCCTAGTCGGTTGGCCAGCGGTGCATAGATATAGAGTGTTTCACCTGCAATCTTATACTGTTTGTTGGCAGGTTGTGAAGCCAGCGTACGCATATTATGCAGACGGTCGCAGATTTTGATAAGGATAACACGGATGTCATCACTCATCGTCAGCAGGAGTTTCTTGAAGTTCTCCGCCTGTGCTGAGGCTTGTTCACCGAAGATTCCACCAGAAATTTTCGTCAGGCCATCAACAATCTGTGCAATCTTCGGACCAAAAATGTTGGAGATATCCTCTACGGTGTAGTCCGTGTCTTCCACAACGTCGTGGAGTAGGGCAGAGCAGATACTTGTGGAGCCAAGCCCCATCTCTTCGCTGGCAATCTGTGCCACGGCAATGGGGTGCATGATGTAAGGTTCACCTGAAAGTCGCTTGACACCTTTATGTGCCTGGCGTGCAAAGTTAAATGCCTTGGTGATAAGGTCCACCTTCTTACGGTGGCGTGAAGCAAGATAGCTGTCAAGCAATCTTTGAAAAGCTTCGTCAACCATCTTTTCGCCAGCAAGTTCCTCAGTTGTAGCTTGATGATTCTGCTCGTCCATAAGCGTAATTATTTAGGATTTCGGAACAAGTCCGTATCCATGATCATTTATCTTTTTTCTTCTAGGTCAGTAGTGCCACTATTTCACCCTGATTTTCTTTCCAGCACGGATTCCGCTGCCCTTGATGCCGTTAAGTTTACGCAACTTATCCACAGTAGTGTGGTTTTTACGGGCAATCTGTGAGAGCGTTTGTCCTTCCTTGATGGTGACGCTCTGCGAACGTTCTCTGCGACCCTTGCGTCCTTTGCGTCCCCGGTCATTACGGCCTTTTCCCCGACGGTCATGACGTGACACGCTCTTTCTGCTGCTATAGCTGGGTGCTGTATTGCGTGCCACCTCCGGCACAGCATCGTTGACGGCTACTTCAGCGCGTCTGGAAAGCAGTTGGTCAGCATTATAGACGTACACGGAGTCCTCGTTGTCGATGAACGTGTTGATAGCTGCATCAGGAAGACGGATAGCCGAAGGTTCGGTACTGCCGTTCACGATATCCCTGCGATACTGCGGATTCAGCGTGCGGAGTTCTTCAAGACTGAGATTGCAGATGGCTGCCACCTGCTTCAGGTGAACGTCACGGGTGACGATAATGGTATCTGATTTTGCGGGCAGCTGTGTGCGCATGGGGCAGATGTTGTGCTCGCAATAATAGTTCATGATGTAATTGGCCGCAATGAAAGCAGGCACATAACCACGTGTTTCCCGTGGGAGATAAGGATAAATTTTCCAGTAGTCACGTTCTCCTCCTGCACGGTGAATGGCACGGTTGATATTCTCCGGACCGCAGTTGTAGGCAGCAATCACCAGATTCCAGTCACCGAAAATCTTATAGAGGTCTCTCAGGTAATGGGCAGCAGCATAAGATGCCTTGATGGGATCGCGGCGCTCATCGACCAGTGAATTCACCTTCAGGCCATATTGCTTGCCAGTGGCCAGCATAAACTGCCAGAGCCCCGTGGCACCCACACGTGAAATGGCGTTTGGATTCAGGCCCGATTCAATGACGGGCAGGTAGCGCAGTTCCAACGGCATGTTGTAGGTTTCGAGGGCCTGTTCGAAGATGGGCATATAGAAATTGCTGGCGCCCAGCCAGTAACCCACAGCATTACGCATCCGGGATGCATAGCGGTCGATAAATTTCCTGACCACAGCGTTGTAAGGCATCTCCATGATGTTGGGCATGCGGCTCAAACGTTCTATATAAACGGCGTCAGGGAATTCAGGATTCTCATCACGGTAGTTACAGTCACCATCAGGTGTCAGGTACATTTGTGAATAGTAGAGACTCAGCAGAGAGTCTACTTCGTGAGTAAGTCCTTCAGGTATGTCGATCACTTCTTGGGTTCCGTTCTCGTCAATCACAGTGATCTCATCATTTTCAATCTGTGCGGAAGCAGCAAAAGGCATACATACAAGCAGCCCGCATGGCAGCAGGTGCTTCAGTCCTTCAGCCATTCTTTCTATCATATACTTACAGTTCATCATTCTTTGTTAGATTGTTAAATTAGTGTGGAGGCTAAAGCCTCATAAGTCAGAATTTCAGCGAGCATTGCATGCCCACAGCTGCTGACTTGAATGGATTGGCAGATGTCTGACCGTTTATGACCGCAGGCTGAACCCTCAGGCTAAGGTCATCGGAAATGTCAAACTCTGAAAGAGAGGCATCCACGTAAGCGTCAATCACGGAAAGGGCATAGACGCCAATCAGTACGAAGATGCTCAGGTCGCGGTAACGGCGGTAAAAGTCCTTACGTCTCTTGAACTTGTTCTCCCAGGTTGACTTATTGCTATCGTTGATAACATTCCCCAGATGCAGGAATTGGTTGTAACTCTGCGTGTTAGGGTCGTCATCCACAATGTCCATATAGGCCTGAGAGTAGTCTTTATACATCATGCCGTTCCAGCGCCAAGCGTAGATACAGCCTACAAAGCCGCCGTAGATGATGGGCAGCTTCCAGTACTTGTGGTTATATATCTGTCCGGCACCTGGAATCACAATACCCAGCCACATTGCATGTTTGGGGTTGGGACGCCATGTGTTCCAGTCGCGCTTGGTACGCTTGAACTCAATCGTGTCGGCCATCAGCCTGCCCTCCATCACCGAGTCGTTCACTTCAATGAGTGAATCTCCGATGAGAAAGAGCTCCTCGTTTTTCGCAGCCGTACTGTCTTCTACCACGATCTGGGCCGTAGCGGCC
>Ga0310695_10012171_pt1 | contig 12111 bp, 8 predicted proteins | sample RumenRJG_04DNA_FD_203882 | JGI IMG/M metagenome (GOLD analysis project Ga0310695, IMG submission 203882) | Bovine rumen microbial communities from Lethbridge, Alberta, Canada - RJG_04 (v2) (version 2) | ecosystem: Host-associated > Mammals > Digestive system > Stomach > Rumen | place: Canada... | reverse complement strand
GGCCGCAAAAGGAAAAGGACAACGAATTATGGACGATTATCACGCGGAGAATGCAACAAGTACGTGCCAAAAAATTTTTGGGACAGCACTTTTTGACGGACCTGTCGGTCGCCCAAAAAATTGCTGAGACCACCTTAAAGGGACAAAGTGACGAAGTACAAAGTACAACGGAAAAAGTACGAGTACTTGAAATTGGTCCCGGAATGGGTGTATTAACCCAATTTCTCCTCAAGAATCCTAATATACAACTCACGGCGATTGAGATAGACCGCGAGTCCGTTGCTTATCTGCGTGAGTGGTATCCGGAGTTGAACCTGGTGGAAGGGGATTTCCTTAAACTCGATCTGGATCAACTCATCCCCGAAGGCGAATTCAACGTCATCGGGAACTACCCGTATAACATCAGCAGCCAGATTTTCTTTAAAGTGCTGGATTACAAAGATCGTATCCCTGTTTGTTCCGGTATGATCCAGAAGGAAGTGGCCGAACGCCTGGCGTCCAAGCCCGGCAATAAAGCGTACGGTATCCTGTCTGTTCTTTTGCAAGCTTATTATGATATAGAATACCTGTTTACGGTTCATGAACATGTGTTTAACCCGCCGCCTAAAGTCAAGTCAGCGGTGATCCGCATGACGCGCAACAAACGACGACGGTTGGACTGCGATGAGGCACTGTTTAAAACCATCGTCAAAACGGCCTTTAATCAGCGACGAAAACAGATGCGAAATTCCTTGAGGAATTTAGTTGAAAGTTTAAAGTTGAAAGTTGAAAGTGAACGACTCGAATGGTTCCTCACCCGAAGGCCGGAACAGCTAAGCGTCGATGAGTTTATAGAACTGACAAAATTGATAAATAACCAAATGGTTAAATCGTAAATCAATCGTACATCGTAAATCGTTAAATCGTAAATTGCTTTATGTCTGAAATCAAGATATTCTATAAAGATAAGGAGAAAATCAAGGTAGCACGTACCATCTCCGCATTGAAAGAACTGGACAAGAAAGATATCATCTGGATCGACCTGCTCGACGTATCCGACAAGACCGAGGATACGTTGGAAGGATTCCTGAAAATCGATATTCAGGAAGATGAAGAGATGGAAGAGATTGAGTTCTCCAGCCGGTATATCCAGACGGATGATTCGATTGTGGCTAACTCGAACTTCCTCAAGAATAACTTTGAGATGGAGCCTGTCAACTTCATCATAAAGAACGGTATTCTCGTGTCTATCCGTGATAATGAACTGGATTCGTTTAACGAGACCTTCAAGAAAGTGTTCGTCAACACCCGTAATTTTCCGACCGGATATCACGTGCTGGTAGCGCTCTTCGAGACCCGTGTAGAGAAGGATGCCGACTTGATTGAGGACACTACCGATATGATCACCGCACTCTCTAAACAGATCAATGCGGAGAATGATCACGTGGATGAGGACTTGCTGGTACAAATCAAGGATTTACAGGAAAAAGTGACTATCATCCGTCAGAACATCATGGATAAACAGCGAGTTATTTCGAATATCCTCAAATGCGATTTCTTCCCAGAAGAACTTAATCCGCGTCTGACTATGATCATTAAGGATATCAACTCACTTTTTGACTACACCCGTTTCGGTTTTGACCGTCTGGACTACCTCCAGGATACCTTCCTCGGTCTCGTTAACATTGAGCAGAACCGTATCATCAAGATCTTCACGGTCATCAACATCATCTTCCTGCCGCCTACCCTCATCGGTAGCTTGTACGGTATGAACTTCGATTTTATGCCGGAACTTCATTGGAAACTCGGATACCTCTTTGCACTCGGACTGATGGTTATGTCGGTGTTAACAATCTTACTGATTTTCAAGTTGAAAAAATGGTTATAAACAATTTATTAACAAAGCTTTGTTTCACGTTTTGAAAACTTGTTCCACGTACCATTTATAAAAAAAATTAACAAAATCAAACCATCAAACTTTCAAACTATCTCAAACAAAATCAAACAGTTAACAGACTTATTAACATTTTCTACATCCTATTACTATCATGGATTTAAAAAGTAAAGAATATATAGATAAAATTCGTAGTCTGGCCAAGGAGAAAAATGCCGTTATTTTTGCGCATTATTATACCCGTCCGGAAGTTCAATTAGTAGCAGATTTCATCGGAGATTCTCTGGCTCTTGCGCAGCAGGCTACACGCGTAGACGCGGATATATTGGTCATGTGCGGTGTGCACTTCATGGGAGAGACGATGAAGATCCTCTGTCCTCAAAAGAAAGTGCTGATCCCTGATATGAATGCCGGCTGCTCTTTAGCGGACAGTTGCAAAGCGGAAGACCTCGAACAATTTATCAAACAACATCAAACAACGTCAAACCACGTCAAACCACTTGTGGTCAGCTACGTCAACACCTCAGCGGACGTAAAAGCGCTGACGGATGTGGTGGTTACTTCTTCGAATGCCAAGAAAATCGTCGATCAGCTGCCGAAGGACGCCAAGATTATCTTCGGTCCCGATCATAACTTAGGATCGTATATTAATTCCGTCACAGGTCGTAATATGATCCTTTGGAACGGTGCCTGTCACGTGCACAGTAGGTTCTCTTTAGAAGCGTTACTGGAACTCAAAGCCGCTAACCCGGGTGTAGAAGTGCTGGCACATCCGGAATGTAAGGCACCAATCTTGGCACAGAGCGACGTAATAGGTTCGACCAAAGCTCTTCTCGAGCACACCATCCAATCGCCCGCCAAACGCTTTATAATCGCCACAGAAAGCGGTATTCTCTTTGAGATGCAGCGTGCTTGTCCGGATAAGGAGTTTATTCCCGTACCACCGGAGGTAACAGAAGGGGTAGGTTGTTCTTGCAACGAATGCGAGTATATGCGCATGAATACTTTGGAAAAACTTTATAATTGCCTGCTGAATGAATCTCCGGAGATGCACGTGGACAAAGAAATTGCCGAAAAAGCTATTTCATCCATTCAGCGCATGCTCGAGATGAGTTAAAATTATCTCTCATTAAGATAAAACGCACTATCCGTCATATTTTGTGGCGGATTTTGTGTTTTTATTTACGATTATTAGAAAATACTTGCACACTTCAACGAAAAGCAGTACTTTTGCAGCCGAATTGGTAAAAATTGTATTTAAGGTATGAGAATTCTATTTGTAGTGAATAGCTATTTCAGTCAAGGAAACGGACTGGATGAATCCGCCAGAAGAACGGTGGAAGCACTGCGTGCTGCAGGTCAGGAAGTACGTGTATTATCAGGTAAGAACTTCGAGAATCCGAATGGTCCCCAACCCGAATATCCGATGGAGAAATTTCATTTTCCATTGATGCAACCGATGTTGGACTCCTTTGGTTACGCCTATGCCGACTGGCATGGACCGATGGTAGAAGAAGCGGTGCGTTGGGCAGATGTAGTGCATCTCGAAGAGACTTTCTTCCTGCATCACGCGGCGATGAATGTAGCCCGTAAGCTCGGTAAACCCATCACCGGCACCTATCACGTGCACCCGGAGAATATAGTTTTTAACTGTTTGGGTCATAAAGGCGGTTATTTGACTTGCCAACTCCTTTATCGCTATTGGTGTCGTGTGTTCTATGATAAGTACGCCTACCTCCAGTGCCCGACGGACAATGTCCGTGAACGCCTGGAACGACATCATGTGAAGGCGAAATGCTTCACCCTCTCCAACGGTGTCATCCCGGACCAATGTATCCGTCCGGTTAACCCGCCTCAGGACTACCTCGATCCAAACCGTCCGTTGGACCTGATCTATATCGGTCGTACGGCGATCGAAAAAGACCACCCTACCCTCTACAAGGCTATTCGTCTGTCCAAATATGCCAAGCGTATCCGACTCCACATCGCCGGGCGTGGACCCAAACTGGACGAATACACGAAGATGGCATATAAACTCTTCGATGACGGTGTGGTCTCCTATATGCCTACCGTCGGATTCTATAACCGCGACGAACTGCGTCGTCTGGCATCCCAAGCCGATCTGGCGGTCCACTGTGCCTTCGTCGAAGTGGAAGGAATGAGTATCACCGAAGCGCTGCAACAAGCTGTCGTACCGGTTATTGCTACTGCTCGTTATTCCGGTACCGCAACCTATGCACTCGATGAACGCAGCACGTTCCCTGCAGGTGACGCCAAAGCTTTAGCTGCCAAGATCGACTACTGGTTTGATCATCCGCTGCACCGCTGGGCGATGGGATTTAAGTATATGGAGTCGATGAAGCAATACGAGATAGCTAACTGTGCACAATCCCTCATTGAGATGTTCGAAAAAGCGATTCAAGAAAACAAACATGAGACGTATCCTCTTCCTACTCCTGTCGCTGCTTCCACTGACAGTAAGCGCATCCGAACCTACAAGCACACCGCCTGAGATCATCCATACATCCTGGTATTGTCCCGACGAGAACATCTCTCGCCGGGTCGATATCTATGTGCCGTCTCAAATCTCCAATCTCCAATCTCCAATTTCCAATATCAAATGCTTGTATTTGATCCACGGCATCAACGGGTACGAAGGATCATGGACGGAACTGGGTCACGCCGCAGAGATAATGGAGGAAATGACAGCGGCTGGTCTATGCGAACCCATGATCCTCGTTATGCCCGATTGTAACCGGTGGGTCATCAAAGAGCGACCGTGTCATAAGAAACTGTGGAAGTCCGTCATCCGCTATCCCTTCATGAGTCATGAGCATCAGATCGAGAAATCGGTCAGTCTCCTCATCGATAGCATCGACTCCCTCTACCACCCTGTTTCCTGTTCTATCGCCGGACTCAGTGACGGTGCTCGTATAGCGGCGAACATCGCTAACTACCGGCCTGATCGTATCCACGAAGTGGGTCTTTTCTCGCCTGTTCTCTACAAAGCCCAACTACCTAAAGACTCCAACCTCCATTACTCCATCTATATAGGCAAGCAGGATTTTCTCAAACCCAACGGCAAACGCTTTCACCGCCGCATGCTAAAAAACAACTTCCCACACACGTTCATCGAACTGCACGGGAAGCATAACTGGACTATGTGGCAACAATGTCTAAGGGAATTCGTAATTCGTAATTTTTAATTTTTAATTTTTCATTTTTCATTTTTCATTTTTAATTTGTTTTCACACCCCCGCCTCCTCCTAAGCGGTCTAACTCATCCATATCACCCACTTTACGTTGCTGGTGTTGCTGGTACTGACCGAACATCCACGTCAGACTGAGCATCACTTTTTGGGACCGAACGGTGTTCTTATACCAACTGCTATACCCCTCTTGCATACCTTCGTTATGGGTCTCGAAACTCAGTGATCGTGCCAGATCCTGTACGTTCAGATTCAGGATCAGACCCTTACTCATGATCATCTTCCGTACACCAAAATTCATGAAATACATGCCGCCGTCCCGGTCATAACCCGTCGTCATCGGACTCGACCAGTTGGCATCCAACGTCATCGTCCAGTCCTTCGGTAAGTACGCCGATAAAGTACCGCCTACATGACCGTAATGGTTCCGGTTCTCATACACCGGTTTACCGGCTACATCTTTCTCATAGGACTTGTTAATAAAATGCATCCATCCGCCGTTCACCGTCAATGCCAACCAGGCACCCTGCATCATACGCGTTCCGTCCGGCATCGACGCGTACTTGGGTACCAACGGCAACTCCGTCAGCGACACGTTGATACCGTGCGTCGTGCAGGTACCGAAGTTCTTCCATTTCACATACCCCATACCGTTCGGCAGAATAGTCGCCGGCTGGGAGAACATATCTTGCGTGTGACCGAAGTTGAACGTCATGTTCAGGTACTGCGTCCAACTGAAATTGATCTCCACGTCGTTGTTGTATTCGGGTTTCAACTCCGTGTTTCCTTCCTGATAACTGTACGCATCGGTGTACTGCCGGAACGGGTTTAACATCCAGTAGTTCGGTCTTTTGATACGCCGTGTGTAACTGGCACTCACGCTGATCGGCTGACCAATCTTACCTAACGGACTACTCGTGTAACCGATATACGCTGTCGGGAAAGGATCGAAATAACTCTTGTTCGTCACGCTGTCCGCACTCTTCCAGTCGCCGTGACTGAACGTGTACTCTCCACGCAGACCTAACTTCACACTCCAGTGTTCGCCGAACTGCTTTCCGGCTGAGATATATGCCGCAGCAACATGTTCCTGGTATAAGAAATTCGAAGGGGTACTGCTGATCAGCGTCTCGTTCACCGTCGAGTCCGTCGTCATCTGGTTATCCGTCGAAGACAATGCATATTTTACACCGCATTCCAACAAACCCGTCTGCCAGAACTTGGTTTGGAAGTCGAGTTTCGCACTATAGATATCCGCTACCTGCTTGCTGTTGATATCCAACTGTTGCAACTTATCCCCTATGTAGTTCGTCTTCTGCATGTTTGCAGACTGGTTGTTGTAGCGGTTAAAATCGACGTTCACCGTCAACTCCCGATCCAACTCCTCGTCAAAAATATGCGTGTAGTTCAGGTTCGCCGTGTGCTGCGGTGCCTTATAATGCGTCTGTGTGACCGAGATACTCCGTGCCGTGTCGCCTGTCGCTACATCGTACGTCCATGCCTCATTCCGCTCCGCATCGCTGTTCTGATTCATCTTCATGTACGGTACCTGCAAGATGAATCCCAAGGTGTTCTTCTTGTCGATATACCAGTCGTTTCCCACCTTCACCATGTAGTACTGAAAACCGATGTCGTATCCCGATTTCGACAAGCCTTCCGTCATCGGCGTCTTGCGGTATGTGGTAAAATCCACATCGTTCTCCGCGTACACCTGCGTCAACTGACCGAAGGTATAGGTCTTCTCTCCGCGGTAGTTCAGATTGAGCGACACCATATCCATGTTCAACCATCGTTTGATGTCGCCGAAATACATTCCGCCATACCCGGCACTCAACATACCGTTCAGACCCTGCATCATGTTCCGCTTCGTCTTGATGTTGATGATTCCGCCCGATCCTGATGCATCGTATTTGGCACTCGGGTTGGAGATGATCTCTATCTTCTCGATCGTGTTACCGTCCGTTCCGTCTAACATCGCCTTCAGCTGCTGACCGCTCAAGTACGACGGTTTACCGTCCACGTACACCTCCACACTCTTTCCGTTCACCGTGATGTTCCCGTCCTTGTCAATCCGCACACCCGGTGCACGACGTAAGATGTCGTTTCCGTTACTGCCTGCCGATAACGGACTGGCACTCACGTTCACTACTAACTTATCCATCTGCCGTTCGATCAGCGGTTTCTTGGCTTTCACTTCCACTTCCGCCAACCGCTCCGTCTCTTCGCGAAGCACAAAATCCGGTCCGCCGAACGCCGTCACATAACCCACATATGACGCCTGAATGATCAGATCCTTTGCATTTTGCACCTCAACGGCATAATTACCGTTATCATCGGTGATTGCACCGGTGATCAAGGTGGAGTCTTGCGTCAAAACAGAAATCGTCACGAACGGCATCGCTTCGCCTCTCGTGTCGATTACATTACCTTTAATGGTCTCAGCTGACGCGGACAGCCATCCGAACACGACCATAACCGCTGTTAATACCTTCTTCATCCTTTATCCTTTCATTTTTCATTTTTCATTTTTCACTTCGCCTTTTTGGCATACAGTTGTATCTCTGTTGCCGTCAGGTTGATATTCTCTTCCTCATGTGCCCGACCTGTAATGTAGATCCGTGCGCTGACAGAACCATCACTGAGCAGTTGCCCTTCGCCGTTCATCTGGCAGCGGAACATCTCCTGCACTTCGTCTACATAGATGTCGCGGCTGACAGGTTCGAAGAAAATCGTGTCGTGCGTCAGCACACCTGTCATGGCGTACAAGTCTCCGTTGTCAGCACTCATCGTGATCTTCACCTGATCCTCTTCATCCGTCCGTACAATCGTCATCGTACCCGTCTCCGTATTCATGCGCACCTGCTGCGTTTCACCCGTCGATGCGTAGTACACGCGTGCCGAACCCGCCATCTTGTAGTTGTACATACCCGAAACGGTCTTTATACTCGGTTCATTACTACAACTTGTCAATCCCATCAGTACCACTCCCAGTACCATGATGGCTAATGTCTTCATACTTTTCATAACCTTTATCCTTTCATTTTTCATTTTTCATTTTTCATTTTTCTTGAAATTCGGTGCAAAAGTACTGCTTTTTGCCCACATGGCATATGAAAAATCGGACATTCGTATCCAAACAGCCTTTTTTCAGGCAAAAAAGACCGAAAAATCCTCACTCAACGGGATACCAAGCATCCGAAAGTGACTCGGACTCACGCATCCCATCTGCTGAAACTCCATCGCCATATGACTCAGATCGTAGTATCCGTGGTCCAATGCAATCCCCATCAGATCGATCTTTCCGTCACCCGTCACCCGTAACCTTTCACCCGTAACCCTTAAGTCTTGTATCGTCTTGTGGAACCGCCTCAACCGGATAAACGCTTTCGGTGCCATACCGACGTACTGTTTGAACACGCGCAAAAACTGCCTTTCACCCAGACATGCCACACTCGCCATCTCCGCTGCACTGATATTGCCTTTCGCCGCATCGCACGCTGCGATCACCTTTTTCATGCGCGTGTAGTTCATGTCCTCTTTATGTGGCAGGTGACCTAAGAAGAACGCATCCATCAGCCCCGCTATCTCTTCCGCTTTTTCGTTCTGCTTGAAGATGCCGTCCAGCGTCATCAACCCCACATCGCCGTACTCCTTCGCTGTCAACACCTGACCTTCCAGACGCTGCAACTCGATCCCTAACAACGCATGCATGCCTCCCGGCTCGAAGTCCAACAACATCCCTTCGAACCAGCCGTTCAGGGTCGTCAGACCAATCGCTTTCTGGTACGCACCTAACAACGTCAAGCCGTCTGCTATCGTACCGTTCATGTCCACCGTTACGTTCCGCATGAAGATCAGACTTCCGTAGTTCGGCAGCAAGGTCTGAACATGCTTCCCGTTCACAAAATGCGGGTCATCCTCCGGTGGTCGCATAGTATCCGTCGACCCGTCTGCCCGCACGAACACGTATCGTGTGATATACGGCCGCAATGCCTCTATCGGTTGTATAATCTCAAACTGCATAATTAACTACCAAGCGCTAAACAGATTAGTCCGGCACCAATACCTATCATACAAAGTATCTTATGTACCGGATCTTTCTCTTTGAGCCAAATCAACCCGTATGCAAATCCGATCACGGCACCTCCCCTTCGTATCGTACTCACCACGGCAATCAACGAATCCGGATCCCGCAATGCTAACATATATACGTTATCCGATATGATCAAAAACACACTGATCAAGCATATCACGCCCTTCTTCACAATAGGCCTTCTGACGGCTGAATGCTGACTTCTGAAAGCTAACCATACAATGAGCATCATCCCCGCCTGATACATTGTGTAATACACCTGCACCGCGTTATGGTCATACTGCCGCATCAGGTACTTGTCGTACAATCCCGAACATGCCCCCAGCAATATCGCCAACGCCAAAGCGATATAATATTTCTGATTAATCCTGATTCCTGACTCCTGACTCCTGAATCCTGCAGATCGAAAGCTGAAAGCTAAGATCGTGCAAATGGCCAGCAGAATGCCCACCCACTGCCACGTATTCAGCCGCTCGTTGAACAGCAGTAATGCGCCAAGCAGCGTCCACATCGGTCTCGTGGCTTGTGCCGGACTGACGACGGAGATGGGAAGATGTTTTAGCGATATATACCCGAACACCCAACTGCTCAGCACAATCACCGACTTCAGCAGCGTCAACCCGTGTGCCTGCAGGTCCATCCTCGGTACATAGAAATGCGTACCCGTCATCGTCTCCGGTGCCACACTCGACAGCACCAACGGAATCGCCAACAGCACCGCCGACACGCACACACTCATCGTGAGCACATCGATCACGGCGTTCTCCTTCAGGGCGATCTTCTTGCTTACATCATAAAACCCCAGGCACAGTGCCGATATAAAGGCAAGTACAGTCCACATCTCTAATCCCTAATCTCTACTTCCTCATCTCTCTCCACGATCCACCATCCTACTACCGGTCTCAAGGCGCGTGTACTGTCTTCCTCGAAACCTACCAGACCCGCATGGATATCCAGGTCATACACCGTGCCGTCCCAATCCGTGTACTTCAGCGGTGCGGTACCCGTTTCCGGCGCCAGATCGCGGATGTCGGTATCGTAGATAAAATCGAGTTTTCTGCGGTTGTTATTGTCGGTATAGGGGTAGAACTTCACGATCCAGCCGTTGATCTCTTCATGCGGCGGTGTAAATCCGCACATCTCCTGGCCTTCTACCGGCAGGTCTTTCTTATGGATGATGGATTGCCAGAAAGCGATATCGTCCTCTCCTTCTGCCGCAAGGGCGATCTTTTCCAGTACCGGCACTAATTCGTCGATCCACCAATCCAGATCGTATTCCCGCAACTTTTGGGTCTTTTCGATCAACCTTCTCCAATCTGCTGCCGTGCCCTCTAAGTAGATGTCCGGAATACCGCAGATACAGATGATCGAGTACTCGAAATAATGCTGCATCGCACTCATGATCAAGATGTTCGATGCGATGTGCGCTGTCGGTGTCGTCGTCGAGAAATCCGCTTGCAGCGTCTCTAACAACGTACTATCCATCCATTGTTTCATCTGTTCGGTGAACTTCGGGAAGAACGGTGCCCATACGTCTGCCGGTTGACCTAACAGACTCGTCATGCAGGTCAACTCAAGCGTCTCCTTACCCTTGAAAGGAACAAACTTACTGCGTAACTCTTCCGCGTTCGCATCTACGTGGTGGGCAAAACCGCTTTCGATCACCATCCATACCACATCAGGGTTGATCACCAACGGACGGTGCTGCGCATAGGCGGTACAGGCACTCATCAGGAACGGGTTCGAACAGTAAGCGATGCTGTCTGCCAAGTCTGAATGGACGATCAGCCGGTCGTGCAGATGGTAAAAATGCTCTTCCGGTGTTGCTTTATCCAGCCCGGCATCCACTGCCGGCAGATCCGTCAAGTGAATCACTCGCATGACCGCTTTCTCCTGTGTCTCAGAGCCTTTCTGACCACACCCTGCCATGCACAAAACAGCAATCGCAAATACCAATACCTTTCTCATAACCTGTAATTTTGCGCAAAATTACTACAAATATTTGGAATACACAAGGATTTTATGCAAAAAATAAAGTCTATGCTTACATAAGCGGCATTTTTTCTTAAAATTCTTGTCATTCGCACAACTATGCGAATGTAAATTCGGGGGAAAGCCAAAAGGGCTGGCGGAGTCCGAAATTACTTAAAAATATTTGCTTTTTTTTGAATTATGCAAGAAAAGTTTGCATATTTGCAAAAATTGTTGTACTTTTGCAGTCGATTTTAAACACGATCCCAATGAAACACTTTATCCCCATCTTCCTTGCCTGTCTCTGCCTGACAGCTTGCCATAAAACCTCCACTCCTCGTGGAATCCTTTCTAAAGACTTGTCCTATTCGCTCATCTGTCCGGATTCTATTCCTACGGATGAAGTTTATTCGTGGTGGAGTGAATCCGCCAAACAAAGTTGGATAGAGTACGGAAATGAACCGATGGAAGATAGGTGGTTTACATTGCCCGAACCATTAGGATTCCGAGGTGCGGATTTTCAACGCTTCTACATCCATTATGATACCGTGTACAAGGTCTCCGATTCGATCTATCACATAGATGGAAGAACGCGCTGTAAAGACAAAATCTGTACAATCTCCGGCAGTTTGATCGTTGATTCTGTCGTTCCGTATAATGACACGTTATTTAGTGTAGATATTACAGAGTCAGGAACACTCTATGCCCATTATACCCTGCAAGCGAACCATAACGACAAACACATCGCCGATGTAGAGGGAAAGGCGTATTTTTATTACCTTGTTCATAATGACAGTATTTTCTATGACGCGCTTGATTTGGTAGCGGATGGTTATTGCAACAACCAATATACCGGTAAATGGATATATCTGGATACCCATGATACGCTTACCTGCAATTGGGGCGATTTCCGTATTCCCGAATCCGATCGCTTAGATGGAGGATGCGGATGCTTTGTTCCTGAT
>Ga0310695_10012170_pt1 | contig 12111 bp, 8 predicted proteins | sample RumenRJG_04DNA_FD_203882 | JGI IMG/M metagenome (GOLD analysis project Ga0310695, IMG submission 203882) | Bovine rumen microbial communities from Lethbridge, Alberta, Canada - RJG_04 (v2) (version 2) | ecosystem: Host-associated > Mammals > Digestive system > Stomach > Rumen | place: Canada... | reverse complement strand
GAGGACTATGGTACGGTAATACTGGAGGCTTCCGATACAGCATTCATTTCTCTTGCGCTTTCAGAGCCTATCCACCTTGCTAACCCGGCGGATAACGGGAATCTGAATATCCTTGATATTCGGCTTTCTGCAAACTGCGTAGAGTGGAAAGTGACCTATGATGACATGGAGAAGCTTCATAATCTGTCACCAAATGATGAGGGATTTCATGAAGGCTTTGAAAAACAGCTCCAGTGGATCGGCTTCCAGGATGAGATCCTGTCAAGCGCATATCTGACCTTCGAGGACGGGAGTACGCAGCAGTTGACACCCAGCACAGCTGCGCCGTATGAAAACGGTGTTGTTACGCTCACATCAAACTGGAATGCAACCATTGATATCAGTAAAGTTAAGTCCATTACCGTAATGGGAACGACATATTCGTTCCCGCAGCTTGGAGCGGAATCCGTTTCACCGTGAAACGGATTAAGAGCGCCGGATATGTTAGGTGACATTGAGCCTGTTTCTCTCTTACAGAGGATCAGGCTCTGTTGCCCTTCTAAAAATTTTTCTTTTTCCTGTAAGTTTTTCCTGAAAAACGCTTTTATTAGGGTGAGACAAAAAACAGAAAGGAGGCAGTGGATTGGAGGACACAAAAATTGTGGAGCTGTACTGGCAGCGCTCTGAGGACGCGATCCCGGAGACCGCTGCGAAGTTCGGCCCCTATTGTTACACCATTGCTTATAACATCCTGTCGGATACGCAGGACACGGAGGAATGTGTCAACGACACATGGCTCGGCGCGTGGAACTCCATGCCGTCGAACCGCCCGAAAGTGCTTGCGCCGTATCTGGCAAAACTCACCCGATGGCTTTCCCTTACCCGGCTTCGTGAACAGAACGCCCTGCGTCGCGGCAGCGGAGAAACCGCGCTGGTCATGGACGAGCTTTCTGAGGTCGTCCCCGATGGGACAGATTTAGAGAAGCGTGTGGAGCTTAAAGAGCTCAGCGAAGCCCTGCGGCGTTTCCTCAGCGGCATTGACGAGACAGAGGCGCAGGTTTTTCTTGCCCGTTGCTGGTATATGGCCGGGGTAAAGGAGATTGCCGAGAAATATGGTTTCACGCCGGGAAAGGTCAGCACCATGCTGCATCGCACTCGGAAAAAGCTGCAGGATTATCTGAAGGAGGAAGGATTATGCTGAACGAAGAAATGCTCCTCTTGGCGCTTAACGACACAGAAGACGCGCTTCTGGAGCGCACGCGCAAGGCTTTGGGCTATAAGCTCCGCGAGAAGAAACGCAGCGCGGGAAAAATCGTTCGTATCGTGCTGATTGCGGCGGTACTATCGGCTCTTCTGATCGGCGCTGCCTATGCGGCCGGACTTGTCGGCCTCGGCAATATGCGGGCGGGCAGCCTTTTTGGAATGAAGATGCTGAGCATGGAGGGCCTGAGCGACAGCCCGGAGGGCCAGGCGCTTTCCGAGTGGCTCAGTTATTACGACGTCCACCGCAATGATCCCTTTGATGCACAGGAGGCCATTGACCTCATGGACGACTACGGCCCCTACGGCGTCACCACAAGAGAGATGGCGGACGAGATCGACGCCCTGTGCGGCAAATACGGTCTGAACCGTCTGGGAGCCCTGAGCACCCCGCCCGATGAGCGGAGCTTCTATAAAGCGGCGGGTGTCGGCAAACTTACGCACGGGAACGAGGCTTTTGAAAACGACTACGGCGGAGGCTATGTCTACACAAGCGGCAGCTTCCAGTTTGACGGGACGCTGTTCTCGACGGGAACCCTCGCAGTCACCGGCGAGGACACCGGCGACAGCTCCCCCGAAGGGGGAGCCAAGGTCGTAATCCCGTATCAGTTCCGCCGTGCGATGAAGGGCGTGCTGGGCTATGTGACCATGAACGCGGGCGATCCCAACGACTATACCGAATGGCAGCACACGACGCCTGACGGCCAGACGCTTACCGTCTCCGACTCTGCACATGGGGCGTTTCTGATCCTCGACAGGCCGGACAGCTTTGTGGTCGTGTCCGTCGCCAAATCCGGCTGGGCCGATTCTTTCAACGACGGCAGACTGGACGGACTGGGGGATAAGTTCGTGAGCTTTGCGCTCAGTCATGAAGACCTCAAGGCCATTGCCGATTCCTTCAACTGGGCAGCGCTGGACGATCCTGCCCTCGGCATGGACGGAGAGTTCACCTATCACCAATACAGCGCCGAGAGCGCCGTCGATCGTCTCACAAATCCCGACATTGACCTGAGCATGATTCCGGAGAGCCAGGCGAATCTGAAGCCCACGATCTCCGCCGTATATGAACAGCAGATCGCGCCTTATATTCAGGACTTCCATCTTGTGGATTACAGCATTGAATGGGGTAGGGCAGAAATCGGCTGGATCAGCTTTACCGGAACGCCGGTCAAGCCTGTCAACTGGCACACAGTGCCAAGCGACAAGGGCACTGTCTACTGCCGCAGCGTCTGTGTGACGAGAGATGAAAACGGCCTGCCGCTGGCACTGGAGTCCTTCGACATGCTGCCGATCCCCAAAAAGGACATGTCAAAGAATATCGGAACGGAGGAGAATCCGGACTGGGTATGGATGAAGAACGAAGTAAAGGATCTGGCGTCTGCATCCCTATATGTCCAGCAGGACGGAAAGACCTACACCGTCTCCGATCCTGCCGCCCTTGAGGCTTTGACGCTGATGCTGAGGGACAGTGATATTGATTCCTTTGACGCCGGGGATTCGCGTTTCAATCCCTTGTACCTCACGTACACCGACGGGAGCCGCGACCTTGTCTTTACCGCGGCCAGTGGTGCCAATGCCTTTTGGCAGTTTGGGATGTGGCAGGCATATCAGTATGGTAGGACGATTTTCGACCTCTTCGGCGTTCCGCTTGAGGCAAAGGGATACACAAATCATGAGGGGATTCTTACGGCACATGTGGATTCGCCGGATCAGAGTATGCTGAAATGGATTGAGATGGACTATACTGAGAACGGGGATCTGATTGAGCGCAGGATCATGTCGGATCAGGTTCGTCAGATGCGATATGAATACGACGAAAACCACAACTGTGTCCGGGAGGCCTGGTGGGACGGCGGTGTTATGAGCAACGAGATCGTCAGCAGCTATTCTGATGATGGCCGTATTCTTCACAGCGAAACCCACACGGGCAATATGTGGAGCGTGGTAGATTATGAGTACGATGAGCTCGGGCGTCTGACCGCGGAGCTCCACCGCGACAATGACGACGCGCCGGGCTTCACCGGCGGCAATATCTATTACAGCTATGACGCAGACGGCAACTGCCGCCGCAAAATGGGCTGGGAATAAAAGACAGCAGGGCCTGTTTCCACTTAAGGGGGAAGCAGGTCCTGCATTTTATACTATGCTTCAAAGTCTAACTACAACGATAACATTGAAAACCAGTATTTACTGTGCTATATTATTATCAATATGTTGACTCCCAATGCGATGTACGATTTTGGTAACTGTTAACACTGCAAATGTGAGATCACGATAGGCAATGTTGTAATATGAGAATTGGTAGCTATTATTTATTTTTTTAGATTATGTTTGGGTTCAACAGAGATCCGCCAAGTAAAATCTGCTAATCAAACCAGATATAACGAGATTTTTTTCGGTGAGTGGAAAGATTTGGGGCGCTGAAGAAGTCTCTATTATAGAGGTTTCTTTGATTCTGTTCAAAAGTTTAGTAAGAACTCAACTCTCTACCTTCTCAACGAAAACATCATTATAGAACTAAACGGGGAATGGAGATCATCATGGAGAACAAAGATGATAACAAAATTACAGGTAAAGAGTATCCTCTATTAAAAATTTTCAGTTCTGACTTTGAATATCATATTCCCGCTTATCAAAGACCGTATTCCTGGACTATAGAGGAAACTGGTGTTTTATTTGATGATTTGGCTAGTTTTTTTCATTCTAAAGAGGCAACAAATGATAACTATTTTTTAGGTAGTGTAGTTCTAATAAAGAAAGAAACCGCACGGTATGCAGATGTTATTGACGGGCAGCAGAGATTAACAACGCTTTCTATTCTGTATGCCGCAATGTCAGATGTATTTACTGATCCTGAGTTAAAAGCGTCTTGTGAACAAAAACTGCAGGAAAAAGGGGATCGAACAGCTGGAATAAAAGCTCATCCTCGACTTTTCTTGAGAGAGTGGGATAATCAGTTTTTCAATCAATATATACAAAATGTTAGATTGGATGCATTAGAGGATATTGATCCAGCAACATTGGATACAGAAGCCAAAAGGAACATTCAAGCAAATTGCAAGCTGTTAAGAAAACGATTGAGCGAGACTTTTTCTAGCGATGACGAACTCTTAAACTTCAGTATTTTTCTGAATACACGTTGCTATTTGGTATCGGTTTCAACCCCAAACCAAGATTCCGCATTTCGGGTTTTTTCAGTAATGAATAGCCGTGGACTTGATCTTCTGCCTACGGATATAATAAAATCTGAAACAATTGGTATAATACAGGCAGAAAAGCAGGCTGATTATACAGAAGCGTGGGAAGAAATGGAGAATCGTGCCACTAGGGAAGGATTCAATGAGGTGTTTACCCATACAAGAATGATTTTTGCAAAAGAACGCCCAAAGAAGAACCTTCTCGATGAGTTTCGATACTTCGTTTCTGAGAAAAATGAACCGGAAGTATTAATTGATTCCATTTTAAAACCATATACTGAAGCGTTTGTACAACTGAGAGAATGCCGATATACATCTACACATGATGCGGATAAAATCAATGATTATTTATATTGGCTAAACAAGACAAACAACTATGACTGGATGCCTCCGGCTATCAAATTCTTTGCTGAACATAGTAATGACTCCGCCTATATTCTATGGTTCGTACGGAAGCTTGAGAGATTAGCATCGTATTTGCTTGCAACTTCGCAAGATGTGAATAAGCGAATGGATCGCTATAAGTGGATTCTAGTTGAAATGGAAGCCAGGCCTTCTCATTCTTTATCTGACCCACTAAGGAATATTGAGTTAACAGAATGGGAAAAACAGCAGTTTTTAAATGCGCTTAACGGCGAAATCTACTTAATGCCGTCTCTCCGAAGAAACTATATCATACAAAGATTAGATTCATTTAAGACGGATGGAGGTGCAAAATACGACACAAAAGTTTTCACAATAGAACATGTGTTACCTCAGAATCCTGCTAGCGACAGTGAATGGATGAGACTTTGGCCCGATTCAGAACAACGAACCTATTGGCTGAACAGAATTGCGAATCTTGTTCCACTTACAAGGAATCGAAACTCATCTGCACAAAATTATGATTTTTCCTTAAAGAAAGTTAAATATTTCAAGACTAATGGGGTTTCAGTTTATAATCTTACGACAGAAGTAAACAGCACTGATTTGTGGACTCCAGAGGTCGTCGCTTGCAGACAGCAAACATTGCTTGAAACATGCCGTGAAAAATGGGGATTGTACGCTGAACCGGGCGAGACAGATGATACCACCTTTGTGCTCGCTGGCCGTGGCGCGAGTGCGACAGGATATTTAGGCGAGAGTGAATCATTTACAGTTGCTAAAGGTAGCTATATTGCCCCTGATGTGACTGAGGGAATTCAACAAAGCTACAAGGACCTGCGAAGTGAACTTATACGCAACGGTGTCATTCTCAACAGATGTTTTATGAAAGATTATACCTTCTCAAGCGTTTCCGCTGCTGCGGCGGTCCTGTTGGGGCGTTCAGCAAATGGGCGCCTAGAATGGACGAAACTCGATGGCAGAACATTTGCTCAAGTTAATCGGTAAGACGATCGAACTCGTCGGGCTTGAGCTGACGCCATTCAGCGCGGTCTGGAAGGTGAACTATGAGGGAGCGGCGTCCGTCCATACGCTGGAGGCGGACTGGAAAGCCTCCAGCCCCTGGAGTATTCTGGAGGACAGGGTGTGCATCGAAGCAAAGCTTATCTTCTCCGATGGCTCGACGTTTTCCACCGGCGGCGCACTGACCTGCCCCTTTGAAAACGGCGTAGTCAATCTCCACTGCGGTTGGGGCAGCGCAATCAATATTGACGACGTACAGCGCATCGTGCTGGGGAATCTTGTACTCTGGGAAGCAAATGTTTCATAAGAGGCTGATTGACAGCAATATAAACAGATGTTATAATATCGACAAATCCAGAATCGGAATCTGGATTTGTCGATATTTCTTTTCTGGTGAGCTTTATGAAGTATATTAAACGGAATATTGAAGATTTAGTAAAATCCTCGGATAAGACCTTTAAATGCATTCTTGTAACAGGCGCGCGGCAGACCGGAAAGTCTACCATGCTCAAGGCGCTGTTCCCCGACAAGAAGTATGTCCCCATTGACGATCCATTTATAGAAAATCAGGCGAATGAGAATCCCAACATGTTCATGATGCTGAACCCGCCCCCCGCCTTTTATGACGAGGTACAGCGTGCCCCCGGACTGTTTCGCTTTATCAAGATCAAGTGTGATGAAAGCGATGCGCGCGGGCAGTTCTGCCTGTCCGGATCACAGCCGTTGGAGTTAATGGAGAACGCCTCGGAGTCCTTGTCGGGCCGTGTCAGCATCATCGAACTGGCGGGCCTGTCCCTGCGCGAGATACAGGGGGCTTCCTTCAACGAGCCTTTTGTTCCCACCATGGAATATGTGCAGAAGCGCAGTCAAACGGCGAAGGCTCCAGAGAACCTCTGGGCCGTGATACACCGTGGCAGCTATCCCGAGCTGCAAAACCCGGAGATGGAATGGTCGGCATTCTTCTCAAGCTATGTGAAAACCTATCTGGAGCGGGACGTGCGCAAACTGTCCGCGGTTCAGGATCTGGACGATTTCCGCCGTTTTATGGTAGCAGTTGCGGCACGCACGGGGCAGATGCTCAATTACGCGAACATCGCGGATGAAATCAGCAAGGACGCCATGACGGTCAAAAAATGGCTGTCCATTATGGAGGCGTCCGGAATCGTATATCTTCTGGAACCCTATACCCCGTCCGTGCTGAAAAAAGCCATCAAGACACCCAAGGTTTACTTCCGCGATACTGGCCTCGCTGCCTATCTCACGCGCTGGCTCACACCGGAGGCACTTGCTTACGGTGCCATGAGCGGCGCCATGTTTGAAACCTTTGTTATTTCAGAAATCTTGAAATCTTATTCCAATCGCGGTATTGATTACCGGTATTGCGTCTCCTATTACCGTGGACGGGATAAAAAGAAGATTCGCAGAGACGGCTTTGAATACGAAACGGAGAGCGAGATCGATCTGATTATCGAGGAAAACGGGATGCTCTATCCCATTGAAATCAAGCAAAGCCCCGCCGTCACAGCAGATGAGGCAAGTGCTTTCACCGTGCTGGACAAGGTTGAAGAGAAGCGCCGTGGTACAGGCGCGATCATCTGTACCTGCCCGCAGCCGAATCTACTGAGGGAGAATCTGCTGCAGCTTCCGGTGTGGTACGTATAATTAAGATCATGGCTCAATGAAATAACCTCTATGTGTTGCGTTTTAATTCTTGGTAATCTAAAACTGCTTCTATCTGCTAAAATATAGAATAGGAGAACAGACATGATAGAGACTATCAAAGGAATAAAAATAAATGGTAGATGTTTCAAAACAGGTACCAGTTTGTTGTTCTATCAAAAGCCGAATGACAGGATTACTATCGTATATGGGAAAAACGGAAGTGGAAAAAGCACCATTTCGGAAGGAATAGCCTCCCTTTCTCACAAGGGAATTCCATCTGACTTAGCGACATCTTTTATTGACTCCAATCAGCAATCATTACCTCCGGGCGATGACACGAGTGTATTTGTGTTCAATGAGAAGTATATAGACGAGAATGTAAAAATCGACGATGATGGCCTTGGAACAATAGTATTGCTCGGCGGACAAGTGGATCTACAAACAGAGATAGATACGCAAGAAAAACGAGTTGAAGAACTTTCTTCTGACCTTGATCAATTATCTGTCGAGTGCAGCAATTATAACAGTAAAGATAATCCGCTCTGTCCAGAATATCATAGAAGTAGAATAACCAGAGTCCTAAAGCAAGATGGAGGATGGGCCGAAACAGATTCACAAATTAAAGGAAATAAAATTAAGAGCCAAGTAACCGATTCTATAATCAAAGAAATCGGTACACTTGCTGTCAAGGACACTCTTGTCGATTTACAGAATAAATTTGAAGACTCACAGAAGCTATTGACCAAAGTCACTGATAGCTCAATATCTTATCCGGATGAGATTCTTGTGATTAAATTAGACAAGAATTTTGAAAAAAATATAGTAGATCTTCTCGGAAAGAAAATCGATGAACCGGTTTTATCTGCACGAGAAAAGCTTATTCTATCTGCAATACAAGGAGGTGCGCAAGCAAGGATAGAGGCCGCAAGAAACGATTTTAGTCAAGAAAGGACTAAAATATGTTCTTATTGCTATCAAACTGTAGGCGATAATTACAAACATGAGCTTGTTGAGAGCATTAATAGGGTGCTAAATAAGGATGTTGACGATCACAAAGCTCAATTAGCTTCCATTCAGTTCCCTATAATATCGCTTGACTTTGCAGTTTTCTCGAGCTTGGATTCGGAACTATCAAATAGCGCAGCCAAGCAACAAGAGGTATGCGTCAGACAATTGGAACAGTATAAGGAACTCGTTTCTCAAAAGCTTGGCAGTATCTATACTCCCATCTCTATTAAACCCATCGGACTTGTAGAAGAGGTTGAAAAGTTAAATATCATCCTTAGGGGACTAGAGGAAAGACGGTTAGAGTTTAATGATGCAGCCAAGAAAAAGTCTTCTATTATTAGGACCCTTATCCACCTAAACAAAGAAATAGCACATCACCAAATTGCTCAACTTTATAAAGACTATTCAAAGCAAGATAAAGACAGAGAAGCAATACTGAAAAAACTTGAGGAAAAACAGAAAGTACTTACTTCTGAAAAGCAGAAATTAACAAGGCTTCAGCAACGTAAAGCGAATATCGGTCTCGCCATCGAAAGCATTAATAGTTCATTGAACTATGTTTTCTTATCTCAGGGGAGACTATCTATTGAGTTACGCAATGAAAAATACTATTTAAAATCAAATGGCGAAGATGTGTTACCTAAAAAAGTATCCCTTGGTGAACGCAATATCATCGCTTTATGCTATTTCTTTACGCAAATTCTAGCTAATCAGGAAATTGGAAAACTGTATCTGAATGAAGCTTTTGTTGTGATCGATGACCCCGTTTCAAGTTTTGATTTTGAAAACAAAGTTGGCATTATTTCCCTTCTTCGCTTTCAGACGGCTCACATTATAAAAGGAAATAATCATAGCAAGGTACTCTTCCTTTCACATGATTTAGAAACAGTGTTTGCACTCAAAAAAGCGATGGAGGAAATTTGCAAATCGACTAAAGGAAAACCGGGTCAACCAGAGACTTCCTGTAATACTTTAGAACTTCACGATACTGAGCTTACTAATCTTAAAAGAATGCACAATGAATATGGAGCCCTTCTCGCAAAAGTGTATCATTATGCAAATGGAGATAATGAGGATTCGCTCGCCATTGGTAATGAAATGAGGCGTGTGCTAGAGGCCTTTTCTACTTTTATATATCGGAAAGGCATTGAAGATGTTTCTCTTGATTCGAATGTATTATCTGCCTTAGGTAATCGCTCAGCTTTTTTTGAAAACCTGATGTATCGCCTGGTATTGCATGGAGAAAGTCACTACGAAGAGCAAGTTTACAGCATTCGCAACAGTTATAATTTTTTACAATTCATATCCGAAGATGAAAAGCGAAAAACTGCTAAAAACATTTTATGTTTTATGTACCTCTTAAATCCAAGTCATATTCTTGCATACTTGCAGCAAGAAGCTGGGGCTGTGGCTCAAATTAAAACGTGGGCAAAAGATATTCCAGATAATCAGTCTTTTGAATTAGAAAAAGCTGAAAAAAAGAGAGTAATACACCTTTATAGCCTGCCTATATCAGCTGGAGTAGGAAAAGACAGCTTTGAAGATATCCCGTATACTGACTATGAGACGGATAATGATGTATGTGACTTCGCATTACAAATTTCTGGCGATAGCATGGAACCGACAATCCCAAACGGTAGCATTGTGCTAATTAAAAAGCAAGAAACCATTGACGATAAGAAGGTAGGAACGTTCTTTTATAATGGTAGAGTATATTGTAAATATTTAGTACATAAGGACCAAAAGGTATATCTTTGCTCATTTAATAGCAGCTATCCGCCGATGGAAATCCATGCGGACGATGAATTGATTGTATATGGAGCAGTTGTTGAAGTTATAACCTAGAAACACGGCATCAAGTGTAATCGTAGATCTATAAACGGTTTTTAGAAATATGGGAGATTTCTGCGCTGACTGAAAAAAACATATAAGGATTAGCATCAAGCTCTCCTTCTAGGGGGTGGCAGACAGTGCTGCCTAGTTTTCTGTAATGAAGGCATTGAAATCCGGCCGATTTCATGCTATAGGAACCACATCAAAAAGCCTATATCAAACGGGCAAAGTATTCCTGTTAATCGTCCAAGCCTCTGTAAACAGCTCCAACAATTCGGACCTGTGATAGCATCATTGATAGCTTTTTGATAGCAAAAGTCCGTAGACCCTATGGGTTGAGGATAATGGAAATCAAATGGAGTCACGTCGAGACAAATCTCCTAAACAAAAGCAGTTAAAGTTGGGATTTGCTTGGCGAGTGGGAATGATTGCAGAAACGCTGCAAAGGCGCATGAATGCTGGATTTTTCCGGTTTGAAAACGCCTCGTGACAACGGTTTGACAGTAAGCGTCAAACCTGTGGCCGGGTTGAAAGCAGTTGCCAGTCATGAGAGAATGTAAAGGGCTCTCGTAGACTTCCATAGAGTCGATGCGAGTCTGCGGGAGTCTTTGCAAATTGTCGCTGGTTATGCCATCGACTGCCAGCGAGTCGCATGGACTGGAGGAAATAGAGATGGACAATGTTACGATCCGAGGCGCGAAAGCGCAGCACAACCTCATGGAATGGAGCCAACGTGTAGCAGACTGCCGGAACAGCGGCCAGTCGGTTAGCCGTTGGTGCTCGGAGCACAACATCAATCCGAAAACTTATTACAATTGGCAGAAGAAAGTATTTGCTGCCATGGTCGAACAACAGCAGCTTCAGCTGGAAGCACCACAGGAATCCAAGCCAAGGTTTGCAGAACTCCAGCCACCGGCTGTACAGAACAATCTCGTTGCTGCGGTTCGTATTGGTGAAGTTTCGCTGGATGTATACAGTGGAGCCAGCGCCGAAGTGGTAACAGCTCTGTGCAAAGCGTTGCGCAATGTTAAATGACTTCACCGGAGCCGATCACGTCTACATTGCCTGCGGATACACAGATTTGCGGAAAGGGATCGACGGTCTTTCTGTCTTGGTTCAACAGGAGTTTGACCTGGACCCATTCACGAATACATTGTTTCTGTTTTGCGGACGTCGCCGGGATCGGATCAAGGGCCTGTATTGGGAGCAGGATGGATTTGTCCTTCTGTACAAGCGGCTGGAACGCGGTGTTTACCAATGGCCGAGGAATGAGCAAGAGGTACGGGAGATAACAGCACAACAGTACCGCTGGCTGATGGAAGGACTGAAAGTAGAGCAGCCGAAAGCGCACCGACCCATAACAGGATTAAGTGCAGTATAAAAGTCCTGAACCCATTGAAAACACTGTACTTTTCGACGCTTTTATGGTATACTTAAGGCATGGAAAACAAGGTCATTTCAGAGACAAGCAACACGGAAATGGTAACCATTCCCCGTGCGGAATACGAAGATCTGAAGGCACACAACCAGTGGCTTCTTGAGCAGCTGCGCGTAGTGAAGAGCAAGCAGTTTGGATCTTCCTCTGAGAAAGCATCCGAAGAAATCTATGGGCAGCTTAGTCTGCTGTTCAATGAAGCGGAGGTCTATGCAGAAGCCTCAGAGAAGGCAGAGGAGCCCGCGATCGAAGTGCGCTCTCATACACGACAAAGGAAGTCCGGCAAGGCACGGGATATTCTTCCCGAGAATGCAAAGGTCGTTGAGGAGACACATACACTCTCTGAAGAAG
>Ga0310695_10012169_pt1 | contig 12112 bp, 16 predicted proteins | sample RumenRJG_04DNA_FD_203882 | JGI IMG/M metagenome (GOLD analysis project Ga0310695, IMG submission 203882) | Bovine rumen microbial communities from Lethbridge, Alberta, Canada - RJG_04 (v2) (version 2) | ecosystem: Host-associated > Mammals > Digestive system > Stomach > Rumen | place: Canada... | reverse complement strand
AAAAATTGCCGAGAACTGCCGGGACTATCTTGTAAAAGGCCGTCAATTAAATATCCGAGGCCACCTTTCCAATAATACCTACACTACATCGGATGGCAATCATCTAAAATTCAGTGAAGTAACTGCTGACAAAGTAGAATTTGTTGACCTGCCCAGGTCTTCAAAAAATAGCAATATCCCGACTACCAATATAAAAGATACTGCCATTCCCTTGGATGAAAGCACTGCCTCCGTAGGTGTGCCCACTTTACAGGACATGAGTATTTCTGCCGGTGAATTTGGTGTAGAAATTCCATTTTGATTTTATTGAAAAGCAGGAAAATCAGCTTTTAGATGGAAATTACATATCTTAGATGGTAACCAAAATAAATATTCCGATTTTAGGAGGAAAAAACATGGCAAGAACAGCAAATTACGAGCAGAAGATTGAAAGCATCACAGCAAAAATCGAAAAGAAGGCTGAAGAAATTAAGGCACTGAAAGCACAGTTAGCAAACCTTGAAGCCAAGAAAACCAGAACAGATTTTAAGGTTCTCAATGAGTACCTTGTAAATAAGGGCATTGCTCCCGAAGAAGCTCTGGGCAAACTCAAAGAAATTTACGGCGAGTAATTTTCTCCCCCCAAAAGCGACTGTATTATTCGTACAGTCGCTTTTTATATTCTGTTATTGACAAATATCCGCAGTGATTTATAATTAAATATAAATCACTGCGGATAGAGGGAATAGATTATGGATATCCAGGAGCTTTTTGACCAGATAAAAAAAAGCAAGCGCAAAAAATTGGTAAAATACCTACAGGAAAGGAACTTTTCCGATACGAAAATAGAACTGGTAGCAGGAAAATTACATGGAACCAGCAAAAAAGACAACGGCACTATCTCCTTGGCCCTATGCTGCCGAAACCTATACGACAACACCGGCACAACATGGGATTTTATCTTTATCACCGATAAGATGGCCACTAAAGATGCTGAAGAAGAATTTAACCGTATTCGTATGGACGCTGAGTTAGTACGTTGTATGCTCCCCGCAAAAGAAGCCAAAATTAATTTTGAATCAGTAGATAATGAAAAAGCCAGGCAAATCGGCACCTTAACCGCCAGGTTCGAATTTTTGCAGGAAAAATACAATGATACCAAGGGAACTCTTGAACTGGTAAGCAATTATCTGGATAGATCCAACAAAGAAGTATCGGAGTTATCCGCATGGAAATCTGCCCATAGTGGCAACTACCGTAATGCTGGCCGTCCTCGCAAGTTCGATAAATTCGACCAAGGCCGCAGCATCTATGTCATGCATGACAAAGAACATTTATCCTTCCGAAAAATAGCTGGGCTTATGGATATGTCATTCTCCAGCGCCCGGCGCCTTTATCAAGAGTATCTTGAATACCTTGATAAATATGGGGAAAAATAATTCCTCCATATTCTCCACCTTACCAAAACATGAGATTATCTCTTATCATGACGCATTTTTCACCGATATATGTAAGAGAGGACATAATCATCTGTTTTGGAGGTGAACCTATGGATATCAAAGCAGTACAGGGCATGACAGCCTGGTCTGGCAAGGGAAAGGAATCCAACAACAAGGACAAAACCTTGGCGGCCAAGGAAAAGTTCAGCACCATGCTGCGCCAGCTAGAAACCGGAGGTGCCATAACCGACACTGGGGAAAAATCTGGTGAGGATACCACCACGGTGATCCGTGTTATGTCAGATGGCTCCGTTCTGGTTACCGTCTACGAAAAAGACAAGATTATTTCCCAGACCAAGACACACTCTCCCCATCCAGAAAAAATCCCTACTATACTCAGCACCCAGGTTGAACGCTCCTCCCCCGATAATACAGAGCTACAGAACGACAACCTCACAGATGCTCAAATGCTTAGCTCACTCCTATAAAAAAGAAGAAGCCTCCTCTCACCAGCTCTGAGGGGCTTTCTATTCCCATTTTGGACACAGCAGGGCTTAACGCTGCAGGCAAGTTACTCCTGAGACTAGCTCATAAGAACTCCTCAGGAACCAGGTGCGCAGTGATTGTGGAAGATGGGAGACGGACGAGGGCGACTATGTCACGTTCTACGAACTGCCCGTTCTGACTATAGCGGACGTATAAATTCAACGGGTGAATTTCCTTCATTACGGTAAAGGAAATTCACCCGTCGAATTTTTCTATTGCTCCTACCTACGCTTTTGATACGAACCAGATTACTATCGTACAAAATAATAATACAAAGAAATCTTGAGATAACAGGCGTAAAAGGTAGATAATACGAGTTAATCTGATTTTATAACTGAATTCTGTCATTGCAAATCACGTGCCTTCATGATTTAATATGAGTGTAAACGATGTTAATCGATTGCGTAAATCGATTGCTAGGAGGATCTTATGAAGAGGGCAAAGAAAGAAACCATCACCATTGCCGATATTGCCCGTCAAGCAAATGTCTCGACAACAACGATTTCCCGCTACCTTAACGGAAAATACGAATACATGTCCGAACAGTCGCGTGAGAAGATTGCGCGTATCATCAAGGAAACGGGCTACCGTCCGAATAAGATGGCACGCGGTCTCAAGATGCAGCAAAGCCGTGTAATCGGCTTCGTCGTAGCCGATATCGCCAACCCTTTTTCTTCCATTCTGGCTAAAGGTATCAACGATGCCTGCCGCAAAGCAGGATATTCCATGACCCTGGCCAATACAGATGAGGATCCGACACTCGAACGCAATGCTATCCGCTCCATGCTTGACCAGCGCGTCGATGGCATTGTCATCCATCAATGCGGCGAGAACAAGGAATTCTTCGAATCCTTGGCACACGAACAGATTGCAGCTGTTTTTGCCGAGCGTCCTTTTGGCAATCCGCCTCTACTGGATTCTTTCCGTACCCAGGATAACTTAGCTGTCCATCAGATGCTGCTCTATATGAAGCAACGAGGGTTTGAACGGATTGGATATTTTACGGCACCGCTCAAGCATCTCGATACTCGCATCCGGCGCAGCCAGGCATATCATGAGTACAGCCAGGAGATTTTTGGGCAAGAGCCATTGGAGTACATCCTGACATCCGATCAGCCTGTGCTGGTACAGAGCAGGATACAGGAATTTCTAGCACAGCCGGGACGCAAAGCAATCCTAACCGCCAATGGCGTCGTGACCTTGAATGTCCTCAAAGCACTGAAGACTATGCAGGTCTCGTATCCGGACGATATCGGGATTGGCAGTTTCGATGATTGGGACTGGATGGAACTTGCAGATATCACCGCCATCCACCAGCCATCGTATGAACTAGGTGCGGCTTGTGTATCCCGTTTGATTGAACGGATCCAGAAGCCGGATCTGCCCCCTTTACTACAAGAATTGCCGTGTTCCCTTACGCTTCGCAACTCCCTTTAATCTGGAGTTGCTGCTTTTTTAGCCTGTTTGTTAATCGATTGCGTTAATCGATTACTATATCAGAAAAGAGGAGATTATCGTGACAACCGCCATTTTACCGACCTTGATCTTCCCTGATATTGGCAATCTGGAGCTCGAGACAGAGCAGATTACTAATCTCGGAGCAGATGGCATTGAGATCCGCCGCGAGCGCTTGGTACCGGAAGAGACATATTTCCGTCGTGTTAAGAAAAAATTGCAGGAATGCCGCCTGACTCCCGTGATTTATTCCATACCGGCGGATCTGTGGGAGAACGGCAACTTAAATCAAAGTCTGCCGACCTATGCCGAGGAAGCCATGTGGCTCGGGGCTGATTGGATCAAGCTGGGACTTGGTCAGCAACCCACCGAAAATCCTGCCGACTGCATCGCGCAGGTAAAAGAGCTCTTGAAGAATCTTCCATGCCGACTGTTGATAGAAAACAGTCAGCAGAAGCTAACCGGAGGAACAGCCAAGAGCTTTGCATCCTTCTTCGCCAGCCTGCCGCATGAGAAACTCGCCATGACATTTGATACTGGCAACTGGCAGACTGTCGGAGAATCAGCCGATAAAGCCTACGCACTGCTTCGTCCCTATGTTGCCTACATGCATCTGAAGGGGGTGAAACTCGTGCGAGGACACTGGGAAAGCCAATCCATCCAGCCAGATGATCCATGGCTGCTGCAATGTCGTCATCATGAGATGGCTGCGATTGAATTCCCGTTGCAGAAACCTGATATTGAAGGAAAAAACTGGCTGAGTCATTTGAGAGGAGAGAGCTAATATGAAACGATTCCTGACATTTGGTGAGCCGATGGTGATGTTTACGGCGCAGAGCGAAGGGGATCTGGCAGATCAGATGGTATTCCGGAAGTTCGTAGCGGGTGCAGAAACCAATGTTGCGACCGGCATGGCTCGCCTGGGCTATGAGTCGTACTTTGCTAGCCGGGTCGGCAAGGACTCGTTGGGACGATACATCCGAAAGGCTTTGGCGCAAGAAGGTATCAAGATGAATTTTGTTTCCGAGGATGATACCTGGCCGACAGGCTTCCAGATGAAATCCCATACGACACATGGTGACCCAGAAGTGGAATATTTCCGTGAGTTTGCCGCATTCCGCCACATTCCTTTACAGGGTATTGCAGACATGATGGTCGGAATGGATCACCTGCATGCGACGGGCATCCCGCTTGCCCTTTGCGAGAACACACGGCAATACGGGCTGAAGATGATGACCGAAGCAAGAAAGGCCGGCATGAGCATCAGCTTTGATCCGAATCTTCGCCCCAATCTCTGGCCGTCAAAGGAAGAGATGATCCGCGTCACGAATGAGGCTGCTGCCTTATCCGACTGGTTTCTGCCAGGGATCCATGAGGGACAGCTTTTGACTGGCCTGCAGGATCCGGAAGCAATTGCTGATTTTTATCTACAGCGCGGCGTCAAACTCGTCATCATCAAACTTGGCAGTCAGGGCGCGTTCTTCAAGGACAGTAAGGGGCACTTTGAAATAGTTCCCGGCGTACCGAATGTCCAGGTTGTCGATACGGTCGGTGCTGGTGACGGATTTGCGGTAGGCGCAATCAGCGCCCTGCTGGAAGGTCTTGACGAAAAAGCTGCCCTGCAGCGCGGCAATGCGATTGGATCGCTGGCTGTACAGTTTCCCGGTGACAGCGATGGACTGCCATCGCGGCCTGCATTGTATGCCTACCTACAAAAAGTATACGCAAAGATTGCCTGAGTTCTTCATGAACAAAAAAGTGTGAACAATTGATAGATTTCATATAGTGTTGATAAAAGGGAAGAGGGATTTCTATGGCAAAGGTTTTAAGTGCAAAAAGATGGTATCGTCTGATGCCAGTCGTCTTCATCACGTATAGTCTTGCTTATCTGGACCGTGCAAATTTCAGCTTCGGTTCGGCCAGCAGTATGGCGTCAGATCTCATGATCACGCCGGCCGTGTCTTCGCTGCTCGGTGCGTTATTCTTCCTCGGGTATTTTTTCTTCCAGGTTCCCGGTGCTGCTTATGCAGAAAAACGCAGTGCTAAACGTCTCGTCTTCGTATCGTTAATTCTCTGGGGCTTTTTGGCTGCAGCGACAGGCATGCTTTCTGACCCAACCCAGCTCATGGTTGTACGCTTCCTGCTTGGTGTCGTGGAAAGCTTTGTCATGCCAGCGATGCTCGTCTTCCTCTGCCATTGGTTTACGAAAAAAGAACGTTCTAGGGCAAATACCGTGCTGATTCTCGGCAACCCGGTCACCGTACTCTGGATGTCCATCGTTTCGGGATATTTCCTGCATCTCTTTGGATGGCGCCTGATGTTCATCATCGAAGGCCTTCCTTCCCTGATCTGGGCGTTTGTCTGGTACAAGCTCGTCAACGACCATCCGCATCAGGCAAAATGGCTGACGCCGGAAGAACGCGAAGACATCGAAGCCGAACTTGCTGCAGAGCAGAAAGGCATCAAGCCTGTCAAGAATTATCGAGAAGCATTTCGCAACAAGAAGGTCATTGCACTCTGCGCACAGTATTTCCTCTGGAGCATTGGTGTTTATGGCTTCATGATGTGGCTGCCATCCATCCTGAAATCAGCACCAGATATGGATATCGTCACGACAGGCTGGCTGAGCTCTGTGCCGTATCTGCTCGCCATCATCGGCATGGTCACTGCCTCGTACTTCTCTGATAAACTGCTCAATCGCCGCGATTTTGTCTGGCCGTTCCTCTTCTTTGGTGCCATTGCCTTCTATGGTTCGTTCCTCGTCGGCAGCTCGAGCTTCCTGATCTCGTATATCCTGCTCGTCGTGGCCGGCGGTATGATGTATGCTCCCTATGGGCCGTTCTTCGCCTTCATCCCAGAAATGCTGCCCGTAAACGTCGCTGGTGGCGCAATGGCTCTTATCAACAGCTTCGGTGCACTCGGCAGCTTTGTCGGTGCCTTCCTTGTCGGCCTGCTGAACAGCTATACCGGTGACTATGGCGCTTCGTATCTCTTCATGGCCTGCTCGCTGCTCATCGCGTCCGGCATTACCTATCGCGTATTCTCAGTAAAAAAAAGTACAAAAGAAGGAGCTCTGATTGCAAATGACCATGATCTTTCAGCTCGCGCTTGACCGTTTCTCGATAGAAGAAGCCCTGCAGATGGCAAGAAACTGCCAGGAAGAAGCAGACTGGATTGAAATTGGCACATCTCTCATCAAGGAATTCGGTATGGAAAGCGTCCTGGCCTTCCGCGAAGCATTCCCGCAGAAATTCCTGCTGGCCGATACAAAGACCATCGACAATGCCATCTATGAAGCAAAAATCGCGTATGAGGCCGGTGCGGATGCCATCACAGTCATGGGCTGCGGCCCGGCCGTGACCATCGATCTTGTCGCAGAAGAAGCCCGCAAGCGCGGCAAGACGTATATGATTGATTTGCTGAACACGAAGCCTGCCGAACAGCAAAAGCTCCGTGAGACATTCCCAGATGCCGTGTTCTGCCTGCATACAAGCAAAGATATGCAGGAGCATGGCAACCATGAGGCAAACTCCTCTGCCATTTCATGGCAGGGGCGTCGCCTAGCCATTGCCGGAGGCATCCAAGCCGAAACCATCGGCAGTCTGACACGGGCGCTCCACCCAGAAATCTATATCATTGGCGGCGCCATCACTAAGGCAGACAATCCGCTTGCAGCAGCGCAAAGGTTACGGCAATGCGCAGTTTCGGCAGAAGAATAACCATATGTCTAGCATCTACAGAAAGGAAAAGATACAATCATGAATACAAATCAAAATGCAGAGAATACAACGTTAACAACAATCCTTGCTGAAATCAGCCAGGTCCTGAGCCATATCCCCGAAGATGACCTAGAGATAACAGCTAAGCGTCTCGAACAGGCCCCGCGCATCTTCGTGATTGGCGAGGGGCGCAGCGGCCTCATGGCTCGAGCCTTTGCTATGCGTCTCATGCACCTCGGTGCCGTCTCCTACGTGATTGGTGAGACCATCACACCAGCCATTGCCGAAGGAGATGTCCTCGTTGCCATTTCAGGTTCCGGGCGCACGCATCATGTCGTCTGGACAGCTGAAAAAGCCAAAGCACAGGGCGTCTACGTACAAGCCATCACCACGAATCCAGACGGAGAGCTCGCAAAAACAGCCAATGCGGCACTTATCATTCCAGCCGCTACAAAATTCCGTCGCGAAGGCGAAGCCCCCAGCATCCAGCCGCTCGGTTCCCTCTTCGATCAGAGCGCACATCTCGTCTTCGATGCAATCTGCCTCAAATATGCTGAAGCCAAACAGGTAAGCCAGAAAACCGCGTTCCAGAAGCACAGCAACTTGGAATCCTGAGCAACATATTGATAACTCCCGCAACCGGAGCTCGAATCAAGGCTGATCGGATGCAAGATATCATCTACGAATTCGACGAGTGAATGTCCTTTACCATGATGAAGGAAATTCACTCGTCGAATTTTTCTAGTCGCTATACTGAGACAATCTGGTATCTCACTCGTCAGAAAGATGCCCCAAAAAATACTGAGTCACATACGAATGACGATTTTCATGATAAAATGAAATCTAGCGAACACGGCAACAGGAAGGAGACGACTTACATGAACGAGAAAGCAATTATTGAGACGGTAAAGGTGGCACAGCCAAAGCTGCGCCGCGAGGATTTGCTGCAGGTTCTGAAGTACCGCTATGCGACAAAGGCATGGGACAAGGACAAGAAGATCAGCGATGAGGACATGCAGACGATTCTAGAGGCGGCACGCCTTGCACCGACGTCGTTCGGCTTTGAGCCTTGGAAGATCATCGTCCTGCAGGATCCGGAAATCCGGCAGGCCATCCGTCCATATGCCTGGGGTGCAGACGCCGCGCTGCAGGATGCCAGCCATTTTCTGGTGTTCCTGGCACGTAAAAAGGCAGATATCACCTTCGGCTCACCCTACCTTGAGCATATCACGCACGACATCATGGAACTGCCTGAACAGGCATACAACATGTTTGAGACGGCCTATACGGGATTCTGCCGCGACCAGCATAAAATCCTCGAGTCCGAGCGCTCGGCATTCGACTGGTCGGCAAAGCAGGCCTACATCGTCATGGCCAACGTCCTCTTCGCCGCTGCCTACCTCGGCATCGACTCCTGCCCGGTCGAAGGATTCACGAAGGATAAAGTCGAGACGGTCTTAGCGGATACCTACCATCTCTACGATCCCGAGCACTTCGGTGTTGCCTGCATGACCGCGCTCGGCTACCGCGGCGAAGCACCACATCGCGACAAACGCCGTCGCCCCCTCGAAGAATCCATCATCTGGAAATGAGCAGCTTTCACTTCTAAAACTGCAAACCCCGTAAACATTGACTAGACTGGACGGGGAGAAGTATAATATACATAGGCAAAACGATGTGAGTAAACTGTCATCGACCAATCAAAACCCCCCCAGAGTGCCACTGGGGGGCTTCTTCTTTTTATAGAAAATCTCTGACCATAGTGCCAATGGTCACAATAGCATAGAATATAATGCCGACCAAAACAAAGGTGTCCCAGTACCGGCTCTTCTTTCCAGCAGTCTCTATTATCTTCTGTGATATTTTCTCTAGTCGAGTATAGTTCTGGCTGGCTAAATAAGCGGTGTATCCCATCAAATGGCCGCCATTTCTGGCCTGAATAGCACACTGCCTAATTTCTTTTTTTGTCTCATCTTCCATTGATGGCATTGCCATATATTTTTCCAGCCGGTCAATCATCTCATAAAAAACCATCATATAGATGTACTTATGCCGTTTATAGTACCGTCTGATGGTGCTCGCGTTAATAACCATCAGGAAGATTTCTAGCCATGAATAGGTCAGGCTATTATTCCTGACAGACTCCACTACAATCGATGTTATGAGATACAAGAGGAATATCCCCTCTGTTGACTGCGCCAATGCATTTTTCCATAACTTGATTATGGGAACTGGTGGATTACCAATAAATACCCTTAAATTCCTCAATACTTACTCTCCTGTCGGCTCCGGTCCAAATACACGAGTCATGCCTTCCACCGTAATCAGCCATACTTTTCCTGACTGGCGGAATTCACCCTCCTTAAAGCGTGGAGGTGCCTTTTGGTAGCCAGTACACGCATGACGTATAGTAATATCCGACTTTCCCCAGCGTTCTGCAGCTTCGCTTGTTGTCATTACAAGCTGTAATGCTTCTCTACCTTCCATTCTTTGGCCACTCCTTCACTGTTGTAAAAATAGTAATTGCTCCCATCATACAAAGTACAATCCCCATTGCCATATCAGACGGGAAAATACAGTCAACAAGAAATATCGCGCCTGTGATGATTGCCAGCATTTTTGACTTTTTCATATTCGTTGCAGATGATATAATAGTGTTATTAACAGGAGGCTTTCGCCTCCCGTTAACCTCTTAGGACTTCAAGCTATTGATGAAATCTGCTATTCCCTTTAGCACGGTGCCCAAACCAACTAAAAGGGTTCCAATGGCAGCAATTATCGCCGTCAATAGCTTGATTTTTTTTTCGTCTAGCCCCTTTCCTTTTCTATTTCTTTTACTCATCTGCTTACCTCCCTTCTTAATTTCTATATTTATTATAGACCGTTTTCGGTTGATTGTCAACTGTTTTCGGTTGATTTTGCGATATTTTCATGAAAAAAGTCCTGTCACACACGACAAGACTTCTTTTTTGTTTGTATTGGATTTTTGACCAGTCAGGATAAACTGGACTTTTGAGAACCATCTTTTTCAAGTTCTGCTCTTTTTACATAATCTTCCATGAAGGATTTAATAACCCGAGAAGCTGTTTGGTTCTTTTCATCACATACCTTGGCAAAAGAATCCCGCAACTCCTTGGGTAACCGTATCGACATCATAACGTCACTAGATTTAGTAGCCATTATATTTCCCCCGTATTTACATGTATATACAAACACAGTATACCATAAAATAAGCTGATATAGGTAAAAATATTTGTATATACATGTATTGACATGTATATACATTTCTTATATAATATCCTTGTAAGCAAACATACAGAAATCGGGAGGAATACTATATGACTACCAATGAACAACACCTTAATCTCGTAATTGCAGCATGTCAGGCCAAACGTGCAGCGGATATGCAAAAACTTTTCAGCCTTATAGTAGCGGCCTTCTCCTTCGGTTCCGGCTGTGCCTTCATCTGGTTCCTCATTGGCTCTCTGATGGCTATAATATTATGACCTTATGCAATAAAATAAGCCTCCTTACGGAGGCCTATTTTATTGCATTTCTTTCGGTACTGTTTTACTGGTACTTATCACCGTTCTCAAGCAAATAAGGTATCACATATTTGCTTAACTCCATGGTTAATTTACCTTGATTCCATGAAACACACGGAAATACAGCTGATATATGACTACCATCATCAAATCTAAGTCCCATTAACGCATTGGCTTCCCTTTGCAACTTCTCGTTAAAATCTTCCTCGCCAATAATGGTTAAAATCTCTCCCTTGGTCAGAGTAATTTCTACATTTTCCTTTGTTTGTTCTATATTGGCAATGCTGTTCATCTTCTTTATTGCCACAGGAAATAATACCGATTTCAAATCTTCTAATTCACTCATTTTTTCACCCATACATTTTACTGACCAAATAGCTCATCCAGCTTTTCATGCAATGTCCCATTTTGTGCGTACCGTAATGAAGCGTCCCCTAAATGGGAGGCTGAGAGCTCTTTTTTTCACCCTCTATTCCTAACAGAAGATAGTGTAAGTATCAATCTCCATAAATAGATAGCTCAATTGACTCAGGATAATAGGCAAACCACATAGCACCTGCGCGGACTGGCATGAATTCCAGTTCCTTATAGAACTTATACTGTAGAGAACATGTTTCATACACCGTGATATGAGAGGTAAAAGAAAAAGTCGCCTTTATATTTACATCCTTTACTTCGTGGAGGGAAAATGCTCCAATATCGAAGGTATCGGTCTCTAGCGATGGAAGTTTTGCATAAATCTCTTGAAAATATTTGCTGGGGGTCCGATTGTCCTCGTTGCAAGTTAAAATTAGCAAGTCCTGTGCCCGGGAAAAGGCCGTGTAGTAGAGCCTCCAAAAGTCAAAGAACTTCGTGACTTCAATAGGCTCGAAGGGGGGGCGTTGGAAATATCTCTCCTCGATGAGCGTCATTAGGTCGTTGGTGTTCTTTCTTGGGGTAGAGGCGAGGGAATCAACTATGACTATAGGAAACTCCATGCCCTTGGCTTGGTGGATGGTGAGGAATGAGACGCAACCGCTAGGGGCATACTCTGAATCATCCTCGTATTCGGCGATGCCGCCGTCATAGAGCAAACGTAGATACAGATTGAAGAGCAGTTCCGTATTTGTCTCAATACGGCGTTTACCTCTGAATTCCGTGCCATCAAGTACGTCGATACGATGAAGATACTCAAATTTTCCTATGATTTGTGTCAGCTTTGCGAGATTACGCACAGGCCGGACATCCACCACTCCTGCGCCCATATCCGTATCGAGAATATTTGAAAAAGGCGGGAATGCCAGTAGTTGATAGAAAAGTCCACTGTAGCCATAGTCGAGTGGTTCGTCGGCCAAAGCGTGAGTTTTGCCCTGCCGCCGCATCCATTTCCTAAGCTCGGCAAATTCTGGTTGCTTCAGTAGCTCATTGGCAAGGATGATGCTGTCCCGAT
>Ga0310695_10012164_pt1 | contig 12117 bp, 7 predicted proteins | sample RumenRJG_04DNA_FD_203882 | JGI IMG/M metagenome (GOLD analysis project Ga0310695, IMG submission 203882) | Bovine rumen microbial communities from Lethbridge, Alberta, Canada - RJG_04 (v2) (version 2) | ecosystem: Host-associated > Mammals > Digestive system > Stomach > Rumen | place: Canada... | reverse complement strand
GGAACCTCACGCATACTGTAACCGCCAACTATGAGGAGGATTCCTATCGGCTCATAATGGGAAGGTACATTCTCTTCGGTGTGAAATGGAACTTCGGCAAGATGAATGCCGCCCATAGTGCACGGGCACAGCAGGCGGCGATGGATATGGTATTTTAAATGATCACCACCGCGTAATAATCGTTATTGCCCCGTCGTCGCGGCTTCACCCCTCCCAAAACAACAGCGAGGAAAACACGGATTGCTTGTTTTCCTCGCTGTAAGTCAGTATGTTAAGAGCAAAACTCTCTCTTAATATTCTTCTTCGTTAAAGATATTAAATTGGTCGCAACCACGTCTGGGTATCAGCGCGTTACAGCTGGCATTGGCATAACGGCCTAACCTATGGCAAAACTAGTTTGACTAGCTTTAGCACTAAAACGCCATAAAACAAAAAAAGTGTATAGATCATCTTATACCTTCCCATTATGCGTTTTCGAATAGTATTCGGCAACTACTTGTTCAATCTTAGTTTTATACCTCTCTCGGACTATTTTGTTGCCGGGAATCTCGATAATTCCTGCCCCATATTTGTTTCCATGATAGATTCTTATATTGGGGAATATGTACTCACAAAACAATTTAGTCGCAAAATCATAACTGTGCTTCTCATCTATTTTAAGAATAGAGTTGAAAATACCGCTTACGAAATCTGCAATTTGAATTCCTACAGATTGATGAGAGTTCTCAATATTTAAGCTATCTTTCACATGACTATATTGCTTGATATAATCATCACTATTGATTAAGCTAAAATAAAGATCTCTAAATTGCTCGTTTTTATCATTATTAACGGGATCAACAAAAAGAACGGCCAGGTTGTCTCCAGATTGTATCTCCATTTCTATCCTTCGCAGAATATCTTGGAAGTGAAATTTTAACAGATTCCTTTCTTTGTGATGCTCTCCCCTATTAACAGAATATGTTAAGATGATTCTTATGAATGACAATTCGTTGAGAAGCTTTAAGGCGTCTTCTACAAAACCCTTATAATAGCTTAAATCTTTTCCCTGATGTTTGAAAAAAATAAGATTGTTATCGTTTTGTGCACAGTTGATTCTAGTCATCAACCACAGATATGACCACTTGAATTCTCTGTTTTGTGGAATGCAATATGCTTCTTTCAACTGCCTGTATCTTTGATTAAGAGCACGCCATTCTGCCGCATCAATCATAACAACAGCGCGAACATAATAAGGATGTGCTTGAATCTGTCTTGCAGTCATCATATCTGAGTATGAGCCACATTCATCACTAAAACAGAAATAAACAGCCATATCTTTAATGAATTAATCAACACCATTATGCTAATTGCACTGATTCGCCGTCTTGTCTGTTAAAGGTTTGTTCTCACCTTAACAGATACTCAGAAATGATTACTTCCTTATGCTCTTTATCTGGATAGAAATAGTCTTTATATTGTTTCTCAACACCAATGGTCAATTCTCCTGTTTTACGGAAGCGTTTTGACGAAAACTCCCATATGAGAGTTAGCTTTTCAATTTCATATGGAACAAAAATATAGAATGGATCCAAAGTTTGGCAGTCCCCAGGATTCACATCTTTCAGATCAATAGTTACAAACCTATCATTGATTTCCATCGGATCATAAATTGATTGAACACGTGGAAGCATATAATACTCTGTGTCACTATCAAGGAATTGGATATTTGATTCTATGGAACGAATTATTAATTTACTATTGTCCAACGCTTCGCTTCCTGTATTTAAAAACGTAAGGGAGATCGGAGATATACTCTTGTTGACCTCCTTTGATATGGGTTGAGTTAATGCTCCTCTTGAGTTGAAAGGCTTACCAGAAAAATGGCCGCTTTCAAAAGATAAGACCTTAAACGGTATTTCTTTTTCCTCTCTTGCAGCTTCAATACTGTTGAAACCGTAAAATTCTCTTCTATACAATGGTTGGATAAAGAACTCATCCGTAAATGAATCAAATAGTAACTTGCAATCAAAAGAGGGAGTCTTATTCTCTCTGTCAATGTCAACTTGTTTTATTATTCGTCTTATGCCAAATAACAAATACTGCAAGCCGTTTTCATTATTGAAATGAGTGATCGTGTCGTGATTGATATCAAACGGCAATTGTGATACTTTTTCTCCCTCGGACAAAAATGCGACAAGGATGGCTCGATTTGAACCTTTAACTCCTTTTGCAAAACCATACTCATACATCACATTTGAGTTAGGCATTCTTTTTATATCTCCACTGTTGTTACAAAGAGTTATCACAGGAGTAACATCTCCCAAAAAGATATCACATTCCTTAATCTTCCTTAAAACAGTGGAAGCAATATCTTCAGTCCCAATTCTTTCACGGGTGTCTTGATCAATTATTAGCTCAATACTCTCTTCTAATAATTGTGCCTGGGCTCTCTTTAGGACCTTAGTAATTATATTCTTCGCCTCCGGTTTGTCTGATTGCCACGAATAAAACAAGGAGTAGTTCTTCATATCGCCAACTAATCACTATTTAGACATTTGCCTTTCGCTGCGTTTGTTTCCATCGGCTTAATTAGACCATTAATAAACGCCTGCTCGGAATCGTCGATACCAAAATAATCATAGATGGAATTATACTGATCATGAGGAATATCAGGAACGAAACGGTAGCAGTGGCGAGTTAAATTCTGGTCATTTTTAGCTAAAAGCATCATAAACCTAAAGAAGGCAGATTTCATATACATGATAAAGGCTTGTGCTTCTTTTTTTGTCTTAAAAGACTTAATTACCAAGTAGGTGTCCGTGCATACGGCTCCTTTTTCAATAAGCCGTGGTTGGCTTATGATGGCATGTGGATAAGTGTCGTCCCCTGAGCTCCCTTTTGCCGCCACTACGTTCCAAGATTTGACGAGAGCGGATTGTGCATCATATCCTTTGATCAGAGCCTTGTCGATCACAAGCCAGTTCCCCTGCTGCACATAAGCCTTAACTCCATTTTTAACTTGAGGCTTTTCTTTATACAATTTCTCGATATTGTCGGTTATTTTGAAAACGTTTCTAGGGCTGACTCTTAAGAAGCTAATATGCTCATCGTAGGTTTTTTGAAGAACCTTGGTCAAAATAGAGTGCCCTAAACCACCTATACGAATATAAGGGAAATCTGGATTGTTGCTATCAACAATATTATTTTGCAGCATTAATCTCTTAATATGATCTGGGAGCAATTTGCGCTTTTCAGAAACGAGCAAATGATTAGGATCGATATACAATGAGACCGTCGGCTTTTTATGATTCTGAACGTCCCAGATGAAAACGGAAACGCCACCTCTAAGGGTAACTGTTTGTCCTTTATTATAGAAGGGTTTAGCGTTAAGATAGTCGTTCAATGTAACTATATGTCTATCGGACAACATACTCTTTCTAAAAGCTGGAATCTTGATTTCAGCATTCTCATCTGAAGACTGTTCGTTTGTTTCAGTTTCAGAGTCGTCAGATAGCCTTGTCCCGTGGGTGTTCCAGGTCGCCTTCGTATACATCCCAAACAGATACGGTTCTGTTAATTCCCCGTTGCTATTTGGGTTAAGCTTTTTGCATAAATTGAAATAGTGAGGATAAATATCAGATCCACCATCACCTCGTCCACCGCCTTTGGGCTTTTGGAAGGGAGGGCAACATAGAACAATATTAGGCGACTGATGCAAATTGTTTTTGATTATGTCCAAGAGGTCATCATAATACGTTTCTCCAGATTTTGGCGGCAATAATACATTCTTAACAGGAATACCGAGCGCCTTATATACCTTCCTCGTCATCTCGTAAGCTACCGTGGAAGTTGCAACAGAGAAACAATTTGCTTTATTAACGTTTGGATATTTCTTGAGAAGGGCTATTGTTAGTTCTCCTTGCTTCGATGCAATATCGAGAAAAACCAAGTCGTTAGCTACCCTCTTCTTGGGTAGGCTGTCAATCAATACATCTCTGACCTCAAGAGGCGTAACTATTTCTGAAGCCGATAATCTATCAAATTTAGTCAATGCAATCTGCGCTTTCTCCAAAGGATTCCCAGATGACCTTTGCATAAGATCATGAATGTTCTCAATTCTATTATCGAGATGATGCCGCAGGTTCTGACTAGCCTTATCTCGAATAATCTTTAAAACATTGATATTTAGCCCTAGGTTGTTTGCAATTCGGACATCATCCACGACCTTCTTTTCAAGCACGCCGATAATATCTTCCAGATATTGAATCTTGGAGTTCGAAAGGAAAGCAAACATCAAGATGCTAGCAAAGAAAGTCTTGAGTTTCTTGCGCAATAATTCTTCCTCAGAATCTCTGTCGTCTTTTGATTCACTGGTAGAACCTTTGGATTGTTTTTCCTTGATGAGTTTTAGTAGTTTCTTTAAACTACCAAGAGCGGTTGATTCACCCTCACCCTCAAATGGATTGAACTCAAGTCCTTTCTTATTATCTAGTGCCTCTAGGGCACCAATCACAGTTCGAATGTTTTGGTCGCTTAAAAGGACATCATCTGACGGGATTAAGCTCGCTTCATCTAGAACGCTTCTTGTTTTTGAATACTCTCTAACAGCGTCGATGACCGATTTGGCCTCAACTCTTACCAGTTGATCTTCATCAATCTGAATAATAGGGGAAATCTCAAGGTCTTCTTGAATTCGCTTTTTTAATTCATTATTCCCGTTACCATTCTCTCCAAGATAATACTCCGATCGAGCCTCCTGCATCCTGAACATTCGAGACGGATCAAAATCAACAAGAAGAGTTTGCGGCTTCATGTTTATTTTGATTGTTTTTTCTTCACCTTTCTCGTCACTTACCTGAACGGCTCTTATAAAGGGATTTTGGATTCTAAAAGTGGCTTGATCATACTCTTGCGGAGAGGAGGTGTCTTTAAGAAACAACATCGTGTCCCATTCTGGTACAGTGCTACCGGTGAGCATCCGCTGAACTGTAAGAGTTATAGTTTTAATATTTCTTTTCTCAAGAGTCTCAATCGCCTTAGTTACTTTGTCAGGGTCGTTATATTTTTTAGGACAGTTATAGCCAGAGATATTAATAATCTCAAAACCGTCCTCATAATCAGAAGAATGTGGACGTAACTTGGTCAAAGGAGAATTGGGCGATTTGAGCAATTTCTCCATTGCGTCACACGAGGATTGAAAGGGGAGAACCCAAACCATATGGCGACACATTTTCCCCTCATTGATTCGTTCGTAATCCAAAAAGGGGAATATATTCGCATCGTTCTGTGTCCCATCAATGGCTTTCAGTAGTCCTAACACCTTATCCTCATACTTGAATTCTGGACTATCACTAGCTTCGATACATTTGGGAGAGAATAACTCGGATAAACCACCAGAGCCTTTCTTCTTCATCTCCGAAATCACATCTAAGGATTCCTTGTTGGGATGGAATGCAAATCTGACCATCTCAGGAAACCCAAAGTAAGGATTATCCCACTCTGACTCAGATTCGTCTTGAGCAAAATGCTTTCTATCCCATTCTTTTTGCGCCCTAACGATATCCCCATATTGGACGAAGGAAATGATATCCTTATCCGAGAACTCTCCGTTCATTAGTATTCTATATGGAGTCCCAGATAGATGAATCCGCACTCTGATTTTTTCAAAACTCTTTATAGCTTCAAGTTTCTCGGCAGTGACAGTATCGGAAATATCTTCCTTCGAAACTTTTTCTTCACCAGAAAAGTCTCTTAACACCTGACCATACTCAGAGGCACGAGCCCCAAAATGAGTCTCATCTACAATCAATAGGGTTTTGGGCTCGTTAAGTTCAAACAGTTGTTTATGCTTCTCTTTTATAGCCTTCCCGCTTAAATCCTGCAATGATAAGAATAGGACATATTTCTTTCCTTCCTTTAATTCTTTCTCTAAATCAAATCCCCTTGTACCTAAGTGCGTTGAATCAATGAAAAGATAATCATTAAAATCGTGATGCTCATATAACGTTTTTTTCCAAGAATCTTTAACATCGGTTTTAGCAGAAACAATGATTACGAGTTTCGCTTTCATCGCTACTGCACATTGAAGTGCGGTAAAAGATTTGCCGAATCTCATTACCGCATACATAAGTAGACTTAATTTGCCCTTGGATCTAATTCGCGACTTGAATTTATCGATTACGTCCTTCTGGTTTTCCCTTGGCTTATATGTTAGATTCAGACGCTCAATTTCATCATGGCGACTTCTGTCTATCGTTTTATAGTAATCATACTTTTGGGTGTTCCCGCCAGCATATGAATCTTTTATATCTTGCACAGCAGCGCTTACATCCTCCACCTCGGTTTCTGAGAAAAACTCATTTGAGAACCAAGGATCCCCCTCTTGGTCAGTTCTAAGGAGTCTGTGTTTCCCTAATTCTTCTTCCAAATAAGCATGAACGGAATAGTCTCTGAAATAAACCTCACCAGAAACATCAGCAAAAGCGGGCTCATCATAAATCTTATTGAGTTCGCCTCCGATTATCTTTTGCCATTCCTTTAAGCGAATCTCCGTTGGACGATAAGTGTCTCCCACTTTCGTGTAATGTGGAACTGTTGGCGTTTGAAACGCATAGATGTGAGGTTCGACACGACCATAGATTACGGTCTCGAGGAGTTTGGATTCCATATTAGCTAAACAAGGAGAGTTGATCTATTTCTTCTTTTATGACTTTTTTGGCCTGCTTGGAGACCTCGTAGCATCCATCATACTGTACAATATGACTATAATGCTTGCATTTTACCCCAGTGAGTAATTGGACATGAGTGTTCGTTCCAAGTTGGTACCGATCTATAAGGTGCCTGAGTATTTGACCATCATCATCTCCTCGCTTGACAACATCAATGTTAATGCTTTCGGCTTCAGAGAAATAAGATACGAACATCGGGATATACGTAACAAATGACGATATGGAGTCGACCTTCACAGTCAATCTATCTAGATTGGGGGATAGTTTGCAAATAATGTCGAAAGTGGATTGAGGATCCATAGCAAAACCACGATATTCATGGGACTCACAATAAACATTATTTGGGACTGCGTTCATTCGCCCGTCCTGGCCGAAGGCATCCTCGTAATCAAGAAGAAGCTTGATTTTATTGGCTATGGTAAACCCAATATGAGTCGGGACAGCTTCGCCAATACACCGTCTGATATTACCCTCGTTCTGTTTAAGATATTCATCGGAGTTCTCGACGGTCAATTCATTGTCTTTTTCTGTCCATAGAAAATCCGCAGGAATCGTCATTAGCGTCATCAATTCTCGAATGCTGAGCACCCTATTATCGCATGGATGAATTGTGTCTTGCGAAGACATGACATCACTCCTGGTGGCGATACAAGCACCAGGTTTATCCCAAATAAGTCGACGGTACTTATTCCCCATATACGCTCCTTTATTGATTACTCGTTTCCCGTCCTTGTCAAGCTGATAAGGTTTTTTATCGTCCGGGTTGTTGAATGCAGTTTCCCCTTCTTTTAGGCCCTCAATCCATTCAAGCATATATTTTGGGAAAGGACGAGCGAAATGAAAAGGATCAGTTGCATCTTTTGTCCCGTATTCTAAAGAAGCAAAACCACCGATTGATTCCCTTAATGGAATCTCGCGCTGACGTGTCGGGAATAAATCAAGTGGAGTGACATGATGAAGTTCCTTGCTGGTTCCGATTACCAATGTCCTTGGACGACTTGAGGGGACGCCGTAATCCTTAAAGTTGATAACCTTCCAATAGATATTATACTCTTCTGAAAGATTACGATATATGCTGTCTCTGATGGACATGTCCTTTCCGGTGATATCCGTGCAAGTCGATTTCATGAAAGCACGAACATTCTCGAATACAAATATTTTAGGATGAATGTCGCGAACCATTTTGATCGCTTCGACAACGAGCGAATTGCGAATCTGTTCGTGATCATTTTTCTTATAGTTCACTGTCGACATGCCTTGACACGGAGGGGTGGCAAACACGACATCAACTTGCTGAAGCCCTTCTTGTCTTCGCCAAAGGTCAATCTGCTCGGAAATCCTAAAATGTGTCTCTGGACTCGTTGCATCACCCAATATATAACCGCTATCATATTTGCATTTATGATTAACCCGTTGAATTGCAAGTCGAGGCTCTAGCAACTCGTTGGTTGCCACACATTCAAAACCATTCATTTTGAACCCGTAGCACCCTACGCCAGCACTACTAAACAAAGAAATATATGTCCTTGCCATAACTACACCCTTTTTGTGACCCTCACGAGGTCATTTAGCTCGAGATCTAAAATCTCCGCAATTTTCACCAATGTTTCCAGTGATGGCTGGCAACTATTTGTGCACCACTTGCTGACTGTAGCAGGATCCCGGTCCAATTGTTCCGCCAACCATTTGTTTGTTTTTTGCTTATCAGCTAAAGCTGCCTTAATTCGATTAATATTCTTATCCATAACCACTTTATTAACAAGTAAAGATAATTAAATAATGTGACATATGGCATTAATTATATGAAATAATTCATTTTAATTGCTTTTCACGCACTATTTCGTTTCTGTTTCACAAGTCCACCCCACACGCCCTACTGAAAAGTGACACGGGGGTTTCTGCAGATTATTTTGTAAATTTGCAAGACTTAACACCCTTATGTCCTTCTTTAACCGCATATTCTCCAGCAGGCGTAGTGCGTCCCTAGAGGTTCCTGAGAGCAAGGAGCCCGAGAACAATGCGCCACTAACACCGATCCAGGAATATGCCCAATTGATTGCTTTCACCCAGGCCCTGAATGCCCTCCTGATGTCAGACAAGTACCTGGCGAGGAGTGACTACAAGCGCATGGTGGAGGATTATGCGGAACTGAACAGCTTCTTCCAGAATCAGAAGGCGGCTAAGACGCTGAGCTACTACTGCTCGGCCAATGGGGTGCCCAATGCTGAGGTGGAATCTTTCCTGCGGAACTATGCGGATATCGCCAACCTGGAATCGGGCTCTGAAAGTATCCGCCGACATAATCAAACTTTCCTTGAGCGGCATCTGTATTCTGAGAAGGACTACCTGGACAACATCCTAAAGTCAGTTGACCCGGTCATCAGCCTGGACGCAGAGCAGCGTCGCGTCGTGCTCTCCGATGAGGACTACACGCTGGTTATTGCTGGTGCCGGCGCGGGTAAGACTACCACCGTGGCAGCCAAGGTGCGGTTCCTGGTAGAGCGCCAGCACATTGAGCCTGAGAAGATCCTGGTGATTTCGTTCACCAACAAGGCCGTTGGCGAACTGCGGAACAAAATCAATAAGGCCCTGAAGATAAAATGTCCGGTGACGACCTTCCATAGCACCGGATACGCTATCCTCCGGAAGCAAGATCCGGCCGGAAAGAACATTCGGGATGGTGGTTTCCTCTTTAATATCGTCAACAACTACCTCAAGAGCAACATCCTGGAACAACCGGAGCTGGTGGACAAACTCATCCTTTTTTTCGGCAGCTACTTTGATGCACCATACGAGGGCGATGACCTCAATTCATTCTTCAACTATATCTCCAAAGCGGACTTCACCACGCTCAAGGGGAATATGAGTGAGTACACGGAGGAGATCATCAATAAGCGCACAGGCAACCGCATTTCCATTGCACACGAAGCGCTACGCTCTGCCCAGGAAGTCCAGATTGCAAACTTCCTGTATCTCAATAAGATTGATTACGCCTACGAGAAGCCGTACAAGTACAATATCATCCGTGCCCACAAGCCCTACACCCCGGACTTCACCATCACCCAGGGCGACCACGTGGCATACATCGAGCACTTCGGCATCACGCAGGACGGCCGGAACAACCGGTACAACCAGGAGCAGCTGGACCGCTACAAGGCGGCCATCAATGACAAGGTCAAGCTGCACCGCCAGCACGGCACCGAACTCATCTACACCTTCTCCTCCTACAACGACGGCCGGCCGCTGCTGGTACATCTGGAAGAGGAACTGAAGACCCACGGCTTCACCCTGGAGCCCCGCTCCTCTAAAGAAGTCTTCGACAAGATCGTCTCCACCGAAGAGAACAAATACATCCTGAAGCTGGTCAAGCTGGTCTGCACCTTTATCCAGAACTTCAAGACCAACGGATTCAACACCGAGAAGTTCTACGAGTGGGAAAGCAAGTCCACCAACGAGCGCACAAAGCTCTTCCTGGACGTCTGCCAGCAGTGCTACCTGGAGTACACCAAGCGCCTGAAGCAGCAGCACGCCGTGGACTTCGAGGATATGATTAACGAGAGCGCCCGCATCCTCAGGGAACAGAAGAATTCCGGAGTTAAACTGGACTTTAAGTACATCATCGTGGATGAGTACCAAGACATCTCCCGGCAACGCTTTGACTTGACGAAGGCTCTCAGCGAGGTTTGTGATGCCAAGATCATCGCCGTTGGTGATGACTGGCAGTCCATCTATGCCTATGCTGGCGCCCGCATAGAACTCTTCACCCAGTTCAAAAAGGCAATGGGCTATGGCGAGGAGCTGAAGATCACTAAAACCTACCGCAACGCCCAGGAAGTCATCGACATCGCCGGCGGCTTCATCCAGCAGAACGAATCCCAGCTGAAAAAGGCACTGGTCTCTCCGAAGCATATCACCAACCCCATCGTCATCCAGACCTACACGGAAGAAGTGGACCGCAAGAAGTTCGAGGGCAAGGGAGGCCGCTACTTCCTCATCGGCAAGACCGTCGAGGCGGCAATGGAGAAAATCCTGAAGGAGAATCCCAAATCCTCCATCCTCCTGCTTGGCCGATACGGGTTTGATGCCTTCAACCTAGGCAAATCAGCCGATTTCCAGTACAACCCCGAAGATGGCAGCGTCCGCTCCCACCGCTTCCCCGGCGTCAAGATTGAATTCATGACAGTCCACCGCGCCAAAGGCCTCGGCTACGACAACGTCATTATCATCAACGCCCGCAACGAACTCTACGGCTTCCCGTCCCAGATCCAGGAAGACCCCGTCCTCAAATACGTCGTCAAAGGTGACTACAGCATCGACTACGCCGAAGAGCGCCGTCTCTTCTACGTCGCCCTCACACGCACTAAGAACCGCGTGTATATCATCACCCCCGAGCAGCACCCCTCACAGTTCGTCACCGAACTCCTCCGAGACTACCCGCTGGTCACCATCGACGGTCAACTTAACGACCAGTCCACCGACAACCTGGAGAACATCAAACGCTGCCCGGTCTGCGGCTACCCCCTTCAGCTTCGCTACAAGCCCCATATCGGTCTCAAACTCTGGATCTGCTCCAACGAACCCGAAATCTGCGACTTCATGACCAACGACCTCCGCGGCGGTAATATGTCCATCCTCAAGTGCGACAAATGCCAGGATGGTTACCTGATTGTGAAGGAAGGCAAAGTCGAACCCTTCCTTGGTTGCACCAACTTCAAAGCCGACAAAACCGGCTGCGACGGCTTCATGACGCGGGAATACTACAATCGATTGATAGAAAAGAAGTTGTAGATAATCAAAATTGTCTATAAACCATTAATCATCCTGAACATCTCTACACCACCAGTGTGAGGCATGTTGTCGTGGACTTCTCTCGGAATCAAAAGTAAAGTCTTGCAGTCAGGGCATTCATGGACAACAAGATTTTGGGATTCCTTGATAGCTTTAATCTCTGCGACTGTACAATTGTTTTCTTTTGCCAATTTTGCGTAGAACTCTTCATGAAGTCCTGCTCTATCTTTCTTCGGGCTCAACAACATTGCTCTTGACTCAGCACTAAGTTCCGAGTCAAAATCGATTGTGGTCTTGAATACGGCTATAGGCTCAAAATCAGGTTCCCCTTTTATGTATCGAATACCCTCTATCCTATTCTCATCGAGGATTTGTCCCCATGACTTGTCCTCTAAATTATTATATTGTTTATTAGCCGGATGAAAATCTCTGTCAGGTTTAAAGAGAGAATTCCCATTTTCGCCATCCCATATTCCGTGACTTTGAGGAGTATGTACAAAATTCGGAGCATCACCACCCAGTCTCACGGCCTAAAATCCAGTGATTTTTTCGGAGTATAACCACCCAAAAAACGGTAAAAACCTTATAAAAAATGCGCGCGTAAGGCCGGCGGCCGCTC
>Ga0310695_10012160_pt1 | contig 12120 bp, 15 predicted proteins | sample RumenRJG_04DNA_FD_203882 | JGI IMG/M metagenome (GOLD analysis project Ga0310695, IMG submission 203882) | Bovine rumen microbial communities from Lethbridge, Alberta, Canada - RJG_04 (v2) (version 2) | ecosystem: Host-associated > Mammals > Digestive system > Stomach > Rumen | place: Canada... | reverse complement strand
TCACCCTATTTCAGGTGGTTATTGCGGCGGGGTCCCACCTCTTCCCATTCCGAACAGAGAAGTTAAGCCCGCTTGCGCCGATGGTACTGCAATGCAATGCGGGAGAGTAGGAGGCCGCCTTTTTTCAATAAGAGTCCCGGAACGAGTAATATCGTTTCGGGACTCTTGCTTTATTATTATAGCTTATTGTAATGACTGGACTTCTGGACTTCCGGACTTCTGTCTTCCGGACTTCTGGACTTCAGGACTTCAGGACTTCTGGACTTCTGGACTTCCGGACTTCTGGACTTCAGGACTTCTGGACTTCCGGACTTCTGGACTTCTGGACTTCTGGACTTCTGGACTTCAGGACTTCTGGACTTCCGGACTTCTGGACTTCTGGACTTCTGGACTTCTGGACTTCCCTTCTCCCCCTTCTCCCTCCCTCCTCCCCCTTCTTTTCTTCCAAGAAAGCGCTGATTCTCAATTATTTTTATTACCTTTGCATCATTATTTGATTCAGGTTAGCTATCAAGCTATGATGTTTAACGGGATGAGACATTGCGCAACATCAGTTTCTCGATTGCACTGTCGCAGTGGCCGTAGGCCGCCAAGTCCCATAAAGCAGTTATTATGGAGAAATTATTAAAAGGAGTATTGTTATTAGTTTTAAGTATGATGATGATGCCTCTGCAGGCGGCAGAGGGTAAAGACGCAGACTCATCGGTTTCAACTTTTGATTGGAACCCAGTGATCAAAGCGATTATCAAGGTTGAGAGTAATGGTAATCCGAATGCGACGAGTGGCGCATCGGTGGGTGTGTTGCAGATAACGCCCGTGCTTGTGACGGAGTGCAACAACATATTAAGATCCCGTAGGAGCAAGAAGCGTTTCAAGTTGAAGGACCGTTTTAATGTGGCCAAATCCATTGAAATGTTCAAGCTCATCCAGTCGTTTCATAATCCAAAGAATAATATCGAACGCGCCATCCGCTCGTGGAATGGCGGCATGCATTACAGCGTTCGACGAACGCAACGCTATTACGAAAAGGTGATGCGTGCGCTGCGGATGGGCTGATATTAGATAAAATACAAGGTCGAAGCAAAGTTTTTAGGCTATCTGTAAACTAATTGAAAAAAAAGTCGTAAGTTTGCAGATAGCTTTTAAACGTTATGTTGAGATGATTTCTTTTGCAGTTTCTCTCGTATTGCTCTTACTGGGCTACCTGTTTTATGGCAAGCTCGTTGAGCGCATCTTCCAGCCTGACGACCGTCCGACGCCGGCTGTTGCCAATGCCGATGGCGTCGACTACATCGCCATGCCGGCGTGGAAAGTGTATATGATCCAGTTCCTTAACATCGCCGGTACTGGCCCTATCTTTGGTGCCATCATGGGTGCCTGGTACGGTCCGTCGGCTTATCTGTGGATTGTCTTCGGCTGCATCTTCGCCGGTTCGGTTCACGATTATTTCTCCGGCATGCTGAGCGTGCGCCACAATGGCTGCAACCTGCCTGAGCTCGTCGGCGACTACCTCGGCTTGAACGCTAAGCGCGTCATGCTCGTGTTCTCCGTATTCCTGCTGATGATGGTCGGCGTGGTGTTCGTCTATAGTCCGGCTTTGGTGCTCAACTCCTTTGGCTGGAGCACCATGGGTTGGGTCATCGCCATCTTCGTTTATTACATCCTCGCCACCCTTCTTCCGATTGATAAGATTATCGGCCGCATCTATCCGTTCTTTGCCTTCGCTATGCTGTTCATGGCTGTGGCATTGATGGTGATGCTGTTCATTAAGATGCCGGCGCTGCCTGAGGTATGGAACGACGTGAGTGCCACGCAGTCTCAGCCGTTGTTGGGCATCACCCCCTACATCGCCAAGAACCCGCTGTTTCCCTGCCTTTTCCTGACCATTGCCTGCGGCGCTATCAGTGGCTTCCACGCTACGCAGAGTCCGCTTATGGCCCGCTGCATCAAGAGTGAGCGCATGGGCCGCCGCATCTTCTACGGTGCCATGATTACCGAGGGCGTCGTAGCCCTGATCTGGGCCACCGTCTCCATGTATTTCTTCTATTATGGCGGCTGGCGCGAGGTCGTCGATGCCAACACAATCAACACCTTCTTGGCGCAGAGCCACGGCGGTAAGACGCTCATTCAATACTTCACCGCACCCACCGTCGTTCAGCAGGTCTGCACCGGTTGGCTCGGTCTCTTTGGCGGTGCCCTGGCCATCATCGGCGTGGTGGCAGCGCCCATCACGAGTGGTGATACCGCTTTCCGCAGCGCCCGACTCATCATTGCCGACGCCCTGCATCTGACGCAGCGCTCACTGCGCAACCGTCTGCTCATCGCTATCCCGATGTTCGCCGCCGCCACAGCCCTGCTCGTCTGGCAGGAGACCAATCCCGACGGCTTCAACACCATCTGGCAGTGGTTCGGATGGAGCAACCAGACACTGTCGATCTTCACCCTGTGGACCATCACCGTGTACCTCGTTCAACAGAAGAAGCCGTTCATCGTAACGCTCATCCCCGCCATCTTCATGACCGTCGTCTGCTCAACGTTCCTGCTGGTCTCGCCTATGGCGTTTGACCTCGGCAGCACCGTGAGCTACATCGGTTCGTGCGTAGCCTGCGTGGTGGCCTGCGTCTGGTTCTTTGCGTGGTACCGCAAGCAAGGCGTTGCTAAACGATAACAATTATAAATAGATAGAATATGAAAAAACTTCTCATGCTCTTCGCCGCGCTGGTGCTTACACTGTCGGCCAGCGCCCAGTTTGAACAAGGTAAGAAATATGCAGGTGCCTCACTCTCGGGCTTGGACCTGAGCTATAACGGCAGCAAGGAACTGAGCTTCGGCGTTTCAGGTAAGGCCGGTTGTTTCCCTGCCGACAATCTCTTGCTCTACGGCATGGCCGGCTACGACCATGCAGGCAAGGATGCTGACGACTACTTCCATGTGGGCGTTGGCGGCCGTTACTACATCACGCAGAACGGAATCTTCCTCGGTGCCAACGCGAAGTTCGTCCATGCCAACAGCAACTACAACGACCTGATGCCGGGCATCGAGGTGGGCTATGCCTTCTTCATCAGCCATTCGGTGACCATTGAGCCCAGCATCTACTATCAGCAGAGCTTCAAGCGCCACTCCGACTACAGCACTATCGGTCTGCAGATTGGCTTCGGCATTTATCTGGGCAAGGACTGATGGAGCAATATCCCTCGGCCTTACTCGAAAAGGCGGTGGGCGAGTTCAGTAAGTTGCCGGGCATAGGGCGTAAGACGGCCCTGCGCCTGGTGCTTTACCTGTTGCGCCAGCCCGTCGCCTCGTCTGAGCAGTTTGCCTCAGCCATTGAGCATGTGCGCAAGGACATCAAGTATTGCCGCGTTTGCCACAACATCAGCGATACCGATGTCTGCCCCATCTGCTCCGACCCGCGTCGCGACCGCACTACGGTGTGCGTGGTGGAGAACGTGCAGGATGTGATGGCCGTCGAGAACACGCAGGCTTACCACGGCCTTTACCATGTCTTGGGTGGCATCATCTCGCCGATGGACGGCATCGGACCGGGCGACCTCCAGATTGACTCACTCGTCGACCGCGTAGCCAAGGGCGGCATCAATGAGGTAGTGCTCGCGCTGAGCAGTACGATGGAGGGCGACACCACCAACTTCTACATCTCGCGCCGGCTCAAGCCCTATGGCGTGAAGGTGAGCGTCATCTCGCGCGGCATCTCGGTAGGCAATGAACTGGAATACACCGACGAGGTGACGCTGGGCAGGTCGATTGTCAACCGTACGCCAATAGAATAAGCCCCGTCGTAGATCAATAGATTGCCCCTGCGTCAACAGTATTCCAGCCCCTGCGTCCAACCGTATTCCAATAGATTAATTCATGCAACTCATCCAACGAAAACTCCTTTTGCAGTTCTGGCTACCCATCGTCATCTGCCTCGTGCTCATCGTGCTTTATGAGAACGAGGTGCTGGAGCCTGCCGTCTGGCAGGGCTTTAAGGTGAACGAATACTATGCAGCCATCGTGATGGAGCTGGTGACCATTTGCCTCATCCCCCTTTCGCTGCGCTTGTTTAAGTTCGGCTTCGTCAAGCGCAGCTTCACCGCCAATGGTCCTGACGCACTGCTGCGGTGGGGCACGGTGCGCATGGACATGCTCACGGTGCCGATGATGGTCAACACCTTTCTTTATTACCAGTTCATGAATGTCGCCTTTGGCTATATGGGCATCATCCTGCTGCTTTGCATGATGTTTGTCTATCCCTCGCGCCGTCGCTGCGAGGACGAGAGCGGATTGTCCGACAGCAAGCCAACCAAAGACGGCAACAGCCCGACCAAAGGCAACGGCAACCCGACCGGCGGCAAGCCGACGGCGGGCCAAAAGTAAAGTAAGGCACCAATGAAACTGTCCATCATCATCGTCAGCTATAACGTGAGGTACTACCTCGAGCAGTGCCTGCTGTCAGTGGAGAAGGCCACGGCGGGCATCGACGCAGAGGTCATCGTGTTCGACAACCATTCCCACGACGACAGCGTGGCTTACCTTTCGTCGCGCTTCCCTAAGGTCAGTTTCATTGCCAGCAATCACAACATCGGCTTTGCCAAAGCCAACAACCGCGCCATCCGTCAGAGCTTGGGCGAATACGTACTGCTGCTCAATCCCGATACCGTTGTGGGGGAGCATACCCTGCGCGATGCCGTAGCCTTCATGGATGCGCACCCCGATGCCGGTGCCACTGGCGTGCGCATGCTGAAGTCAGACGGCGGCGATGCGATGGAGTCGCGCCGGGGCATCCCCACGCCGCTCACCGCATTCTATAAGATGAGCGGCCTGTGCACCCGCTTTCCGCGCAATCACCGGTTGGGCAAATACTACATGAGCTACCTGCCCTGGGACCAGCCCGAGCGCATCGAGATTGTCAGCGGCGCCTTCTGTCTGCTGCGGCGCAAGGCCCTCGACGAGGTCGGATTGCTTGATGAGGATTTCTTCATGTACGGCGAGGATATCGACCTGAGCTATCGCCTGCTCAAGGGTGGTTGGCATAACTGGTACCTGCCCACGAAGATTCTCCACTACAAGGGCGAGAGCACCAAGAAGTCGAGCTTCCGCTACGTCCACGTGTTCTACGAGTCGATGCTCATCTTCTTCCGCAAGCACTACGGCCATCTGAGTTGGCTGCTGTCTGTCCCCATCAAGACCGCCATCTATTCTAAGGCGATGCTCGCGCTGGTCTCGATGCTGCTGCAACGCGTCCACCGCATGCTCGGCTTTGTCGGCAACCAGCGGCCCGACGACGCGCTGTTCATGTTCTTCGTATCCCCGTCTCATCTCAAAGCCAGTCAGGACTTCGTGCGCCACAAAGGCCTTTGGGCTGAGTTCCACGACGCCAACAAGGAGGTCGAGGCAGATGATACGGTGGCGGCATCAGGTCAGACGGCTTACGTGGTCTACGACGTCACCGCCTACACCTACGAGGAAATCCTGGCGCGCATGTCGGCCAGCCATCACCGCCTTCAGGTCGCCTTCTATTATCCCGACCGCAAGATGGTCATTGCGCCGCGTGAGGCCCTGCTGCTCGAGTAGCCGCACGCGCTGGTGCAATCCCAATCAAAAGCTTTTGCCATGTCTCAGTCATCCCTTCATCAATCGCTTCCTGAGGTCCGGCTCCGCGCCATGGAACCGGAGGACCTCGACCTGCTCTATGCCGTTGAGAACGACCGCGAACTGTGGGAAAACGGTACGACCAACATGCCCTATTCGCGCTTCTTCCTGCGCGAGTACATCTCATCGGTCACGGGCGACATCTATACCGATAAGCAGGTGCGGCTGATGGTCAACAACAGCGACGGCGATGTGGTGGGCATTGTCGATATGTTTGATTTCAATCCGCAGCATCTCCGGGCCGAGGTGGGCATCGTCATCTCACGCCGTTACCGCGACCAGGGCTATGGTCAGGCGGTGCTCCGCGACCTCACCGCCTATGCTACCGATGTGCTCCACCTGCATCAGCTCTATGCCATTGCGCGTCTCGATAATGTGGCCTGCATCCGCAGCTTTGAGGATGCCGGCTTTCAGCGTGGCGCCGTGCTGAAAGACTGGCTGTCGGATGGTGATAACTTCCATGATGCGGTCATGCTGTATTTTTTTTGCAAAAAGGTGAGGAAAAGTTTGCTTAAGTGAGAGATTTTGCCTAACTTTGCAACCGCAAATCGAAATAGAGGCATCTTTTGGTGCGTTAGTTCAGTTGGTTAGAATGCCTGCCTGTCACGCAGGAGGTCACGAGTCCGAGTCTCGTACGCACCGCCACTGAGCCTCATTTTGAACTTTGCATGGTGCGTTAGTTCAGTTGGTTAGAATGCCTGCCTGTCACGCAGGAGGTCACGAGTCCGAGTCTCGTACGCACCGCAAAAGAGCCGCAAGCCTTTATGGTTTGCGGCTCTTTTGCGTTATGCGCTGCTTTGTCTTGCCGCAACCCCTCCGGGGTAAAATGAATAATTCCACCGTTGAACCCTACCCCCGGGGAACCGCTTCGCTCATCCCCGGGCTATTCACCGCAACCGCTCCGCGGTTGGTAAACTGCTTGAGAAACTTGAATTAATGTTTACCTTCTTCACGCAGATTCCGCTGATTTCGCAGATTATGTTATACCCTCGGTTTCGCAGATTTTTCCTAACACCGGTGCATACCTCAATGCCCAAGGGTGGTTGGAAAATCTGGGCGCACCCGATAATGTCCGTGGGTGACGATAACTTTGGCATCCTAATTTCTATCTCACGCTGATGGCGCTGATTTCACTGATGCAGCATTGTGCTTGCTGCGTAAGCGCAACCGAGTTTTAGCTCATATGGATTTCACACAGACAGCACAGGTGCTGCATCCCCAAAATCGGCGTAATCGGCGTGAGAAATAAGTTGCGACAGCAACCCATGTACAGTTGGCCCGGTATAGACGCATCCACAGGGTTTATCGGGTGCGCCAGTTTCTCAAGTAGTTTTCCAACCGCGGAGCGGTTGCGGTGAATAGCCCGGGGATGAGCGAAGCGATTCCCCGGGGTTAGGATTCACCGGTGGAATTATTCATTTTACCCCGTAGGGGTTGCGGCAAGACATAGCAGCGGGATAGATAATTTGGTAGAACAAAGGTTCTTGGACGATGAATGCCGTATTTCAGCATTCGTTTCGCCGGAACCCCTACGGGGTAATATGAATAAGCTCACCGATAAACCTCTCTTCCCGGGGTTTCGCTGATGCTCAACCCCGGGCTATCTTCCGCAACCCCTCCGCGGTTGGTATTCCTTCGTTCGCTACGATATTACTGATTAATAATTCTATCTATCAAATACTTATAGACTTGATAAAATTGAATTACTATGCCTTCGATTACCTCAACAGCTCCTTGCGGTGGGCGATGATGGCTTCCATGCAATGCAGGTGGGTGTCAATCTGCTGCAGCCCCCAGCCGTTATTCCTGTTGGTGATGGCGTAAATGATCTGGCGCGTTGGCGGCAGGTCTTGCCGCCTCGCATAGAGATTGGCCTTGTCTAAGGGGTTCTTGTCAGACAGCCGCGAATTGGCCGACTTACTGATGAGCACCAGATTGCCCAGACAGTTCAGGTGGAAGTCATCCACGTTCTCATCTCTCCGCTCCTTCTGCCGTTTCTGCGGATAGTGGTGCTCAACGGAGTTAGTGTAGTGGCCTCGCCTCGGGCCTTTGGTCAGTAACAAAAAAGGTTGCGGGCCTGATGCGTGCAACCTTTCTATGCATTGTCTTTTAAACTTCGCTATGTGAATAGTAGTAAGGTGCTTCTTTATTTGAAGAAGTCCTTCACGGCCTCGTTGGGCACCATCTGCTCATCGAAGACGTAAGCGCCGGTCTTGGGGCTCTTCACCATCTTGATGACCTTTGAATAGGCACGGCCGTCAGTGCTGCCTTCGTGCAGCGTAGCAACTGCTTTCTTTGCCATTGTATTGTAGTTTTAAAAGTGATTACTTAATCTCCTTGTGCAGCGTCATCTTCTTGAGGATGGGGTTGTACTTCATCAGCTCAAGACGTCCCGGCGTGTTCTTACGATTCTTCGTCGTGATATAACGGCTTGTTCCAGGCAGACCGGAGTTCTTCATCTCAGTGCACTCCAGAATGACCTGCACTCTGTTGCCTTTTGCTTTCTTTGCCATTGTGATTAGTCTCCTATAACTTTAATGTCTTTCCAATCGCAATATCCCTTTGCAACGGCTTGCTTAAGAGCTGCGTCAAGACCAATTTTATTAATAAGACGAAGGCCGGCAGCGCTGACCTTGAGCGAAATCCAGCAGTTCTCCTCAACATAGAAGAACTTCTTGCTGAACAGGTTGACGTCAAAGCTACGCTTGGTGCGGTGCTTTGAGTGAGACACATTGCAACCAATCTGTGCCTTCTTTCCGGTAATCTGACAAATCTTAGACATCGCTATTCTTTGCTTTTTGATTCGTTTTTAACTACTTATTCCAAACAGAGTGCAAAATTACTAAAAATTGCCGGACCGGCAAAGCAAAAGCCCAAAGAAGTTTGATTTTTAAGTATTTTTATTGGTTTGCCGCCCCTTCACCGTGCTTCTCGCGGTAGAAATCGAGGAAGAGATGGAGGGCTTTGTTGGTGGCAATCTCCAGGTTGATGTCGCGCCCGAAGTCCTCGGTGAGCTTAAAGGTGCGCACATCGTCGGCGGTGCCGCAGGCAATCCAGATGGTGCCGACGGGTATCTCAGGGGTACCGCCGGTGGGTCCGGCGACGCCGGTGGCCGAGATGGCGTAGGTGGTGTTGAGCGTCCGGCAGGCGCCGATGACCATCTCGCGGGCCACCTCCTCGCACACGGCGGTCTGCTCCTCAAGCACCTCGTGCGACACGCCGAGCAGCCGCTCCTTGATCTCGTTGGTATACGACACCACGGCGCCTTTGAAATACTGCGAGGCGCCCGGTGTGGCAATGATGGCCTCGGCGATGCGGCCGCCGGTGCAGCTCTCTGCGGTCGACAGCGTCTCGGCGTTGTTGTACATTATCTCTTGTATCTGGTGGCTCAGCACCTTAGTCTCCAATTCCATTGTATGATAGCGGATAGCAGGGTTTTACTTGAATGTTACTTTTGAGAATGCGGGGGCATCGATGGGGCAGAAGTCCTTGTCGAGGTATTTGAAGTAGCCCACGATGCCAATCATGGCCGCGTTGTCGGTGGTATAGCTGAACTTCGGGATGTAGATGGTCCAGCCGTATTTCCCGGCATGCTCGCGGAAGGCATTGCGCAGCCCGTTGTTGGCCGACACGCCGCCGGCCACGGCCACGTGCTTGATGCCCGTCTCCTTGACGGCCATGCGCAGCTTCTTCATCAGGATGTCGACGATGGTGTGCTCCAGACTTGCGGCGAGGTCCTCCTTGTGGTGCTCCACGAAGTCGGGATCGTCGGCCACCCATTTCCTTAGGTTGTAGAGGAACGAGGTCTTCAGTCCCGAGAACGAGTAGTTCATGCCGGGGATGTGGGGCTCGGCAAACTTGTAAGCCAGCGGGTTGCCCTTCCGGGCGAGGCGGTCGATAATCGGTCCGCCGGGGTAGCCCAGGCCCATCACCTTAGAGCATTTGTCGATGGCCTCACCGGCCGCGTCGTCGATGGTCTGGCCCAGCACCTCCATGTCGTTGTAGGCGTTGACCTTGACAATCTGCGAGTTACCGCCTGAGACGAGCAGACAGATGAACGGCAGTGGGGGCATGTGGTTGTCGTCGTCGCTCTCCTTGATGAAGTGGGCCATGACGTGGCCCTGCAGGTGGTTGACGTCGATGAGCGGGATGTTCAGACTGCGGGCGAAACCCTTGGCGAAGCTCACGCCGACGAGCAGCGAGCCCATGAGCCCCGGGCCGCGTGTGAAGGCGACGGCCGACAGCTGCTCCTTGGTGATGCCGGCGCGCTTGATGGCCTGATCGACCACCGGCACCACGTTTTGCTGGTGGGCGCGGCTGGCCAGTTCGGGCACTACGCCACCGTAGGCGCGGTGCACCTCCTGTGAGGCAGTGACGTTGCTCAGCAGCACGCCATTGCGCAGCACGGCAGCCGACGTGTCGTCGCAGCTGCTCTCAATGCCTAATATATAAATGTCTTTCATAACGGTATGCTATTTTATTCTGACAGAATCTCGACGCCGTGCTCGGTCATGAGGAACGTGTGCTCCCACTGTGCCGACGGCTGTTCGTCGCCAGAGATTACTTCCCAGCCGTAGGGGTCGTCGGCGTCGATAAACACCTTCCATGTGCCCATGTTGATCATCGGTTCGATGGTGAAGGTCATGCCCGGCACGAGCAGCATGCCGGTGCCGCGGTGGCCGTAGTGCAGCACCTCGGGCTCTTCGTGCATGGCGAGTCCGACGCCGTGGCCACAGAGGTCGCGCACGACGCCGTAGCCGTATTTCTCGGCGTGCTTCTGAATGGCGTGGCCGATGTCGCCGAGGAATCCCCAGGGCTGAGCGGCCTCAGCGCCGAGGTCGAGGCACTCCTTGGTCACGCGCACGAGCTGCTCCTTCTCGGGGGTTGTGGTGCCGCCGATGATGAACATGCGCGAGGCGTCGCCGAAGTAGCCGTTGTAGTCGAGCGTCATGTCCACGTTGACGATGTCGCCCACCTGCAGCACGTCCTCTTTCTTGGGGATGCCGTGGCAGACCACCTCGTTGATGCTGGTGCAGACGGCCTTGGGGAAGCCCTCGTAGTTGAGGCATGACGGATGGCAGTGGTGGTCCTCGCAGAACTTCATCACGACGTCGTCGATGTCCTGCGTGCTGATGCCGGGCTTAATCATTTCGGCCACGGCGTCGAGGCATTGGGTGTTGAGTTTGCCCGCAATGCGGATGCCCTCAATCTGTTCGGGGGTACGGATCATGTCGCGTGTAGGCACCAGTTTACCCTTGCTTTCCCAGTACATCACCTGCTTGTCGAGTTCTGTGACGGGCTGGCCGGGCAGGCAGTGCCAGCGCTTCTTTTTGTTCATCATCATAATATAATGTGTCCTTTCTTATATGCTAATCTTATATTCCAAGGTGCAAAGTTAACACATTTAGCGGGAATGGCGGTTTAAAAGGGCAGAAATTTTATATAGCCCCCTCGGTATTAGTGTAGTGGCCGGTCTTGTGCCGGCCACCAGCCGCCTTCCATCGCCCGCCTGCATTCTTTGTTCATCCTCCGCTGTCAAATTTTTTGGTGGCTTTTTAACATGCACACGGGCGTATTTGCTGTCAGGGTTGTCCTTGGCTACAAATACGGCCGCTACGCGCATGTTTATGCAATATGCTGCAAACCAATGCATTATGCGGATTTATGCTTTAATCCCAGTTCCGCAAGACCGCCGTCGCATCGCGATAGCTATGGTATCGCGCCTCCATAGCTATATTATCGCATTGCGATCGCTATGGTATCGCGCCTCGAAAGCTATGGTATCGCACCGCGAAAGCTATGCTATCGCGCCTCGATAGCTATGTCATCGCGCCTCGGCAAGGCAAAAACCGCGGTTTCGGCCCCGTTTTTTCGCGCCATCATCGCCATTTCTGTGTTTTTCGATTGCTGGAATGCGCCAAAAGCCGAACACACTTTTGTCATCTATTTTCCTCGTTTTTAACATTTCGCGAGGTGTGGCTTCGTCTTAGCGCCCCAGCCACTGCAGGGTTCGTTGCATCCATCAGTGAAGCAAGCAGCCCGCTGTTGGCCCCCCGCCTTGCCAATTTTGTCACCAAAGTGTAAATATTTTAAGCATTGCTGACAATCGTGGCGGGATTTGTCACTTTTTTGTCTTGAGCACGCATAAAGATGAGAACAAGAAGGACCACTATCTGCGCCGCGAGTTCTCATACAGCAATTACGAGCAGGCTCTGACGCTGCCTGACGATGTGGAGAAAGATAGGCGCACCCGATAATGTCCGTGGGGGACGATAACTTTGGCATCCTAATTTCTATATCACGCTGATGGCGCTGATTTCACTGATGCAGCATTGTGCTTGCTGCATATGGATTTCACACAGACAGCACAGGTGCTGCATCCCCAAAATCGGCGTAATCGGCGTGAGAAATAAGTTGCGACAGCAACCCATGTACAGTTGGCCCGGTACAGACGCATCCACAGGGTTTATC
>Ga0310695_10012158_pt1 | contig 12122 bp, 9 predicted proteins | sample RumenRJG_04DNA_FD_203882 | JGI IMG/M metagenome (GOLD analysis project Ga0310695, IMG submission 203882) | Bovine rumen microbial communities from Lethbridge, Alberta, Canada - RJG_04 (v2) (version 2) | ecosystem: Host-associated > Mammals > Digestive system > Stomach > Rumen | place: Canada... | reverse complement strand
CGTGTTCTGTAGTGTGTCAGCGCTGCAGGATAAGATTAGCAGGAGGAAGGAAAAGGCGAAAGACCGCAGGGATATTTTCATGACCCCATTGGTGCCTTTCGCCGGAAAGGCGGACTATAACAATGATCGTAGTACCTGTTTATAACATGATACTCGCGCCTGACGCGAATATATATTTCAATATCAATCAGGTGCGAAGAACCGCCGGAGACAAGGGCCTCGCGGTAGGCGAGAGAGTCGTGCTCATAGTTGCCAGAGACAACGAGAGCTACAAGGACCTGACTCCGGAAAGCTTCTATCCCGTCGGCATAGCCGGTGAGATAAAAGAGATAAACAATCAGGGATATGTCGTTATCCATACGACATACAGGGTCGATGTAGACAATATCGAGATCGGGCCAGATGATTCCGTAAGGCTCACCATGACCAGAAGGAGCGATACGGATGACATGAGCGCGAGCGTCGAGAAGGAGAAGCTCGACGGCATGCTTACTGAGATGCGCAGGTTCGCGTCGGGCTTCGAGTGGGCAGATTCAGCCGAATACTGGCTCAGGCAGATAGATTCTCTCGAAAGAGCTGCCTGCGTAATGTCACCGTGGATGGATATCCCGAATGCGGAAAGATACGCCATACTTGCCGAGGACAGCAGGCTCAGAAGAGCCGAACTCATAGAAGAGGCTCTGTACGGCTTTATGGAAGTAGGCCGCATAACAAACGAGGCAATGACATCACAGCAGGAAGAGCATCAGAAGATGTACCGCGAGCAGGCAATAAAACGCCAGATGGAGCATCTTCAGAAAGAGCTCGATGAGATGCATCCTGAGAACATAACGGACATAAGGAAATTCGAGCAGAAGATCGCTGAATCCGGCATGAACGAGACTGCGCTCAAAGAGGCTGAGAAAGTGCTCAACCGCCTTAAGCAGGAGGGCAGTCAGAGCGCGGAGTCCGGAATGCTGTACGACTATCTGGATTTTGTGACCGGCCTTTCATGGAAGAAGGAGGAGGCCTCACATATAGACCTTGTAAAAGCGCGTGAGGTGCTTGATGAAGACCATTACGGACTGGATAAGGTGAAAGACCGCATTATACAGCAGATAGCGGTAATGAACCTGAAGAAGGAGCAGTCCGGCTCAATACTTCTCTTCGTAGGAGCGCCGGGAACCGGCAAGACGAGCATAGGCAAGAGCATCGCAAGGGCTCTCGGGCGCGAATACGTTAGAGTCAGCCTGGGCGGCGTACATGACGAATCGGATATTCGCGGACACCGCAGAACATACATCGGTGCTATGCCGGGACGCATAATGGACGGCATACAGAAGAGCGGAGTATCGAATCCTGTCATGGTGCTCGATGAGGTGGACAAGCTCTCGGCATCATATCATGGAAGTCCTGCGAGCGCGCTTCTCGAGGTGCTTGATCCTGAACAGAACAATACCTTCACGGATCACTACATGAACGTTCCTTACGATCTTTCGGATGTGATGTTCATCTGCACCGCGAATACGACCGATACCATACCTGAGCCGCTTCTGAACCGCATGGAAGTGATACAGTTCAGCGGATATACTCCAATAGAAAAGCTTGCCATCGCCCGCGAACACCTGGTGCCTAAGTCGATGGAGGCCATGGGCATCGATCCGCAGATAATGGAAGTGACCGATGACGCGCTCAGAAAGATCATTTCTGACTATACGATGGAAGCAGGTGTGCGCGGACTCAGAAAGCGCATAGACACGCTCTGCAGGATACTGGCAGTCAAAGTGGCCAGCGAACCTGATCGCAGAGTGATCGTCACTCCTGAGGTGGTAGACGAGGAGATAGACGCAAGGCCTGTTCAGCACAGCAGGATACTCCCTGAGCCGAAGGCAGGGGTCGTTACAGGTCTGGCCTGGACTCCTGTAGGCGGAGAGATACTGTATATCGAGACACTGTTCACCAAAGGAAAGGGAGAGATCATCATCACGGGCCAGCTGGGCGATGTAATGAAGGAATCCGCGAGGATAGCGGTAAGCCTTGTAAAGACACTCTTCCCTGACAAGGCGGGCCTGTTTGAAAGAAATGATCTTCATATCCATGTGCCTGAGGGGGCAGTGCCTAAGGACGGTCCGTCTGCCGGCATAGCTCTCACAACAGCGCTCTCGTCGCTTGTGACAGGATGCGTCGTGGATCCGCACATCGCCATGACAGGAGAGGTGGCTCTGAGAGGCGCTGTGACGCCTATAGGCGGGCTTCCTGAAAAGCTGATGGCAGCCGAGCGCGCAGGCATCACAAAGGTATTCATACCTGACGCGAACGAGTATGATCTTAAGGACGTGGCTGATGAAGTCAAGGAAAAGATCGAGATCAGGACCGTTTCAAAGGTGGGAGAAGTACTGACAGCCGTAGGCATACTGGCAGCAGAAGGAAAACAGGCATAAAATAAAGCAAAAAAGCATCAGACCGGAGCAAATCAGAGCTCCGGTCTGTTTATTTACGATAATATTGTATCGGTTTAAAAGGCTATTTGCCGTACTTTTCGATAAGACGCTTGAATCCCGGCATGGAATTCTTGATGGTCTCGTTGGATACGCAGTATGCGAGTCTGAGATATCCAGGGCATCCGAAGCCTGTGCCAGGAACGATCAGGATGTTCTCCTCGAGTTTAGCCGCTTCGCTGAACGCCATGTCGTCGCCGTTAGGAGCTTTCATGAACAGATAGAACGCTCCGTCAGGCTTCGCGCACTCATAGCCCATTTCAGTCAGACCGTTGTAGAGGTCGTTTCTGTTCTCGTCATAAGCGACGAGATCAGGCGTGCAGTCTACGCATTCCTCTACGACTCTCTGGATGAGTGTAGGAGGGCAGACAGAACCGATCTCTCTTGCTGCGCCCGCGATGGCGCTGAGCACTGCGTGCTGGTCTTGGCATTTTGCCGGCACATACACGTAGCCGATACGCTCGCCAGGGAGCGACAGGCTCTTCGACCATGAATAGCAGACTATGGTGTTGTCGTATACTTCAGGTATGAATGTTACGACAGCGTCGCCGTATACAAGTTCTCTGTAAGGCTCGTCAGCGATAATATATATAGGGTGCTCGTACTTGAGCATTTTTTTCTTGAGTACAGCCGCGATCTTTTCAAGGGTCTCTTTCGTATAAACAACTCCGGACGGGTTGTTAGGAGAGTTGATGACCACAGCGACAGTGTCATGATTTATTGTGTTTTCGAGCGCTTCAAGATTGATCTGGAAATCAGGGATATCCGGATCAACTCTTCTTACTTTGCCGCCGCCGGCCTTAAAAAACACATTGTATTCAGGGAAGTATGGGGCGATGACCACGAAATTGTCATCAGGCTTTGTGGTAAGAGCGCAGGCTACTGAGACGAGGGCAGGAGCGCATCCGCACGTCATAAAGAGCTCACTGGCCTGTGCGTTGGTATTGAATCTTTTTCTGAGGTTTGCCGCGATGGATTCTCTTGTGCTTTCGAAACCAGCTGCCATTGAGTAGCCGTGCAGCAGGATGGAACTTTCTTCATCAACGAGCTTTTTAATGGTGTCGTTTACTTTTTTAGGAGCAGGTATGCTCGGATTGCCCAGCGAATAATCGTAGACTTTGTCTCTTCCAAGCTTTTTTGCCTGCTCCAGCCCGTAGGCGAAGAGTTCGCGGATGATGCTTGGCGCAGTGCCATAGCCATAATATTTTTCATTTACCATAGCTGTTCTCCTTTATTTTAACGTATGCAGTTTTCATATAAAAAGGCGGGGATACCTTATTATCGTTATTCATATTTTATCACATAGTCTTGTACCTGAATGTATTTATTTCGCCTGCTGCCTTGTTATGCTACAATGAGATGTCGGATTCTAGACAGTTTGGGAAAAGGAGATAATGATGCTGTTTGGACATGAAAAAATTGAGATACTGCACCTGCCTACACCGCTCGAATACCTGAAGAATGTATCCGGGGATCTGGGCGTCAATGTATACTGCAAAAGAGATGACCTCACGAATCTCGCGACAGGAGGCAACAAGCTGCGCAAGCTTGAGTACTTTCTGAAGGATGCTCAGGACAAGGGCGCTACAATGCTCATCACTGAGGGAGGAGCTCAGACCAACCACGGCAGGCTGACTGCGGCCGTTGCGGCTAAATACGGACTTAAATGCGCGATAATCACCGCAGATGAGTATCCGGGAGAGATAAGCGCCAATCTGCTGCTTGACGGAATGCTCGGATGCCCTGTCTATTTTGTAAAGGATATGGAAACAGGCAGACAGGCTGTGATCGACAAGTTCACTGAAGAAGGCGAAAAAGTCTATTATGTACCGATGGGCGGATCCAATGAGATAGGAATGCTCGGCTATGTGGAGTGCGCCATGGAGCTCGACAGACAGGCCAGAGAGCTTGGTATAGGCGACGCGACTGTTTATGTTACTGTCGGCAGCATGGGCACATACCTTGGAATGCTGATAGGCTTAAAGGAATGCAAATCAGACCTCAAACTGGCGGGGATCAACGTTCTGCCTTACTCTGATGATGCTGCTGATGAAAAGGCAAACGACGAGGCGCTCAGGGAGGCTCTCTGCGATTACTACAAAAATGTCTGTGAAACTTTTGCCGGATACAGTGAGAACTGGGGCATAACTGCTGATGATTTCAATATCATGACGCATTACATCCACGGAGCTTACAACAACGCTGTCGCTGAGGTGCGCGAGGTAATGTATTATCTTGCCCGCAAGGAGGCTATCATCATCGATCCTTGCTATACAGGCAAGACTTTCGAGGCTCTCGTAGACGGCGCAAAGAATGGAAGCATAGAGAAGGGCTCCAATGTGATATTCATGCACACCGGAGGACTTCCGGGCATCTATACAAAGCATCACAGGGTAGAGCTCGAGCGTGAGCTCATGCCTTACATGCATACGGACGAATTCTAGAGGTATGTCAATTGGCAAATAGTGAAGGAAAACAGCGTGTGGCAAAGAAAAGCAGCGGATCACGCAAAAAGGGAAATCGATCCTACATGCTCACCATTCAGTTTATAACCGGCGCGGCGCTTGCGCTGATAGTGTTGGTACTCATCCTGAAGCTTGTTTTGTACATAAGCGGTATATCGCGCACAAGGCTCAGTGACGAGGGACTGACGCACGATGCCCGCTATCAGAAATGCCAGGTGATACATGGCATAGACGTTTCAGAACATCAGGATGAAATAAAGTGGAAAAAGGTGAAATCGAGCGGTGCTGATTTCGCCTTTATACGCGCAGGCTACAGAAGCTCGGAGAGCGGGGAGCTGAAAGAGGACGCTGATTTCAGAAAAAATATCAAAAAAGCGCATAAGGCGGGCGTCATGTGCGGAGCCTATTTCTTCTCACAGGCTCTTACTGAGGCCGAAGCCGTTGAGGAAGCTGAATATCTTCTGAAGCTGGTGAAGCGCTATGATATCGAAATGCCGCTCGTCATCGATTATGAGCTCTACAACGGAGGCAGGCTGAAGCAGAAGGTGGATGCCGGCGAGATGCCTGCAGCGTCCATGTACCATGATGTAGTGCTCGCATTCTGCCGCAGGGTGGAGGAGGAAGGTTATGAGTCCGCTGTATATGCCAACTATGACATGCTGACAAACTACATGGACTCGACTTTGCTCGATGACGAGGCTGTGATATGGGCTGCCCAGTATGGCGGTGCCTGCGATGTGAAGGGAGACTATCTCTACTGGCAGTGCGCAGAGGATGCCGCTGTCGGAGGGATAGACGGAAACGTCGACCATGATATCTGGTACATAGAACCTGGTAAGGTTTACGGCACCAGGGCAAAGGGCAAAAGGAACCAGGAGTCTGTGGGTGACTGCAGCATAGAATTTGACGCGGACAGTTACAGGCTCAGGTACCACAAGGCAGAGCCTGAGGTAAAGGTTACCTTCGGAGACAAGAAACTTCGTGAGGGCAGAGATTATATATTATCGTTCGTCAATAACACTGAGTCCGGGACCGGCTTCGCAATAGTGCGCGGCACGGGCAGATATAAGGACTGGGTGGCAGTGCCATTTACAATAGAGTAAAAGATCGGAGAAAACATGAGATTCATAAGCTGGAACGTCAACGGATTCCGTGCCGTTCTCAAAAAAGGATTCGAAGATATATTCAGTGAGCTTGACGCGGACTTCTTCTGCCTTCAGGAGACCAAGATGCAGGAGGGCCAGGCGGACTTCCATCCGGAAGGCTATTTTGAATACTATAATTGCGCGGTGAAGAAGGGATACTCCGGGACAGCGGTATTCGTAAAGGAATCCGTCGGTGAGCCTCTGTCAGTCGCTTACGGCATAAAAGGGGAGCATGATGATGAAGGAAGGGTGATCACTCTTGAATATCCTGACTTCTATCTCATCTGCTGCTATGTGCCGAATGCACAGGACGGGCTCAAGCGCATCGATTACAGGTGCGAGTTCGAGGACGCGATGAGAGCCTACATGAGCGAGCTCGACGGAGTGAAACCGGTCATCTACTGCGGAGATCTCAATGTGGCCCACAACGAGATAGACCTCAAGAATCCGGGCCCTAACAGGGGAAATGCCGGATTCTCGGATGAGGAGCGCGGCAAGATGACGGAGCTGCTCGGTGCCGGTTTTACCGACACATTCCGCTACATGTATCCTGATACTGTGACTTATTCCTGGTGGTCGTACCGCATGAAAGCCAGGGAAAGGAACGCGGGGTGGCGCATAGACTATTTCATCATCTCAGACCGCCTGAGGGATAAGCTGAAAGAAGCGGAGATCCTTACAGAAGTGTACGGCAGCGACCACTGTCCGGTATCAGTGACTATGGATCTGTAAGGATGCATGCAAATATAGCTGAATATCTGAAAAATACTGATATTTGTGCTTGTATTCTGTTATTCAGTATCGTATAATCGTCGTTGCGAATTAATGCATTAAGAAATGAAAGTGGGGTAAAATAATGGCAAACATTAAATCCGCAAAGAAAAGAATCCGTGTAATCGACAAGAAGACAGCCCGCAACATCAGGGTAAAGAACCACATCAAGGAAGCTGAGAAGGCATTCCTCGCAGCGGTTGAATCCGGTGACGCAGAAGCAGCAAAGGCAGCATTCCAGCACGCTGAGAAGAAGCTCATGCAGGCAGCTGCAAAGGGTACGTTCCACAAGAACGCAGTAGCTCGTAAGATTTCCAGATTCGAGAAGAAACTCAACGCGCTCAGCGCAAAGTAATTCTCACCCGTCCCCACATTGCGTATAAGTTAAATGCGCCTTCAGCCGGAGTGTCTCCCGGCTGTTTTTTTATGCATCCGACGCGCGCGGCATTCCAAAAGTAGTTCTCGAAAAAGTGTCGGTTATTCTATATAATTAATTAGTTAAACTACAGAAGGAAACAGTGAATATGAGCTATCTAGACAATATAAGAAATTTCAGCATAATCGCTCACATCGACCACGGCAAGTCCACTCTGGCTGACCGCCTTATAGAGAAGACGGGCCTTGTTGAGGCGCGCGACATGAAGGAGCAGTATCTCGACAACATGGATATCGAGCGTGAGCGCGGCATCACGATAAAGCTCCAGACTACGCGCCTGCAATACAAGGCGAAAGACGGGCAGGAATACATACTGAACCTTATCGACACTCCGGGTCATGTGGACTTCAATTACGAGGTGTCGCGCTCTCTCGCTGCCTGCGACGGAGCCGTTCTTGTCGTTGATGCTACACAGGGGGTAGAGGCCCAGACTCTCGGCAACGTCTACCTTGCGCTCGATGAAGATCTCGAGATTCTCCCTGTGCTCAACAAGATGGACCTCGATTCGGCGAGGCCTCAGGACGCCAGGGAAGAGATAGAAGACATAATAGGACTCGATGCTTCTGAGGCTCCGGAGATCTCAGCCAAGACAGGCATGGGGATCGATGAGATGCTCGAGAAGCTGATTGAAGTTATACCGCCTCCGCAGGGTGACCCTGACGGCAGGCTCAAGGCGCTTATCTTTGATTCGTACTATGACAGCTACAAAGGTGTCATCATTTACACCCGTATTTTTGACGGAAGGGTAAAGCGCGGCGATACGATCCGCATGATGAACACCGGCAAAAACTATGAGGTGACCGAAGTAGGCTACTGCATCCCGGGAACTCTTCCGGCGGATGAGCTGAAGGCCGGCGAGGTAGGATATATATGCGGAAGCATCAAGCAGGTAGCCGACGCGCGTGTCGGTGATACCATTACGCTCGCGAACGCTCCGACCGACGCTCCGCTCAAGGGATATAAGAAGGCTCAGTCCATGGTCTACTGCGGAATATTCCCGGCTGAGGGCGAGAAATACGAGAACGTAAAGGATGCGCTCGAGAAGCTGCAGGTAAACGACGCGGCGTTCAATTTTGAACCTGAGAATTCCGCGGCGCTCGGCTACGGCTACAGGTGCGGATTCCTTGGACTTCTGCACATGGATGTCATAACGGAGAGGCTCGCCAGGGAATTCGATCTCGATGTCATCACCACACTGCCGTCTGTAGTATATAAGGTAGTGATGAAGGACGGGGAAGTCCTTGACATACAGAACCCTTCTAACCTGCCGCCGGCAGCCCTGATAGCACATATCGAGGAGCCTATAGTAAAGGCAGACATCATGACGCCGAATGAGTATGTCGGAAGCATCATGACTCTTTGCCAGAACCGCCGCGGCAATATGATACACATGGAGTATCTCACAAAGACCAGAGTGCAGCTCCACTATGAGATGCCGCTCAACGAGGTTATATATGACTTCTTTGACGCTCTCAAATCGCGCACAAGAGGATATGCTTCGCTCGACTATGAGTTCCTGAGATACCAGCCTGCGAAGCTCGTAAAGCTCGATATACTGCTGAACCGCGAGCCTATAGACGCTCTGTCGACCATAGTGCCTGAAGAGGAGGCTATGGCCAAGGGAAGAGGCATCTGCGAGAAGCTGAAAGAGATAATCCCGAGGCATCAGTTTGAGGTGCCGATCCAGGCTGCGATAGGACAGAAGATCATCGCCCGCGAGACTGTTAGAGCTTACCGCAAGGACGTTCTTGCAAAGTGCTACGGCGGAGACATAACAAGAAAGAAGAAGCTGCTCGAGAAACAGAAGGCCGGAAAGAAGAGAATGAGGCAGTTCGGTTCGGTGACCGTGCCGCAGGAGGCTTTCACTGAGGTGCTCAAGCTCGACGACGGCAGATAATATGGATAAAAAAAGAGGCGTATACATACACATGCCTTTCTGCGTACAGAAGTGCAGATACTGCGCGTTTCTCTCTTTCGGCGCGGAAGGCTCGCCAAGAAAAGAATACATGGACGCCCTTGAGAAGGAGATAGAGCTGAGGGCGGCTCTTGAAAGGGCAAACGGAACGGACAGGCCACTAAGCACCATCTACATCGGAGGGGGGACTCCTTCTGTGATGGATATCTCGACAATGTCCGAGATGGTGAAGACTCTCAGGCGTTCCTTTGATGTGGAACCTGCCGCGGAATTCACGCTCGAGGCGAATCCCGCTACGCTTGGACGCAAGGACGGCGTTATGCTAGCAAAGCTGCAGGCGTACAGATTCATGGGCGTAAACAGGTTCTCAATGGGCGTGCAGTCGATGGACAACGACAGGCTGCATTATCTGGGACGCATACACACCGCTGAAAACGTTGCCCGCGACATGGAGATCATCCGGAGAAAGGGCTTTGACAATGTCAATCTCGACCTCATCTTTTCGGTGCCGGGCGAGAGCGGCGATGACGCGCTCAGAGACCTCGAAAGGATACTGGCCTTTGACCCTGAGCATATATCGTGCTACAGCCTGCAGATAGAAGAGGGCACTGTCTTCGGTAAGATGTATGAGTCGGGTGAACTGAAAGAAGTCCCTGATGAAGAGGACAGGGAGACGTATCACAGGATATGCCGCAGGCTGGAGCAGGCCGGCTATGAGCACTACGAGATCAGCAATTTCGCCAGGAAGGGCGGTGATCCGGACGCTCCGAGCCCGTACAGATCGAAGCATAACAGCCTGTACTGGAACATGGACGAATACATAGGCCTGGGGCTCGGCGCAAGCGGATTCATCAACGGGGTAAGATACAAAAACACTTCAGACCTCGATGAATACCTCAGGGCACTTGCTGAGGGCAGGCTGCCTGTCGCAGAGGAGCATATCAACACCGCGTTCGATAATATAAGCGAGTCTGTCTTTACGGGGCTCAGAAGGCGCGAAGGCGTCAGCTATGAAGAGGCAGTCCGCGCGTACATGGATGCAGACGATGCTGAGATAAGCAATGCTGAAGCATCATGCAGAGACGTATTCTGGGATATATTCGCTGAAGCAAAGGAGGAGGCTCTCGGATACGCGGAGAGAAAGCTCCTTATCATCGATGACAGCGGGCTCAGGCTTACAGAGCAGGGCATAGATATAAGCAATTCAATAATGTCGCTTTTTGTATAGAAAGGATAGCATCATGGAAAAATACATAATGGCGCTTGACCAGGGCACTACGAGCTCCAGGACGATCATCTATGACAAAGCAGGCAATATCAGATCTGTCGTACAGAGAGAGTTTACCCAGATATTCCCTCACGAGGGCTGGGTGGAGCATGACGCGATGGAGATATGGGCTTCCCAGATGGGCACGGCCCAGGAGGCTCTTCTTAAGGCGGGACTCACGTACAAGAACATCGCCGCCATCGGCATCACCAACCAGAGAGAAACGACGGTGGTCTGGGATAAGAATACCGGTATGCCCGTTTATAACGCCATTGTGTGGCAGTGCCGCAGAACGGCTGATTACGCCGCCAAGCTCAAACCGCACGAGGAAATGATAAGGCAGAAGACGGGCCTTCTCGCTGATCCTTACTTCAGCGGAACAAAACTTGCGTGGATACTCGAGAACGTTCCGGGCGTAAGGTCAAGAGCAGAGAAGGGCGAGCTCCTTTTCGGCACCATCGAGTGCTGGCTCATCTGGAAGCTGACGGGCGGAAAGGTGCACGTATCCGACTATTCAAACGCCTGCAGGACTATGCTCTTCGACATCAATACACTGAAGTGGGACGAAGAGCTCTGCGGCCTTCTCAACATACCGATGTGCATGCTGCCTGAGCCTGTGGAATGCTCGCATCACTACGGCGACACCATCGACGAGATATTCGGAGGTCCGATCCCTATCACGGGAGCTGCGGGAGACCAGCAGGCTGCGCTCTTTGGAGAGGCATGCTATGAAGAGGGAGACGTGAAGAGCACATACGGCACAGGAAACTTCCTGCTGCTCAACACTGGAGACAAGCCTGTAATGTCGAAAAACGGACTCCTTACCACGATAGCATGGGGTCTCGACGGCAATGTGACCTATGCGCTTGAGGGATCTGTATTCGTATGCGGAGCCGCAGTGCAGTGGCTGAGGGACCAGCTGAGGTTTTTCCGCGATGCCTCTGAATCTGAAGAGATAGCGGCTTCAGTGCCGGATGCGGGAGGGGTGTTTGTCGTTCCTGCATTTGTAGGACTCGGAGCGCCTTACTGGGAGCCTGAGGCCAGAGGAGCGGTGTTCGGCATCACCAGAGGCACCACAAGGGAGCATATCGTAAGAGCCACACTCCAGTCGCTGGTCTATCAGAACGAAGACCTTCTTTCTGCAATGAAAGCGGATACAGGCAAGGAGATCACGTCTCTCAAGGTGGACGGAGGAGCTGCCATGAACAATCTGCTTATGCAGTTCCAGGCGGATATATCCGATATAGATATAGTGAGATATGCCTCGATAGAATCGACATCGCTGGGAGCAGCTTATCTGGCAGGGCTTGCAGTAGGGTATTATGACAGCCTTGCAGACATAGTTGCAAGCAAGGAAATAGCAAGGACTTTCAAACCGTCGCTCGGAGAAAAAGAAAGGCGTGAAAAGCTGGAGGGATGGCACAGAGCTGTAAAGGCAACTATGGCCTTCCGCGAAGTATAAGAAACCGATGATCTGAGATTCCCGGTCTTTGCCGGGAATCTTTTTTACGGGAATAAGGGCTCAATCATAAATTTTATGGGATTTCGGATTGCGGACATAAGTAACCCGGCTTGAGTCGATGATCTTCAGAAAGAAGTATTCATCATCCGGGTAGCCGTAACCCTGCCTCCTGATGGTTTTGATC